>Ga0105047_10008212_pt1 | contig 17429 bp, 14 predicted proteins | sample MAT04_FD_78384 | JGI IMG/M metagenome (GOLD analysis project Ga0105047, IMG submission 78384) | Freshwater microbial communities from Lake Fryxell liftoff mats and glacier meltwater in Antarctica - MAT-04 (megahit assembly) | ecosystem: Environmental > Aquatic > Freshwater > Ice > Liftoff...
TCTGTGGTGAACTATCTTCACTTCGAGCTGATCAATTCAATCTCGAATACCAGCGTCGCTTTTGGGGGAATCGACCCCGGGGAGCCGCGGTCGCCGTAGGCCATGTCGGACGGAATCAGTAGCAACCGGATGCCGCCGGGCATCATGCCGGGGACGCCTTCGGTCCAGCCTTTGATGACTTGGTGCAGGCCAAACGAAATCGTCTGGCCGCGCTTCTTGCTGCTATCGAACACGGTGCCGTTGAGCAGCCAGCCGGTGTAGTGGACGGTCACGGTCGCGCCCGGTTTGACCGGGGCGCCGGCGCCGACTTTCACGTCCCAGACTTTCATACCGTCGGGCCGGGCGACCCATTCCGGCGAGGCGACGTCGGGCAAAGCGAAGGGATCTGCGGCCATCACGGTAGTCCTATTTTCGGGAAAGGAAACGTCCCTCGTCTCGAATGATGAGGGACTGTTGACGAATGACTCCATTCGCAGTTACTTATTCTTGACTTCGAGGAGTTCGATGTCGAAGATGAGGATCGACTTCGGCGGGATATCGCCTTTGTCTTGATCGCCGTAGGCCATCTCCGGCGGGATCATCAAGCGGCGGACGCCGCCGACTTTCATGCCGACGACGCCTTCGGTCCAGCCTTTGATCACTTGGTTCAGGCCGAACTCGATCGACTCGTCGCGCTTGCGGCTGCTGTCGAAGACTTTGCCGTTGGTCAGCCAGCCGGTGTAGTGGACTTTCACGGTGGCGTCTTTTTTCACCACGGCGCCCGTGCCGACTTTTACGTCCCACACTTTCATGCCGCTCTCTTGTTTAACCCAGCCTTTATCGTCGAGAGCGGGCAGCTTATAGATGTCTTCTTTCTTGTTCTCGGCGGGGACCGGGGCGGCGAACGCGGTGAGCGCCGCGAGAGCGATCAGCGGGAACCAACGGAACTTCGTCATCGGAGTCCTTTCGAAAAAGCACGGGGTGACCGGCTACCGCGAGATGCGGAGCAGCTTCACCTCGAAGAGGAGGTCGGTGTTGCCGGGGATGTCTTTCCCCTGGCCTTGCGCTCCGTAGGCCAGCGCGCTCGGAATGTACAACCGGCGGACGCCACCGGCCTTCATGCCGACGAGGCCGAGCGTCCAGCCTTTGATCACGGAGCGCAAATTGAACGAGATGGGGTCGCCCGTTTTCCGCAGGCTGCTGTCGAAGACGAAACCGTCCGGGCGCCAGCCGGTGTAATGCCAGAGGCCGTCGTCCGTCTCGACGATGGCGACGTCGCCCTCGCCAACTTTCGCATCCCACGCCTTCAGGCCGTTTCCAATGTCTTTCCATTCCGGCGAATTCAAATCCGGCGGCGCCAGCCCGACGCCATCGGAATTGATCGCGACTTCGGCCACCATCTTTTTGCCCGCCGCCAACTGCGGAGCTTTGCCGGAACCGGGCTTGGTGTCGTCCGACGGGGGCGCCGTGCCGACGACGATGAACGCCACCACGACGATGATCGCGGCAACGGCGATGGCCGGCACGACGATTTGCAGCATCTTTTCCTTTTCCATGCACCACCTGACGACGACAACGGGGTATGAGAACGGGTATTATAGCCACCGAAACGAGAGCGGCGCGATGGCGTTTTCGAACCCGGCCGAATATCATGCCACTCCCAGCCACGGAGCCAGTCCCATGCGCGCCCTTTTCTTCGCTTCCATCGTCGTGCTGTCCGGTTCGGCTCTTGCCCACTCGGCCGATCCCCTGAAGGAGGCCGATGCGGCGTTCGGCAAAAAGGACTTCGCCAAAGCCGCGGAGCTGGCCGCGGCCGCGGTGAAGGCCGACCCGAAAAACACGGGCGCGCACTACCTGCTCGGGATGGCGCGAATCAAATTGCGGGATAACGCCGCCGCAGTTGATGCGTTCACGGCCGCGCTCGATCTCGACCCGATGCTCGACGCCGCCCGTGATAGTCGCGGTGACGCTTACCTCAAACTCGGGAAGTTCACCGAAGCCATCGCCGACTATGACGCCTATTTGAAAGCGAACGCCAAGTTCGCCCCCGAGCATTGGCGGAGGGGGATCGCCCTGTACTACGCCAGCAAGTTCGAAGACGGCGTGGCCCAATTCGAGACGCACAAAACGGTGAACCCGGAAGACGTGGAAAATGCCGCGTGGCACTACCTCTGCAATGCGAAGGTCGCGGGGAAAGAGAAATCGCAGAAGGCTCTCATCGCCGTGACCCAAGACACCCGCGTGCCGATGGCCGAGATCCAAAAACTCTACGCGGGCAAATTGAAGCCCGAAGACGTCCTCGCTGCGGCGGAGAAGACGAAAGCTGGCACGCCGCTCGGCGCGTCGGCCCGCTTCTACGCGAACTTGTACGTCGGCCTCTGGTACGAAGCCGAGGGCGATGCGAAGAAAACCCGCGGGCACCTGACCGAAGCCGTGGAGAAATACAAGATCGGCGATTACATGTGGGACGTCGGCAACGCCCACTTGGAACGTTTGAAAGCGAAAGACAAGAAGTAGCGGTCAACGCCCACTACTTCAACAGCCCATCCAGTTCGTCGACGAGTTTCCCGAAGTGTTTGAGCGCCGCGTCAACCGGTTCCGGGGTCGACAGATCGACCCCGGCGTCGCGGAGGAGGTCGAGAGGGTCCTTGCTACTCCCGCTGCGCAGGAAGTTCAAATACGCGGCGAGGTCGGCGGGGCCTCCGTTCAATACCTTCTGCGAGAGAGCGATCGCCGCAGCCAAACCGGTGGCGTACTTATAGACGTAAAACGCCCCGTAGAAATGCGGGATGCGCAGGCACTCCAAACTCAATTCGTCGTCGAGCGCCATCCCCGACCCGAGGTAGGTTTCCAGCAGCCCGCGGTAGGTGTCGCGAAGAGCCTGCAACGTCAGCGGTTCGTTCGCCTCCGCTTGCTCGTGGATGATCTTCTCGAACTCCGCGAACATCGTCTGCCGGACGATCGTCGCCCGCATGCCGTCGATTTCTTTGTTGAGGTAGTACGCCCGCTCGCGGTCCGATGTCGCCCGTTCTAACAGCGTCTTCGCCAGCAGTTGCTCGTTGAACGTGCTCGCCACTTCGGCGACGAAGATCGTGTAGTTGGCGTACTGATAAGGTTGCCGCTTGCTGGAGTGCGTGTGCAGGCTGTGCCCCGCTTCGTGGGTCAGCGTGAACACGTCGTCGAGTACGTCCGGTTTGTAGTTCATCAAGATGAACGGGTCGCTGTCGTAGCAACCGCTGCTGAACGCCCCGCTGCGCTTGCCCTTGTTTTCGTAGCGGTCGCACCAGCGGCCGCGCAAGCCCGCGGCCAGCGTGTCGGTATACTCCCCGCCCAACGGCCGCAGCGATTCGAGCACCAGTTCCACGGCGTCGTCCCACGGGGTGACCTTGCGGAACTCGGTGAGGATCGGGACGTAGGTATCGTAGAAGCGGAGCTCCGGCAACTTCATCGCCCGCTGTCGGATGCCGTAATACTTGTGCACGGCCGGGAGGTTGGCCCGCACCGCCGCGATCAAGTTGTCATAGACGCTCAGCGGCACCTGATCCGGAAACAGCGCCGCCTCGCGGGCGCTCGGGTAGTTCCGCACTTTCGCGTTGTAGACATCTTGCTTCACGCTACCGGACAGCGTCGTTGCCAAGGTATTCGCGTGGTCGGCGAACTCGGCGTAGTACGTATGGAACGCCGCCTTCCGAAGTTCGCGATCCGGCTTCTCTAAGCAACTCGCATACGTGGCGTGGGACAGCTCGACGGTGCGTCCGTCGATGGTCACCGTACCGAACTTCATGTCGGCATTCGTGAGTTGCCCGAAGACTTCCCGCGCCGTTTGAGCCGATTCCAATTGCAGGGCCAGCAGGCGTTCTTCTTTATCACTCAGCGTGTACGGTCGGTAGCGCACGACCTGTTCGAGCAGCCGCTGATATTCGGCCAGGGCCGGGTCCGCCAGCATTCGCACCAGTGCCTCCGGCGGCAGCGCCAAAAGTTCCGGCCGGCTGAAACTGCTCGCTTCCCCGGCCCGTGCGGCGATGCCGAGGTAGCGGGCCTTCATGCCTTGGTACGTGGAGTTCGCGAGGTCCTCAGTCTCTTTCAAGAAGGCGAACGTGCCGAGGCGATCCCCCTGCCGTTCGAAATCGGTTTCGAAACGGAGGTACTCCAACAGGACCGCCGGCGATTCCCCGAGGCGACCCCGGTATTGCGCGAAGCGGTCAACTTCGTCCGACCAAACGATGAAGGCCGCCTCCCACGTGGCGTCGGTTTCGAACAGCGTCGTCAGGTCCCACGTGTCGGCGACGGGGACTTCGGCCCGCGTGGGCACGCGGACGGGTTCGGCGGTCATCGGGCGGACTCCGGGTTCGTTCGGTTCGTCGGGACGCTCACGGCTTCAATCGCGCCAAATTATCGACCCACCCGGCCACGGCCGGTTCGGTCCATTGGAATACGGTCAAGCCGGGGATCACGCCGATCAGGATCGACAGGATCGCCAGCGGAATGAGCACGGCGGCTTCGCGGGCGCCGATGTCCGGGTACTTCGCCGTCAGCGGGTTGACCCCCAGAAAGACGCGCTGCCACGCCCACAATAGGTAGCCCGCCGTGAGGATGGTCGCGAGGATGGCCAAGGTGCCGAGGAACCAACTGAAGTTCCATGCGGCGAGCATCACTTGGAACTCGCCCACGAACCCGCACAGCCCGGGCAGACCCATCGAGGCAAAGAACAGGATCGCGGCCACGCCCGAGTAGACGGGCATCGGTTCTTTCAACCCGCCGAAGCCATTGAGTTCGCGGTGGTGAGCGCGGTCGTAAATCACGCCAACGGCGAAAAAGAGCGCCGACGCGGTGATGCCGTGCGAGATCATCTGGAAGAGCGCGCCGTTGACGCCCCATTGCCAGTAGTCGCCGTTCGAACCCCACGAGGCCAAGCCGAGTACGACGTAGCCCATGTGCGACACGGACGAATACGCCAGCAGACGTTTGAAGTCGGTCTGCCCCATCGCCACGAAGGCGCCGTACACGATGCCGATGACACCGATGAGGCCGACATACCAGGATAGTTGATCCGCGGCCCACGGGCAGATCGGGAAGGCGAAGCGGATCAGCCCGTAGCCGCCGAGTTTGAGGAGCACCCCGGCGAGGAGCATCGAGACGGGCGTCGGCGCTTCGACGTGGGCATCGGGCAACCAACTGTGCAGCGGTACGATCGGCACCTTCACCGCGAAGCCTAAGAAAAGCAACGCAAAAATGATATATTGGTAGGTCGGCGTGCAGACGGCCTGCGTTTTCAGTCGGACTATGGCGGCCGCGCGGTCGACGCCGGGGGCGAAGAGCGGCACGGCGTTTGGCGCGTCCGATTTCGCGCCGCGGCTGACCAAGCGGTCTTCTTGGCCGCTCAAGATCAACATCACCGCCCGGCCGACTTTGGAGAGCGTCTGCGCGTCGAAGGTGTGGATCTCGGCGGTCTCGTTCACCCGGTCGTCGGTCGCGCCGGGGTTGTCTCGCTTAACCTGCAGAGCCTTCGCCTGCGCCGTTTCGCGCGGGACGAAATCGCGGACATCGACCGAGTAGAGCGCGATGATCGCCGCGAGTAATCCGACGCTGCCGACGAGCGTGTAGAGCACGAACTTGATCGCCGCGTACTTCCGCCGCTGCCCTCCCCAAAGGCCGATGAGGAAGTACATCGGCATCAGCATGACTTCGTAGAAGACGTAAAAAAGGAACAGATCGAGGGCGAGGAAGGCCCCGAGGACGCCGCTCTCGAGCACGAGGATCAGGATCAGATATCCGCGGAGGTTGGTTTCGATCTTCCAACTGGCGATGAGCGCAAAGAAGGTGACGAGCGCCGTCAGCAGTACCATCGCCAAGCTGATGCCGTCGACGCCGAAGGCGTAATCGACGTCGAACTTCGACACCCACGGCCGGCGGACGACGAGGTCGTCGCTGAGGAAGCCCCGGCTGGTCGCCGCGCGGGCCAAGGCTTCGTCCGATCGGCTGTCCAGCCGGCTATCCGGGTGGTGCATACTGCGGGTGACGCGGTCCGATTGCGATTCGAGCAAGCGGTGGTAATCGATGAGCGTGCAGAGTGCGATGGCCAACGTCCCGGCGGCCCCGAACAGAGCGACCCAGCGCATGCCCTCGCGGAACCGGCTCGGCCAGATAAACAGCACCAGCGCGAACGCGGCCGGGAAGAAGACCAGCAGCGAGAGCTGGATCAAATCCAATTCGCGGTCGGCCGGGGGGAAAAACGGTGCGAGCATTCCGGATCATCCTTCCGACGACGCCGGTCGTCCGGGTTTGCGCTTCACCCCAGCAAAGTCAAGAGGCCATCCTTACCGATGCGATGGCAGTAATCGCCGAAGCCTTCGCCGGTTTGCCGATCGGCTTTGTAGTGCCCCATCAAAGTCGCCAAGCGGGGCACGAGTTGATCCTTGGGCACGAGGTCTTGCAACTCAAAGCTCAGACGGTCGGCTTCGATGCGGCCGCCGACGTAGAGGGTGTATTTCTCGCCGGAGCGTCCGACCACGCCGATGTCCGAGTTATACGGGCGGGCGCACCCGTTGGGGCAACCGGTCATCCGCAGGCTGATCGGCTGGTCGGCCAAACCGAGCGCCGCGAGTTCGGTTTCGAGTCGATCAACGACCCCCGGCAAGAACCGCTCGCTCTCGCTGATGGCGAGCGGGCAGGTCGGGATCGCAGGGCAGGCCATGCTCCACTTCTGCACCATGCTGAGGTTCTCGGCCCGCGGCACGCCGTACTCGTTGAGCAGCGAATCGACCGTCGGCCGATCCTTCGTGGCCACGTCGCAGAGCAGAACATCCTGCTGCGCCGTCACCCGCATCGTGCAGCCGACCTTGGCCACGATACTCCGCAGGGCGGAACGTAGGCGGTACGTGCCTTCATCCTTCACGCGGCCGTTTTCGACGCTGATGCCGAGGAACCACCGGTCGCCGCCCTGGGCGTGCCAGCCGAGGTGCAGATCGACGCCGGTGATCGGGGCGAGCTTCGGTGCGACGAGCGGTTTCTGGAAGTAATCCTTTGAGAAGATCGCGCGGAACTTCTCGACGCCCCAATCGGCCATGAGGTACTTGATGCGGGCACGTTTGCGGTCGGCGCGGTTGCCGTGATCGCGGAAGAGCTTGATGACGGCTTCAGCCGCGAAGACGACTTCGTCCGGCGTCACGAAACAAACCGGTTGACCGAGGTGCGGGAAGGTTTCGGGTTTGGAGTTCGTCATCCCCATGCCGCCGCCAACGAGGACGTTGTACCCGAGCGTCCTCCCGTCCTCGACGATGGCGAGGAAGCCGAGGCACTGCGCGTAAACGTCGACGCAGTTGTCGTCGGGCCGGGCGAAGCCGACCTTGAACTTGCGCGGCAGGTAGAGCTTGCCGTAGATCGGTTCGGCGACGTTCGGATCTTCGGGCGGCGCCACCACTTTGCCGTTGAGCCACATCTCGATGTACGACTGCTTCCCCGCGACGGGGGTCAGGTGGTCGGCCACCTTCACCGCGAGTTCCTGCATCTGTTTGCGGGCGGGGTCGGCGAGTGGCGCCGGGCAGCTCATCACGTTGCGGTTCACATCGCCACAGGCGCTGATGGTGCTCAGAAGAATCTCGTTGATGCTCGCGATGGTCGCTTTAAGGTTCCCCTTCAGCACGCCGTGCAGTTGGATGCTCTGCCGCGTCGTGAAGCGCAGCGTACCGTTGGCGTACTTCTCACAGATGTCGTCCATCGCCAAATATTGATCGGCGGTCATCACGCCGCCGGGCATGCGCAGTCGCAGCATCATCATGTAGGCCTTGCCGACGCCGGGCTTGGCGCGCGTCTTCCGGGCGTCGCGGTCTTCCTGCTGGTAAGTGCCGTGGAACTTGATGAGCTGTTTCGATTGCTCGGTGAAGTGGTCCGTATCTTGTGCCAACTCTTCGAGGATGTCGCCCTTGAGGTAGCGGGAGGTATCCTTGATCCCTTCGACGGGCGAAGGTTTGGGTGGGGCGGCGGGTTCCGTGCTCATGGTCGAGGTCGTCTCGCGGTCGGAAATCTTCGGAGAGAGATTCATGCTGTCCATTTTACGCAAAGATGCGAATCGCGGAAGGGCGAACGGAGCTAAGGGCCAATTCCGATTGTGATGGCACGCGACTTGCAAATGTCACTGCCGCGGTCGAGATTCCCCCGCAATCCTTGCGGCGGACGTGCTCGGCCGGTTCTCCCGAAAGAGTGTGCACCGATGACCCGATTCAAACTGGCCGGTACTTGGATGGTGGCCCTCGCCCTCCTCGCGGTATTGAGCTTCGCCCCGACGGCCCGGACGGCCGAGCCGAAACGAGAAGACGCCAAGGTCGCCGCGAAAGCCGATCACTCCGAGCACGACGCGATGTTGGCGGCCTGCGCCAAAGCCTGCTCCGACTGCCAACGGGCCTGCGACATGTGTACCACTCACTGCGGCCACATGCTGGCCGAAGGCAAAAAGGAACACGCAGCCGCGCTGGCGACGTGCCAAGACTGCGCCACCTGCTGCGCAGCCGCCTCGCAGATCGTCGCCCGCGGTGGACCGTTCTCCCAAGCGATCTGCTCAGCTTGTGCAGATTGCTGCATGAAGTGCGCGAAGGAATGCGAAAAGTTCCCGGAAGACAAACACATGAAGATGTGCGGTGAGGAATGCCGCAAGTGCGAAAAGAGCTGCGTTGAAATGTTGAAGCAGACGGCCAGCAAATAAATACGCGGCACCTCGCAAACTCGACTTGCCAACGGCTAACGCCACCCGAGACGGCTCGGGTGGCGTTAGCCGTTCGACCGACCAATACTCACCAGCGGACGATAGCGCCGATGGTGGCCGTGAAGAGATCTCGCTTGCCCTCGAACGGTCCGGAGTTATTGCCCGAATTGTAGTCGTAGCGGACTTCCGGCATGATGTAGACGTATGGCACCGGCTTCCACGTGACGCCGGTGGTGGCGGCCGTGTAGAGGCCTTTGGAGCCGGTGCGGAAGCCCTGCTCGTCGTTGAACAGTTCGACGCGGCCCTTAAGTTGGACCTTGTCGTTCACGTCGTGCAGGAGGTAATTCGCCATGCCGTACCAATTGGCGAAGCCGACGGGCGTATTGTCGATGTGCGAGTAGGTTGCGTCGGCAACGTAGGTCGTCTTCTCGGTCAACTTGTGAATGAACTGGAGATTGTAGAGGTTGTAGTAAGCGAAGTTGCGGCCGACGTCGAAGGACGCGTCGCTGATCACGGTGTTGAAGAGCACGGTCGACTTGCTCTCTTTGGGCGCCCACTTCAAGGACCCGACGTAGGTCGCCCGGGCGGTGTCGCCGAAGAAGTTGTCGCTGCCCAAAACGAGGGCGTTCGAGATCGTCCAGTCGTCGCTCAGCGGAGTGATCGCATTGACGCCCGTGTGCGTGAACGGGTTGTACTGGAACAGGTACGATCGCGAGATGAACGGCGTGCTGATGGCCTGCACGGTTTCGTACTCGCAGGGCGTGGCGAACTTGCCGATCTGAAAGGTTGTGCCTTGGCTGCCGAGGTTCGGCAGGAACATGCTGACGAACCCTTGGAACAGGTCGATGGGGTACTGCTCGCCCCGCCGGACTTGGCCGTCGAGCAGGTTGCGCGAGATCGACAAGCGGGCGTCGGTGCCCGGCAGGATGAGGTCGGCCGTGCCGCCGATCTGGAATTCCTTTTTGCTTGTGTCGATGGCCTTCTCGACGTGGAGCCAGTTTTGGTTGAGCGAGAAATCGCGGGCGCGGTCGATGAACGGCACGGGCAGGTTACTGTTGCGATTCGAGCCGGTGCTGTAGCTCCCTTGCGTCCAGCCGTAGATCTTCCAGCCGTTGCCGGCGAGCGTTTGTCCGGCCGGGCTACTCTCGAGCAGTTTCTGAAGGAAGAATTTGTCTTCCTCTTTCTTCGGCTCTTCGTCTTTCGGCACTTCGGCGGCCGGCGCGGCGGGGACCGTCGGGACGGCCATCGGCATCGGGGCAGGGACTGGCACCGGCGATTGCGCTTTGACCGTAGTGCCGAACGGCGATTCGCTGGAACCGAATTTAATGACCGGGGCTTGAGCTTGGGCGAAGGCCCCCGTGAGGAGGAGGCCCGAGAGCGTGAGTCCTGCGATCCGTTTCATGGCGAAAATACCTTCCGTGGGGAAATCAAACTGGTGAGAGAGGTGCCTCGGGAATCCTTTTCCGGGGGTACCGATAGTTTCGGTTGATCGGCCGGGACCGTTCCAGCGGTAGCGAATGAATTGTGAAGGCCGATTGTCCGAGAACTCGATGCAACCGGCCGAGGGCCGACATCCGGAATAATCAGTCGGATCGTCACGGGCCAATCCACCGAACGAACGCACGAAAAAAGGCGGGCCATCCGGCCCGCCTTTCGCTCAAGCTTCATTCGCCATCACCATCGGTGACTCGCTTGCAGATAGAACAGGCTCGTGTCGAACCCGCTGCACTGAGTCGCCGGGGCGGTTTTCTTGAGGAACTCCCCCGCGAACAGGTGCGAGTAACCGACCAGAATATCCGCGTGCTTGCTGACGTGGAAGTTCGCGATCGCATCGACTTCTTGGCCGACGTCGCGCCCGGCATTTCCCGTCCGGTCGAACCGACTGACGTTCCCGGCCGCGTTGTAAAGCGCGTCCCGTTTGTTTGCCAATCGGAACGCGTGGTACTGTGCGTTCAGCGTCAACCACTTCGTCGGGTAAAGGTAGACATGGGCATTCGCGTCTTGGATGTTCTGCCGGCCGACGATATCCGCCCAGCCCAAATAGTAGTGGCCGAAGGGGAACAACTGGTTGAAGGTGTTCTGCCGACCGCTGCCCGGGCTGCCGTCACCCGTGGCGTAGTCATAGTAGACCCAGAAGGTCGGGTTCCACGGTTTGTCTTTAAAATTGTACCCGACGCCCGCGGTCGCCATCCCCGCGACGACGTCTTGCTTGGCTTGCCGCCCCAGTTGCAATGCCGATTCGAAATCCCAAAGGAAGCCGTTCTGATCCCCGGCGTAGCGGGCGCCGAGCGTGTTGATGGTGTAATCCCCACGCTGGATGCCGCGCTGGGCGACGGTATTGTTGTTCGTCAGCACGAAATCGTACAGGTCGATCGATTGCCCTTTCTTCGGGCGGTAGGTCAGGATTCCTCCGGAGAAGTTCTGCTGGTTGTCGGCCCAGTCGAGTTGGTTCGTCTTCGGCACCACCGGCTTGACCCAGAAGGCGTTGAAATCCCATTGCTCGCCGGTCCGCAGTACGCTCACCCCTTGAAAGGTCCGTCGGGTGTTCGCCCACTCGAGGGTTGAGACGAGCCGCTGGGAACCGAAGAGGAGTTCTTGTCGGCCGACGCGGAGGTAGGCCGCCTTGCCGAGGACGTCGGCGAGTTTAAAGTCCAGGAAGAGGTTCAGGAAATCGAAGCCGGTTTGGTCGATCGGCAGCGACGGTAGATCTTGCGAGGTCGAGAACGCTGCGATCCCCTCGGCGTACAACCGGACGCGGTCTTGGAACCACAAATCGGCGTAGAGCCGCTGCCGCGTCAGCGTGTACGAGTTATCCCGCGGCCCGATCCGACTGTTGTACTCGTTCATCTGGCGGATCCACGACTGCCCGCCGAGGCTCAACAGGAAGTCATCGCCGAGCTTCATTCGCTTCAGCGGATCGAAGAAATCGGTTTCGGCGTTGCCGGGTTTGTTGAGATAGCGGAAATCGAGATCGAAGCCCGATTGCGCCGCTAGACCGAAGCGCGGGTAGCCGTAGGTGGGCGGGGCTTGGCTGGGCGTACCCCGCACCGCGTCGAGGATCGAGTAGTATCCCGGCCCCGTCGGCGGGATCGGGAAATACCCTGTCCGGGGCTGTGGTCGCACCGGCGGGATGTTTTTGAAGTCGAATGCCGCAGGCATGTCCGAAATCGCGGGATACGGAACGGCTTCGGCGGGACGCGATGGGATCGCCATGTCGCTGGGAGCGGCCGGCAGTTGGCCCGTGGCCGCCAACGGAACAATCGGAGCCGATTCTTGGGCGGATACACCGCCGGCTGAGCCAAATACTGCAAATCCGGCGGCGGGGGCCAGCGCGCGGAATAGACGGGACATCGGGCACCTGCGGAATTGGTACGGAATCGACGGGTCGCCACCAGAGAGGACGGATTGACCTGGTATGTGGAATCGGACGGAAGTGCGGAATAGCTGATAAGGCTCGGTCGCAATGATCGATGGGCGCGACCGATCCGACGCTACGTTCGGAACAACTTACCAACGGACACGCCATGGCCGGAAATGGCGATCGAATTCACCTGCCGGGAGGCGCCCCAATCACTCGCCCATCTTCGCTTTCGCCTCGTCGAGGATCGCCTGGGTCGCGGTCGCGCCGACGCGGGTGACGCCGATCGCCCGCACTTCCAGCAATTTCTCGTAGGTGCGTACGCCACCGGCGGCTTTGACCTGCACATGGGCGGGGCTGTGCTGCCGCATCAATTTCAAATCTTCGAGGGTCGCCCCGGTCTCGGCGTAGCCGGTGCTGGTCTTAACCCAATCGGCCCGCAGTTCCCCGCAGATTTTGCAGAGTTCGATCTTGTGCTCGTCCTTCAAAAAGGCGTTCTCGAAGATCACCTTCACCTTGGCCCCGGCGCGGTGGGCGACTTCGACGACGCCCGCGATGTCATGGGCCACGAAGTTCCATTCGCCGCTCAGCACCTTGCCGATGTTCACGACCATATCGAGTTCGGTCGCCCCGTCGGCGAGGGCTTGCTCGCTTTCAAAAATCTTCACGCCCGGCAAGTGGCCGCCGTGGGGGAAGCCGATGGTCGTGCTCGCGTGGACCGTCGATCCGGCCAGCAGCTTCGCCGCGAATTTCACGGCGTAAGGTTTGATGCACACCGAGGCGACGTCGTACTCGCGCGCCAAGATCAATCCGCGTTCGAGTTCGGCATCGGTGAGGATGGGTTGGAGCAACGAGTGATCGAACATCTTGGCGAGTTCGGCGAGCGTCGGCATGGAGGATCTCGTTTGAAGAATCGATTCAGGCGATGCGGAACACGCGGCAGGTTTGCTCGTAGGTCGTTTCCAAATCCAGCGACACCACGACATCCTCCCGGAGCCAGAGGGGCAGGGTCGGCAAGGGCCGGCCGAGATTCAACGGATGATGCCAAGCTTGAAAGACCCAGCGCTTGCGGGGCGTGTAACCCCGGCAAGACATGGCGTAAATGCCCGATGGGGGATCGGCGACCGTCGGATCGGCCGTGCCGAGGCGTTCGAGCAAATCCAAATATAAGTTGAAATGGTACGGCGTCACGAGATCGACGATGGCCACAGACACATCTTGCCGGAGCATCGCCGCGCATTTATCCACAAAAGCGCGCCGGGTCTCGGATCGATCTTTATTGGAAGGGCTGACGATCTCGATGGCCGCGACGAGCTTCGACTGGCGTTTCGTATCGTAGATGCGCACCTCGTATTCGTCGGCGTCGGGCCGGTCAGTTTCGACGCTCAAGCTCGGCTGGGTTTTCGCCAACGTGGCCGTGCCGCCATCGCCATTGGCGTGCCAATCTCGGCGCGGGGCCCGGTCCGGTTCGACATCCTCGAATGCGCCGATGTCGATTTCGACCGAACCGCCGAGATGCACCGTCGGCAAGGCGACGAACTCCGGCGGCAACTGCGATTGGAGATCGAGCACGATCATGGCGGGCCATTGCCCGTGCAGCGAATCCCATCGGTGCTTGTCGTCGACGGGGGAATGAAAATGGTCGCGCAGCGGCATGTCTCTTCCCTCCGGTTGCGATCATGATACCAGGATGAATCTTCTTTCCAATTCATGCTGATAGCGCGAGCCGCGGTAGCCAACCGCGTACGGGCGTGCGATTCAACGGCGCGGGTCTTTCAATTGAAGTGTTCATCGGCAACGGGGAAGTTAACCGGGCGCCCCTTGTGCGCACCCGCCGGGCTGCTATGAAAATTGTTGTTCGCTGAAGCCCGCCCCCGTACCGACTTCCGGAGTTCGCCCCCGTGCCGTCGAACCTCTCGACCTTCACCCGCATTCTCGTTCTGGCGGTCGCAGCCATCGGCTTCCTGTTCGACACCTACGAACTGCTGATGTTCCCAGTGATCGGCACCGACGCGATCTCCGAACTGTTGTTCCGCAAAGACTTCCTCGCCCTCGACGCGGCGCAAAAAGTGGCCGTCGGTGATTGGGCCGGACAGATGCTTTGGATCGCGGCCCTGTGCGGCGGGGCCTTCGGCCTCCTCGGCGGCCTGCTCATCGACCGCCTCGGCCGCAAGACGATCATGATCGCCAGCATCTTGGTCTACTCGCTGTCACCCGTTGCCGCCGCGTTCAGCGACGAACTCTGGCAGCTCGTTTTGTTCCGCTGCACCACCTTCGTCGGCGTCTGCGTCGAGATGGTCGCCGCCGTCACGTGGCTCGCCGAATTATTTGAGAACAAACGGACGCGCGAAATCGTTATCGGCTGGACGCTCGCCACGGCGTCACTCGGAGGCATCCTCGTCACCGAAGTCTACAGCGAAATTGTCGACATGGCGAAGGACCCCGGCAAGCTGCCGCACTTGCCCTTCCCCGACGGCTTCCTGTCCGAGAACGTCGGCTGGCGCTGGACCCTGCTCACGGGTTTGATCCCGGGGGCGCTCATCTTGCTGTTGCTGCCGTTCGTCCCCGAGTCGGGCGTTTGGAAACAGAAACGCCGCGAGGGAAGTTTGAAGCGTCCGGGCTTCGGCGAACTCTTCTCACCGAGCCTGCGGCGGACGACGCTCGTCACGACGGTGCTCTCGGCCTGCGCGTACGCCGCCGCCTTCGGCGCCCTGCAACTGACGCCGCTGCGCATCAGCCCCGGCCTGCCGGACTTGGCCGCTCGACAAGCCGAGATCAACGAGTCGGAGAAAGCGGCCACGACCCCGGCGCTGAAAAAGGAACTCGGCGGGAAGAAGAAAGAACTCGCCCAAGACACCAAGGCCCGGCGCGGCGACATCCAGCGCTGGCAGGAGATCGGCGGCCTCACCGGGCGGATTTTGCTGGCGATCCTCCTGCTGTTCCTCCCGAGCCGGCTGCTGCTGCGCATCTTCTTGATCCCCGGGATCTTCCTCTTCCCGGTGGCCTATTTGGAGATCGTGAAGTTGGACTACGTCCTCTTCGCCGCCTCGATCTTCTTCTGCGGGTTGTTCACCGTCGCGCAGTTCAGCTTCATGTCCGAGTTCTTGCCCAAGGTCTTCCCGATGCACCTCCGCGGCACCGGCGGCAGCTTCGCCACCAACGTCGGCGGCCGGATGATCGGTACCATGGCCGCCACGCTCAACACCGGGCTGATCTCCAAACTCTTCGCGTCCGAGTTCGCCAAGCCCACGCCGATGGATGTGGCCAAAGCCGCTGCGTTGATCGGCGGGGTCGTCTACCTGATCGCGTTCGCGATGACGTTCCTGCTGTCGACGCCAAAGGAGCAAGACGCGGGTTGAATCAGACCAAGCTCAACCCCATCCGCCGCGGCAACCGCGCGGCGGGCGCAGCCCCGACGCCGCCGAGCACTTCGCCGGTGCGGGCCGCGCCGTACAGCGTGAAACCGCTCGCCTCGGCGATGTCCACCGTCAGGATCTCGCCGACCAAGCGGTCCGGCCCGTCGAACACCGCGATGTGGTCCGTCATCGTCCGGCCGATCAACTGGCGGATGCCGCCCGGCGCCGACTTGGCCCCCTGCCGGCTCGGGCCTTCGACCAATACCTCGACCGCTTTGCCGATCATCGACCGCGAGTCTTCCAAGCTCCGCTCATTTTGCAGCATCAGCAGATCGTGGTTCCTTTGTTTCTTGACCCCGTCGGGCACGTCGTCCGGATAGCGCTCCATCGCCTTGGTGCCGGGGCGTTCGCTGTACTTGAAGATGAAGGAGTTCTTGAACTTCGCCCGGTCGACGATGTCCATGCTCTTCTGGAAGCTCGCGTCGGATTCGCCGCAGAAGCCGACGATGAAGTCGGACGACACCGCGACGCCGGGGATGCGCTCCCGGCTGCGGTGCAGCATCTCCCAGTAGTCGCCGATGGTGTAGAGCCGTTTCATGCGGCCGAGTACGTCGTCGCAACCGCTCTGCAGCGGCACGTGCAGGTACTTCACCAACTTCGGCAGATCGCGCACGGCGTCGAGCAGGTCGTTCGTCATGTCCTTCGGGAAGTTCGTCACGAATTTGATCCGCCGCAACCCGCCGACGTCGTGGATGCGCAGGATCAAGTCGCTGAAGCGGGTCCGCCGGCCGTCGCCGTGGTCGTAGGCGTAGCTGTTGACCGTCTGGCCGATCAGCGTGACTTCCTTGCAGCCCTGATCGACGAGGATGCGGACCTCGTTCAAAATCGAGTCGGGGTGCCGCGATTGCTCGGGGCCGCGTGTGCTCGGCACGACGCAGTAGGTGCAGAACTTGTCGCAGCCGATCTGGATGCGGACGTAGGCTTGGAACGGCGTCGAGCGCATCTCCGGATCGCGGGTCGGGTCGTAACTCTCGAAGCTCAGTTCGACGCGCTGGCGGTCGGCGTCTTTTCGACCGAGGCTCACGGCGAGTTGCGGCGCCCGCGTTTCGCGGATGATTTGCACGAGTTCCGGGATCTTCGCCAGTTGCCCGGTTCCGACGACGAGATCGACGTAGGGCGCCCGCTCGCGGATGGCGTCGCCGTCTTTCTGGGCCATGCAACCGATGACGCCGATGACCTTGTCCGGGTTCGCCAGCTTGTACGGCGCGACCCGCCCGAGCGCCGAGAAGGTCTTATCCTCGGCGTGTTCGCGCACCGAGCAGGTGTTGAACAGCATCAAGTCGGCGACGGCGGAATTGTCCGTCAGCGTGTAGCCGTCGCGCTTGAGCGCACCGATGACCAGCTCGCTGTCGAGCACGTTCATCTGGCAGCCGACGGTCTCGATGTAGACGGTCTTAATAACCGGCGCAGCCGGCAGAGGCGGGGTCATGGTCGGGGTTCCGTTGTACGACGGTGCCGAAAAAGACTTGATAGCAGCGTGGTAGCGAGTGTCTAGCGGAATCGACCCGCGGCGGGTGCGTCCACGGTTTCAGGCGACTGTCGAATTCGTCCAGCCGAATGTGCCACCCCCCCTGTTTGGAAGCATTGGACGAATCGCAATTCCAGCGGAACAAACTGAAGAAGTTCATTCGTGGTAGACACTTGCGACGATTCTGGGACAATCGACTCCTGGTAGGGAATTAGGGAGAGCTGGACGAATCGGTTTGGACGAATCGAACTCAAGTAAGCCGGCGCAGTGACCGCTGCCAAATTCCGGGGTGCCCGGGCGGCGCTCAGTCAACCCAACAGGCGAGAGCTGGATGGGGGGAGTGGCCCACTTGCCAGAAACTGGCAGCCGATGGTCTCGATGGAGAGGGTCTTCGGGGTCATGGTCGGGGGTAGTGGCCTATCCCAATGTTGATAAGCCCTTCGCTATATCTCTATCGATTATTGCTTTCGTTACGCTAAGAGCCGACGTGAGTTCATCGGGAGCGTAGAA
>Ga0105047_10008213_pt1 | contig 17428 bp, 16 predicted proteins | sample MAT04_FD_78384 | JGI IMG/M metagenome (GOLD analysis project Ga0105047, IMG submission 78384) | Freshwater microbial communities from Lake Fryxell liftoff mats and glacier meltwater in Antarctica - MAT-04 (megahit assembly) | ecosystem: Environmental > Aquatic > Freshwater > Ice > Liftoff...
CAACTCCGCAACCACATCAGTTAATACGACTATTCAAACAGCCTCAACCTCAATCGCGGCTGTTGTGAACGCCAACACCAATACACAAGCTGCAGGTGTCGTGAGCTCTGTTAACGCAAACACTAATGCCGCCATATCTACCGCCTCCACATCACTTGGAGCATCTATTGCAGGACTACCCGCAAGTATTTGGAATGTTGCAACAAGCACCATGACGACAATTGGATCAATCGGAAGAGTCCTTGCAACAAATATTGATGCTGCAATTTCAAGTGTCAGTGGAGGTGCATCACTTACCGCCGCAGATGTGTGGACGTATGCCACACGTACGCTAACGGGAGCCTCTTTAAATAGCGGATCACTCTCTACTAATAGCGATATAAATCTTGCAACATCTTCAATTATAAGTGCAATTTCTACAGCCTCCTCATCAGTGGTTGCTAGTGTAAATACAAATACCTCAGCGAGCATTCTCTCTGCTTCAACTTCACTTGCAAGCACAATTACTTCGATACCTGCTAACGTGTGGGCACATACGACACGCACCCTAACCTCAGGAGCATCTATCGCATCTGATATTTGGGCTGCAACAACACGCACTCTAACCTCACTCACACTCTCCTCACAATCCCCGTGGTCGGTTGCCATGTCTGATTTTGGAACAATCAGCGTCGGAGAAATCTATAGAGCAACCGTTACAACGGTTTACAATGGAACCTTAACTGACTCGGCAAACTTACCCGTCGTTACCGTTTATGATCCAGACAGAAACGTTATCGTAAGCAGCGCGAGTATGACCAGATCAGGAGTAGGAACCTACGGATACACCTATCAAACAAACGGAGCATCTGTTGCAGGTGTTTGGGAAACAATTATTTCTGCAACGGTTGAAACGGGCAAGACACTTCCGGGTAATGACTACTGGAACCTAGCATCAGCACCACCTCAAGTTATTATCACCAGTATGGGTAGCATTGTAGTTCCATCTATTACCGCAAACACTCGAATTACCAACGAGGGTACAGTTCCATATGAGTATCAATATGAATGGTGTGTCGTAAGTAACCCTTCTAATCTCTGTGGAGGGGGAGACGATGTTGACTATAGCTCTGCAGCTAAACTCATAAATCCTGGAGAAAACTTTGATACGGTTCTATCCGCGATTGTACCAATACCGGGCGTCTACTACTTTAAAGTAGCCGTGTACTACGGTAATGAGGTATCACGCGCCACGAGGCAATTCACGGCTACAGCAGGCGGTGGAGGAGTAGGAGGAGGCGGTGGAGGTGGAGGTGGAGGTTCCCCACCCCCACCCCCTGGAGCCGTTTGCTCGAGCCTGAGCGCAGACCTTAACAGGGATTGTAGAGTTAATGCAATCGATTTCTCAATTTTGCTTGCATTTTGGAAAACTCTTCCACCTTTTAGAAATACACACGTTGATATTAACCAAGATACCCAAGTAAATGCAGTAGATTTTTCTATACTCCTTTACCAGTGGGGTATGGTTAGTAGCACATAACCTAAAATGAATACCATCTCAAAAGGCAGGGTAGCAGGAATAGTGGCTGGACTAGGATTTTTCCTTCTGGCACAAACTCTCCCGTTGTTTTCAGAGGCAGCCACCATAAAAACTATTGCCACAGAGCGATCCGCAGGTGGAGCCTTTGAAATTGAGGTACGCGTAATTACTGACGAGCATAGCGTGAACGCAGTTGAAGGTGTGCTCCAGATACCAGATGGGGTGACTGATATACAAGTGAGCACAGCAGGGTCGGCCTTCCCAGTTTTTGCTGCAGGGCCTGTGTATGAAATAGGAGATCGGTCTATCTCTTTTACAGCTGGTGCACCTGGTGGAATTAAAGAGGGAAGCGAGGGACTTGTTTTTAGCGTGTATGGAAAGGCACAAAGTGTTGGTAGCTATACGTTTGAAATGAGTAGCGCACGTGCATACCGAAATGATGGGGAAGGTACGGCGGAAAACGTTTCAAAAACTCCAACTTCTATACAAGTAGAAAGAATTGATACGCCACCCAAAAATCTTGCGCTGGAAAATATACAATCAGACACAATTAAGCCAAATATTACTGTCGAAATTGGAAGAGACAATTCCTTATTTGAGGGTAACTATTTTCTTGCCTTTTACGGAAGCGATGTCGGTTCCGGTATCAGTTACTTTGAGGTAAGTGAGGGGTGGAGAGACTTTGGCACAATTAAAGACTTCTATATTCTAAAAGATCAAAAACTGGGAAGCGTTGTTCGAGTACGTGCATATGACGAAGCAGGGAACGCAACAATTTCATACGTGTGGCCAGAGCACCCTCTTGCGCACGCACCGTATTATGGAGCACTTGTCCTTATTGGTGTAGCACTTTTCTCTATGTTCCTTTGGCTACGCAAACGCCACGATTTACGAAACGCAGAGGCGAGAGTATGACGATTAAAAAAACCTTTCTAGGGAGCTTTCTGGTTCTAGCATTTTTTACCTTCACCCCCTATGTAGCAAGTGCCGCAACGATGAGTCTGACACCGGGTACGCAAAGTATTCAAGTAGGAAACCTTGCAACGGTGCGTGTTGCCGTAAATGCTGGTGGCACTCCAATAAATAACGCGGAGGCCACACTTGATTTCCCGCCGGATGCCCTCCAGGTAGTTTCTGTGAGCAAAAGTGGCTCTGTATTCTCACTTTGGGTTGAAGATCCGTCGTACTCAAACGGAGCAGGTACAATTTCTTTTAATGGAGGACTACCGACACCCGGATATCTTGGAAGTAGCGGAACTGTTGTATCTATTACTTTTCTAACTAAAAAAGCGGGAGTAGCAAGTGTGCAAGTGCGAGATGCTGCCGTGCGTGCTAACGATGGATTTGGAACCGACGTTCTTTCTGGAACTAGCAATGCACAGGTTGTTATAACCGCTGCTCCGAGTGAAATTATTGTGCCAACTCCTACCCCAAATCCCCCACCCGGAGAGACACCTACTGCAATAATTGGTGAGAAGATTGTCATTACATCGCTCACACACCCTGATCAAAACGCATGGTACTCAAATAGAAACCCACTACTTTCATGGAAACTTCCTGCAGGAGTCATTGCTATCCAGACTCTAATAAGTGAAAATTCTCCAGAAATTCCGACAGTTACCTATAGGCCGGGAATTGTTGAAAAGAGAATTGATGAGCTTTCTGACGGCTCTTGGTATTTCAGTTTGAGGAGTCGCATTACGGCTACCTGGGGAGCTATGAGTACTTACAGGCTTCAAGTTGACGGAACACCACCAATACTTGCAGTTCCTAGTGCGGAATTTGATATACGCTCTCGCACAATTTTAATCTCAAATATTAGTGCAGTTGATGTTACGTCAGGAATCGCCTCATTTACGTTCTCAGTTGATGGCGGAGCTTCGACGACCATGCCTGCCCTTGCTTTTGCTTCTAGTACCGCGCACACCATTCCCTTTAGGGGAACGTCTGGGAACCATCAGGTGCTTATAGCCGCTACGGATTATGCAGGGAATGTCTCGTTTGCTATAGCACGCTTTGCTGTAACACTTCCGCTTGGCGACCAAGTTGTCTGGACTGTTTTTGGTATCGATATAACCCTATTTACATTCCTTCTCATTGTTCTTCTCGTAGCACTTACAGCACTCTTTGTAGCACTTACAGCACTCTTTAGAACCTTCCGGGAAGGAATGGAGAGAAAAGTGCAGGTTGGTAAGCGCGACAAAACATTACACCGCGCGCTCACGTTATTTAAAGAAGATATGGAGGCACGAATAAAAAATCTCTCACACGTCGGTAATCCGAAAGAGCTTTCACAAGAAGGAGACGATATACGAGAAAGTCTCGAAGGGAACGTTGAAGACCTAGAACGATTCTTAAAGAAAGAAATTAAGAAATTTGACTAGATGATTTTTAAGAGAGCTTTTCAGAGCATGGTTTGCACAAGCCAAAAAACTCAAGCGAGTAACTAGAAATTGTAGAGAAAGACTTGGTGCGAGCCAGAGCCTCTTGTTCAGGTTTCTTTGAATGAGGAACTTCTATACTTTCAATATATTCACAATTTCTACAAATTGCATGGTGGTGATGTTCGCGTCCGGCTACCATTTCGTAGTGCGCATGGTCGTGCTCCAAGTTTACTCTTCGTGCAATACCAGCATTGCAAAGTGCTTGAAGTGAGCGGTAGACAGTTACCTGATTCAACGTATTTCCAAGCTTTTTTTCTAGCTGATATACCGTGAGAGGATTAACTTCTTCATCTAAAATGGAGAGAAGATGAACTCTTCCAGGAGTTGCACGTAGCCCCACATCTCTTAATAGCGTTGCATAATCTAAAGAAGATTCTTTTTTCATGTTCGGATAGTGTATCTGTAACGCAAGCCATTTGCAAGTGTTAACTAATGCAAAACAATTGCATTAATTAACACGCCGTGATATATATATGCAATATTATTGCATATATGAAAATTGCTTTTATTGGAAAAGGAGGAAGTGGGAAAAGCACTGTAAGCTGGCTCGCTACACAATTACTAGTAGCAGAGAACCGGAAAGTGCTTGCCATCGATGCTGACCATAATATGGACCTTGTATCACTTCTGGGTCAAAAAATTGAATCAGAAACCACTACTATGCATCGTCATGCTGACGACTTTAGAATTGCTGTCGGACAAAAGGAAGACAAGCGCTGGCACGAGATAGTTCTTGACGGACGAAGTCTTCCAACTTTTACACTAGAACCAAAAGATTCTTATACTAGCCAAGTTACTCTTCCCGTAAGTGATTCGATAGAACTTATTGCCGTCGGCCTTGGTGCGACAGACGTGCTCTTTTCAGATCGATGCGCTCACGGGCACTCTGCCTCTCTCAAGTTCTATCTCCCGCTTCTTGATGAAGGTGAAAATACGGATGTAGTTATAGATGGTGTAGCAGGAGCAGACATGATGAATTATGGCCTTTTTCTTGGCGCTGATGCCATTGTGGTAGTGGTGGAGCCCCACCAAAATAGTGTTCGTGTTCTAGAACAAGTGAATGATATTGCTGAACGAACTGGAGCATTCCTTTTCGTTGTAATAAATAAGGTGGGAACAAACCCAACACTTGCTGATCAAATCGAAGATGATTGGAAGGAAAAAATTCTTGCCCGTATTCCGACTGATTTAGCTCTTCTTTCGTATGACATGAAAAGTCTTGCGCAAGAAACAATTCTAGAAGGGAAAAATATGATTAGAAAATTAAGAGAATATACACCACAAAAAAATTCTTTGGAGAGACTCCGTTCTTTTGAGAAGCAAAAAGCACAAGCGCGTGCATAAATTAGCACCCGAAAGTCTATAGAAGTAGATTTTCGGGTGGTCGTTTGTGACTACCACTAGATGGAGAAACACGATGTGTAGAGAAACAAAGGGTGAGCCGTACGATCGTCCGCTTCACCCCGACGATGTACCGCTTATAGCGCGGTTCTACGAGCGATGCCTCGGCAACGAGGCGATTTCCGCCATCGTTGCAGCTATAACGGACCACCACCACCCGAAGCCCGCGGTGTTAATCGCCATCCTCGAGATGATGGATAGGGCAAAACACAACGATCAAGGGATGTACCCTTGGCCGATGATGCCATTCTCGGCGCTCGACCTCAGTACCCTTGAACGAGTGCAGACAGATGGCATGGCGGCGTTCCACTCCGTCTTCGAGTCCATGGCGCTTGCGGAGGCCAACATGGCAAAGCTGAACTGTGTCCTGCAGACCCATCTTGGCTTGCAGATCCGACTTGTCTGCGACTGTGGTTGCATCAGCGCCGAGGCCAAAGTCGATATCCTGGGCTCGTCGGCATACGCCCAGATAAACGCCGTCCGTTCGCTTGCGGAGGCCGTCGGTACGCCGGTCATTCGTGTCAAAAAGTTCCAGAACCCAGACTGGCTCTGCCGAGAACTCGACATGGGAGAGAGGGAGACGGCGTCCTACGGCAAGATGATGGAAATTCTCACCTCCCTGCCAGCCAGGAGGATTGATCTGAAATTGCAGGCGAGCCCCAACGTCGCCTACCTGCGCGGTCTGAAGACGGGGCAGCTCATGGCAGCTTGACTCTCGCCACGCAGTTCCCAATATATAAGCCCCGCAGTGCAAGCTGCGGGGCTTCTTTTTTATAAAAAAGCTGGCTCCCGCACGTGTGCGCGGTAGCCAGAATGAATCTATATAGCATCTTTTAAGACAAACTCTCCCTGAGTAAAAGAACGGCACGTAGTAAAATCACCGCACCGATGAACCTAGCCGCCCAAACATAAGCTTCATGAGGAATTGCCTCGAACATAATGAGAAGACCAAGACACGGGGGACCGATGTTCTTTGCTAAGTCCACAAGAATGTGTAAATGAAAGCTTTTGTGAGAAGGATGGCGCGAACCTCTGCTTACACGCGATAGGAGTTTATGCTGGAAGAAGTTTACACTTCCTGCTAGAGCTGTAAACACAAAGAGATACCAGCCGTTTACAGCGTGCGTATGTTCGTGCGCTTGTTCTGCTACCTCTATAAAAATGTGCAAACCAACAACCAGCAAAAATGCTGATGTTATGGCTCCACCGATGCGCAGGACTTGACGATGATTTCTTGTAAGTAGCGTAATCAACAGAGGAATGACGCCCAAAAAAGTGTCAATCACCACATGCCCCATGTCAGCTATTAGTGCAAGACTTCCTGAGATGAAAGCTTCAACCATCCAAATAGCGACAATAACGAAGCACAAAAGCTAGGCGTTCGTATAGAACTCTACGTCAGTAGGGCTCTGAAGCATTTTTACTTGCACAATTTAACCTCCCAAAGAACGATTAATGAAAATGATTATTCTAGTAAGAATACAGCCCAATATTTTATAATTGCAATATAGTTGCAATTAACATACTCTTAGAAATAAGTATGATTCTAAAAAAAATTAGCAAATATTTTACTAAAAAATCTCAAAGAAGGTTTGTGTCGCACTTTAATCTTACTTCTGCATCTAGCGTTCTTGATATTTCGTGTGGCAACGGAGGAGTACTTTCTTTATATAAACAGTACTCAGAGGCAAAAAACTTGTATGGTATAGATATGCGAGAGGAATGCATCATAAAAGCAAAAGAAAAATACTCATGGGGAACTTTTTCTTGTGTTGAAGCAGAAGAACTTCCTTTCAGAAATGCTTTTTTTACTATCGTAGTATCTTGCGCAGCAGTCCATCATTATAAAAACGTAAAAAAAGTATTTGAAGAGGTTTCTCGCGTACTGTTACCACTTGGAGATTTTTATATCGTGGATATTATACCTAATTTTCGTTGGTCACAAATACTACATAATTTACACGGGTGTGGCGAACCATATCATTTTGAGAAATACTACACACTAAAAGATTTGGAGTATATAGCAAAACATACAGGATTTTATCTGGTAAAAAATATTCTTAGTCAGCCTGTGTCTTTTCCAGGCGTACGAGTGCTTGTTTTTAGAAAAACGGATGATTACTAAGTTCTGCACTAATTGCAATAAGATTGCATGTGCTATATAATAATAAATACTATTAAACAATATAAAAAGCTATGAATAAAAGAGCTTACGCGTACGTAGCGGTTGCCGTTGTTGGTTTGCTTGCAGGAATTTACGTACTCACATCTTCCAGAAGCGATTCTGCGAACACCAACGATAAGATCAGCGTTGTCACTTCATTTTATCCAATGTATTATTTGGCAAGCGAAATTGGCGGGGATAGGGCAAATGTCATAAATGTTACACCATCGGGAAGCGAACCTCATGATTTTCAACCTTCCACAAAAGATTTAGCAAAGATGAGTGATGCAGACATTCTCATTCTAAACGGTGGAGGTGTGGAAGCTTGGGGGGATGCCGTAACACAGAATCTTGCTTCGTCCTCTGTGCAGATTATTGTTGCTGGAGAGGGTCTATTTAGAGAAGACTCACACGAAAACGAGCACGCAGAAGAGCACGCAAATGAGCAACCCGGAGAAAGCACACACGAAGAGCATGATCATGGAAGTACAGATCCCCATGTATGGCTAAATCCAGTGCTCATGAAGGAAATGGCCTCACGCGTTGCAAATTCCTTTGTAGAAAAAGACCCTCTAAACAAAGTTCACTACCTCAAGAATCTTGAGACTCTTTCTTTAAAACTTGACGCACTCGACTCTCTTTATAGAGAAGGGCTTGCAAGTTGCTCTACAAAAAACATTGTTACCTCACATGAAGCATTTTCTTATATGGCAGAACGCTACGGATTGACCCAGGTACCAATTAATGGACTTTCTCCAGATGCGGAGCCTTCTGCAAGTGAATTGGCGAAAGTTTCTGATTTTGCCAGAGCGAATAATGTGAAATACATATTTTTTGAAACTCTCGTTAGTCCAAGACTTTCTGAAACCGTTGCGAAAGAAATAGGAGCACAAACACTCGTTCTTAACCCACTCGAGGGCATAACCACCAAAGAATCCAAAGAAGGCAAAAACTATATAACAGTGATGGAAGATAACCTTAGAAATCTTCAAATCGCGCTACAATGTAATTAGTGGATACGACAAAAGAACAAGAATTAGTATTAGAAATCAACAGCCTCTCGTACTCATATGACGGAGCACAATCGGCGTTAAGTAACATAAATCTTGAGGTTTTTAAAGGGGATTATCTCGGACTTATTGGGCCAAACGGCGGAGGTAAGACGACGCTGGTAAAACTTATTTTAGGGTTACTTTCTGTACAGGAGGGACACATAACCCTCCTCGGTAAAGACTCAAAAAAATTTTCTGAGAGGTACAGAATAGGGTACGTGTCTCAAAAAGCGACGGACTTTGACTCTCTTTTTCCAGCCACCGTTTTTGAAGTAGCAAGCCAAGGTCGCTACAGCAAGCGAGGACTTTTTAGGAGCGTGCAGAAACAAGATATTGAACAAGTTGAAAATGCACTTGCCCGTGTCGGCATGAGTGAGTACCGAGATCGGCGCATGAGTGATCTCTCAGGAGGACAAAAGCAGCGCGTCTTCATAGCACGTGCACTTTCTGGTGAGCCAGATCTAATTATTTTGGACGAACCAACAACAGGTGTCGATATGGAAACACAGGAGCATTTTTACGAACTTCTCCAAGAACTAAATTCAAAATTCTTCATTACCCTTATTTTGGTATCACACGATCTTGAGAGAATTGCGCGAGAAGCGAGTTCTGTGGCTGTGGTTGATGAGACACTTACGTATTTCAAAAATCCAAAGGATGCGGTTATTGTTGAGGACCCACTTCACATACATCATCATTAACATGCTCTCACTTTTTGAATATTCTTTCATAGTTCGCGCATTTGAGGCAGGAATGTTAATTAGTATTATTGCGCCCCTCATTGGAATTTTTTTGGTTCTTCGCAGGTATGCACTCATTGCAGACACCCTTGCCCACGTATCGCTTGCGGGCGTCGCAGTTGGGCTTTTTCTTTCCATTAATCCACTCATTACCGCTTTCACGGTGTCAACGGGTGCGTCAGTTTTAATAGAGCGCTTACGTCTTTCGAAACGGGTGTACAGTGACGCCGCTCTTTCCGTCTTTCTGTCCGGGAGTCTTGCGGTTGCTCTCTTATTGCTTAGCCTCTCCGGCGGTTTTAATGTAAATCTCTTTAGTTACCTCTTTGGGAGCCTCGTTACCGTAAGCGAGGGCGATTTATACCTTATTTTGATTGTTGGAATTATTGTGTGTGTCGGCGTAGTACTCTTTTTCAAAGAGCTTGTGTTTGTGAGTTTTGATGAAGAGGCAGCCGAAGCAGCAGGTATTCACACTCGCGGAATTAACCTTTTACTCATCATTTTAGCTGGACTTACTATTTCTATTTCGATACCTGTGGTGGGCGCGCTTCTTATTGCCGCCCTTATAGTAATTCCCGTACTTGTTGCACTCCAGTTCCGTACAAGTTTCGCAAAAACGCTTTTGATTGCAGAAGCGGTTTCGATATTTTCTGTGGCAGCTGGAATAGTAAGTTCTTTTTACCTAAATCTTTCTGCGGGTGGAACCATCGTCCTTATTTTAGTTTTTATCTTTTCCCTTAGTCTTTTTAAGAAAGTGTAAACAGTAGTTTTAATGCGTGTGAGACGTGATAGACTTTGCTTTTTTCATGACATGCGCATGTGAGAGGACAAGGGAGGCAATGAGAGTCGTTACCGGGACGGCAAGGATAAGCCCGATACTTCCCATAAGAATGCGGATAATTTCTGTCGCAAAGATTTCGCCATTAATAACGTACCCAATACTCACTGTTGACTGCTGAAATAAAAGTAAAAGGGGAAGCGATGCCCCGACGTAGGCTATGGCAAGGGTGTTAATGAGTGCTCCTATGTGTTCGCGCCCTATGCGGAGTGCACGTACGTACACCTCTTTTTGTGTATAGGTTGCGCTTGCCCTATACAGTTCTTCTACAGCAACGGCCTGTCCAATCGCGATGTCATAGAGCACGCCCAAAAGACCAATCATAATTCCCCCAAACAAAAGGCCAATCATACTTATTCGTCCGTCTGTCCCAAAATTTAGATATACATTAATCTCTGACGTAAATCCAGAAAGTGACGCCAAGTCTATGACGAGATACGTTGCTATGCCAGTTACGATGACCGTCAAAATCATGCCGAGCATTGCAGAAGTTGTCGTACGACTTACGCCGTGGGTGACATAAGATCCGACAATTATAATGAGAGAAGCAACTCCAATAGATACTAAAATCGGTGAAGAGCCGGTATAGATTGCGGGAATTAATAGATAAAAAATAAGAAAAAGACTTCCTATAAGACTTACAAATCCACGAATACCTTGTATTCCGCCGAAAATACAAACCAAAATTATAAAGACAACGAGCACGGCCCCAAGTACGTGAAGCCTGTAGGGATCTGAGACAGACCAAGTGTCCGGGTCAAATCCTCCGGTACTATGTCGAACGTATATAAGCTCACCTGCTTTTACTTGCGTAAAATCGTTTTCAAATGTGGCTATAGTGCCTACTTCTATCCCCTCGAGAACTTCAACAGTTATAGTTTGTGTTTTTGTAGTGATGGTTGTTCCCTCAATGATTCTTTCTGTAGAGGGAGTTGCTTCAAGAACCCTCGCTTTCTCAAGGTATTGGCGCTCTACGGAAAGCGGAATATCTTCGGAAATTTGAGCCACGGCGAAGTTTGGAGCAAGGAGTAGCGCGGACGCTATAAAAAATATGAAGACCTTCATGCGTACCAGTATAGCAATTGTAAGCGTTCTAACCACAGACAATGCTTCGTGATAAGCTGTAGGTTATGTCGTCCGTAGAAGGAAAAAAGACTAATGTTCGCAAGGGATGGAAAGGCGTTATGCGTCACGTGGTGCCGTATAAGAAGAACCTTTGGGTGCTTATCGTTTTAGGATTTATATCGGCGGTGGCAAACGGATCAGTGCCGTATGTGACAGGACGTTTTTTTGACGCACTTATAGGAGTTTCAAACGGCGTACGTAGCGAAACAGCACTTGCGCCATGGGTATTTTTTCTTGGTGTTTGGGCATTAATTCAAATCGCTGCAAATGGAACAGACTGGATTAAGGACAGGTTTCGTAGAAGATTAGATAATAATGTATCTTTTGGTTCTACGGTAAGCGGTTTTGTTCACTTTCTTCGTTTACCCATTTCCTACCATACGAATGCTCACATCAGTGGAGAGATTTCAAAATTGAGTAGTGCCTCTTGGAGAATTTCTGCGATTGTGAGAAATATTGTTGATCTAACGCCTCAATTTTTAAGCGTGTTTATAGGTATTGCACTTGCCATGACAATTAATATGACCTTGGCAGGGATCCTTTTGATTGGAGTCGTGGTGTATGTGTGCGTGCTTATTCCACTTCTTATACCCATAGCTGACGCAGACGACAAAGCACACAGACAGTGGAATGATAAATGGAATGATGCAGCAGAGGCAGTTTTCCAAGTAGCACAAGTAAAACAAGCAACTGCAGAGGCGCATGAGGCCAAAAAAATTAGAACATCACTTCTAGAAACTGTTTTTGATCTGTGGTGGAAGCTTGAAAAGAATTGGAGCAATATAAATGGTTACCAGAGGTTTATCGTATTTTTTACACAACTTGCGGTATTTATCGTGTCTGTAAAATTTGTTGCAGACGGGTCGCTGAGCGTTGGAGAGTTGGTGGCGCTTAATGGTTACGCGATGATGCTTTTTGGACCATTTGTGGCACTCGGATATAGTTGGCAAACAATGCAAAATGGACTCACGTCTGCTGCGCATTTAGAAGAAATATTTGAAATTGAAGAAGAGAAGTACCATCCCCTTGATCCAAAGGTGGCAGAGGAAAGGAACGGAAGGGTAGACTTCAAAAATGTGTCTTTCGAGTATGAAAAAGGGAAAGACGGAGTTTTAAAAAACATGTCTTACTCCATTTCTCCCGGAGAAGTGGTGGCGCTTGTTGGAGAAAGTGGCGCAGGCAAATCAACAACCATAGGACTTATCGGAGGATACTATTTTCCGTCAGAAGGCTCGGTATCTATCGACGGTGTTGATACGCGCGAATGGGATCTGCTTGAGTTGCGTAAGGGCATAGCGACTGTGCCTCAAGAAGTGGCGCTCTTTAACGATTCCATACGCGCTAATATTGCATATGGAAATTTTGAAGCACTTGAGGCAGAGATAATTCAATCTGCCAAAGACGCACATATTCATGATTTTATAATGACTCTACCTAAAGGCTATGACACTGACGTAGGTGAGAGAGGAATTAAACTTTCTGTAGGTCAAAAACAAAGAGTTGCTATTGCTCGAGCAATACTCAAGAATCCAGAAATTCTGATTTTAGACGAGCCGACGTCAGCACTCGACTCCGCCACAGAAAAACTCATAACGAGCTCACTTGAGAAATTAATGAAAGGAAGAACAACATTTATTATTGCTCATCGTCTTTCAACGGTACGAAAAGCGCATAAAATTTTGGTGCTTAAAGATGGGGCAATTGTAGAGCAAGGAACTCATGAGGAACTTGTGCACTTAGAAAAAGGAATATATAAAAATCTATATGAGCTTCATGTGGGCTTGGAGTAACTAGGCTTTGCGCGACAAGCGTCTGAAGGGAAAGTGCCAGGATGGCGCAAACACTTGCTTGTTTTATATCACTATCATAACTAAATGTAGAGCGTCGCTCTATCTCATTAAATCAAAAGAATTTCTCATGATCGGCGTAAACTCCTACGAAGAGATTGCTGCAATTCCCGCTACAGTAACGCCTATTGCGGGTTAACTACACGTTAGAGACGTCTGGATAAGAAGGTACGGGGCAATAAACAAACCTGCACGAGCCGCATGGTTTGTCTGGTTCTTTGGGAGTAGCATTCTGATCTATAGCTACTTTGCTTCTGGAGCAGAACAGAGCGCTTGGATGCCGTAGTGCTTACGCTCAAGTATGCGGCAGTTGCAGTGCTTTCAATATGGCATGGCACTGGCTCGTGGAGCAAAACCAATTTTTTGTGTTTGGTCTTTGCGCATTTATCAGGTCTTGTGACAATGTACTTTAACGATCGTCACATTTCGCTCGTTACAATGATGGTTCTTGATTTTTTTGGCCTTATGCCAACAGTTAAGAAAACACGGAGCGAACCTTCCAGCGAGTCCGCGGTACCTTGGTACTCACAACCGCAGCTTGTGTTATTAACATGCTTTCGTTTGAGTGTTGGACTACGACAGTTGCGGCCGCATCGATTCCCACCTATATGTTGATAAACAAAGCGACGGCTACTGTCGAAATTCACCGAAAGAGATTTATTTCTTAGATTAAAAACGCCGCTTCTGGCAGGGAGTGAGGTTTTTTTTATTTACTCCACTAAATAGATGCTACAATTAAATAGCAATGAACTTCGGAGAACACGTAACTATTGACGGCTATGGCGGAAATTATGAACAACTTAATGATCGTGAGTATATAATGAGTTGTTTTGAAGAACTTCTAAAGCTACTTGGTATGCATGCAATAATTCCTGTTGCAATTGTTGAAGCACCAGATAACAATATTAAAGACCCGGGCGGATGGAGTGGGTATGTGGTGCTTGCCGAAAGCCACATAAGTATTCACACTTTTCCACGTAGAAAGTTTATTTCTGCCGATGTATACACGTGTCAAAATGGAATGGACCAAAAATTAGTTACTGATTACTTTCGGAATAAGTTTTCTCTAGAAGAAGTGGAAACTAATTTTATTTTACGAGGAGTACGTTATCCTGAACACAACCTTATATAATTATGGAAAAAAAATCTAAAGTTTTACTCGCATTATTATTATCACTTCTCATAATTTCAAGCGTGGCTGTTTACTACAGAACAATGATTTTGAAAAACTTCGAGGTAGAAGGATCGTCGTAAGTATAATATTACATGAAGTTAAGTGACAGAAACAACGTAGCAGAACTTTCATTTAAAGAAAAGTTTGGTTCCCGAGAATATCTTACTATGTACTATCCACAAATTCTGGAAATGGAAGTGCTGTTAGACATAGCCCATTTAATGCATGTTAGTCAAGAAGAAAAATACGTAATTGATACTCTAGCCGAGAAGACGAATACGAGACATGAAATGATAGAAAACGTAGCAATATTTAATTTTTATCGCACGGTGGTTGAGCACTTATTACAGGTGTTTCCAGAAGGAAATGCTCGCATTCTGGATATCGGGGGAGGCCCTACTATATACCAACATATAGGATTGGCAATAGTCGCAAAACATATCACCCACTCTGAATTTTTAGAGACAAACCGAACGGAAGTCATCGCTTGGTTGAATAATGAAGATACTGCCTATGCTTGGGATCCTTATTTTGAGTTGGTAAAAAAACTTTTTAGTTTTGGAGAAATTGCGGTAATCCTCAAAAATCAAAAGCTTGAGAGTAATCCAAAGATAGTTAGAAATGCAAAGAGCTCAGAAAGAATTCTTAATGCAAAAAACGTAGATTTGTTTAAAAAGATGGTAAGGAAAACTATTAAGGGAGATGTTGTTTATGGAGATATATTTCAATCAGATCTAGGTCTTTTACAAAAACCAGGAACGTTTGATATCGTTACCTCCAACTTTGTTGTGGAGAGCGTTGCAACGGACCTAGACCAATGGCAACTGGGCATGGAGAATACAATGAAGCAAATTAGAGAGAAGGGATTTTTTATACTTATCGCCATAAAGAATGCTCTTTGGTACCAAGTAGGTAGTCACAGAATTTCTGCTGTAAGAATTAACAAAGACAACATTTTGGAGTGTTGTGAAAAGAGTGGTTTCAAAATTATTTACCAAAAGGTATTAGAGGGAAGCAATTTTAGCGAGATGGGTTATGACGGAATGATCTTTATTTTAGCTCAACGCATATAATTATGGATGCCCCACGCAAAAAGAATAGTCAAGGAAAATATATTTCCTCACCTCGCAGTATTTACAAGGCTGTGTACGAGTATTGCTTGCAAAAAGGGCTTATAGGAAAACTACAAAAACAAATCCTGACACCAGAATGTAAAAGATTTAAAAAACAGAAGATATCGGAAGAAGGGCTACATTTACTCGATGCGGTGCATTGCGTGTATGACAAAAAACGCACAATGATTTTTTTAGAAGAAATTGATAAATACGTAACAGCTAAGAGCATTGTTATTGAAGCTGGACTTGGCACCGGTATACTTTCTCATTTTGCAGCCATAAGAGCAAAAAGTGTTTATGGCATTGAGTTAAATCCAAAAGTATTAAACCTTGCAAAATCCATAAGTGATTTTCTTATTGAAAAAAGACTTGTTAAAAAACCTATACATTTTTCACTAGAAGACGCTACAACAATACAGCTACCAATAAAGGCGGATATATTGATAAGTGAAAACATATACACCGGTATGTTTTTTGAAAAACAAGTACAGATTACAGAACATTTAAGAAAATACTTAAAGAGAGGTGGTAGTATTATCCCCGAATGTATGAATTCCTATATTGCTCCTGCAAAAACTTCTTTTAAAAAGATTCCCGAGCATAGAGAACTATTCGTTCCTATTGAAAGTAGCACACTCAAACCAACACCTCTTGCAAAGCCCGTAAAGTATGACGAGTTATCTTTTAAAAAAAATTTGAGCAAGGGACCTGTTGTTGATATTGAGTTTATGATTGGCAAAGCAGGTTACTTTAACAGCATAATAATTTGCTCCGAAGTTATTATGCCGAGCGGTAGAGTTATTGGTCGAGATGAAACAATCTTTTTAAATAACGATATAGTTCTTGCTGTGACGCCAGGTCTTATGGTAATGAAAGGAGATAAGGTTCGAGTGCAGTTATCCTATTTGTATGGGTCTAGTCCAAAGACGGCAAAGCTTAAGGCTAGTATACTTGTATAATCATGACGATCCTCCCAACTTTTTGCGACTTTGATCCGGGATCATATTTAGTTTTTGGTCCAAATGTTGGTCCTCTTCAGTACTATTCACACCTGCCAGTTATTGTAATTGCGCTGGCGCTTGCGATATTTGTTCTCTGGAGTAACAGAAAGCTTGCTGGCAGCATTTTCTTTTTTACCATAAGCTCTTTCGTGCTTTGGGTATTCTTTGACTCTATTATCTGGGCTAGTAATAGGAGTGATGTGATCATGTTTATGTGGTCTCTCCAGATTCTAGTAGAACCTTTAGTATACTTGGGATGCCTTTATCTAATACAAGTATTAGTTACAGGTAAAGATATAAGCTTTAAGTCAAAACTCTTCTGGATTCTTGCATATCTTCCATTAATTCTATTAACTCCCACAAACTATATACTTGAAAGTTTTGATCTGTCAGCATGTCTTGCCAATGAAACATACTTATCTTACTACACGTATGGTATAGAGATTGTCGCAGCTTTTTGGATACTTTGGTTTGCCAATAAAGAATCTAGACGCGCAAGCAAAGAAAAATCTAGAGAAATATCTCTTTTAACAGCAGGCATTATTCTATTTCTAGTTGCATTTGCGTGGGGGAATATTATCGGAAGCCTTACAGGAGATTGGGAGTTGGCTCAGTATGGTCTGTTTGGAATGCCAGTATTTACTGCATTTCTTGTGTATTCAATAGTTAAATTCAAAGCCTTTAATATTAAACTTGTCGGAGCATCTGCGCTGGTCTTTGGACTTATTGCTGCAACATTCTCACTAATATTTGTAAACGAAGTAGAGGTCTTTAGAGGAGTAGCTCTTGTAACTTTCGTTCTTTCTTTGATATTTGGTTATATTTTGATAAAAAGTATCAATAGAGAGGCTAAACAACGTCAAGAAATTGAACAACTCGCAAAAGATTTAGAGGAAACTAATAAACAGCAAATAATTCTTGTGCACTTTCTCACGCATCAAATTAAGGGATTTGTCTCAAAATCAAGAAACATTTTCTCTATGGTTTTGGACGGAGATTTTGGGCCTGTGC
>Ga0105047_10008218_pt1 | contig 17421 bp, 11 predicted proteins | sample MAT04_FD_78384 | JGI IMG/M metagenome (GOLD analysis project Ga0105047, IMG submission 78384) | Freshwater microbial communities from Lake Fryxell liftoff mats and glacier meltwater in Antarctica - MAT-04 (megahit assembly) | ecosystem: Environmental > Aquatic > Freshwater > Ice > Liftoff...
CGGCGCCCTGGAGTGCGCCGCTCCACCACCCCTCGGCGCCCTGGAGTGCGCCGCTCCACCACCCCTCGGCGCCCTGGAGTGCGCCGCTCCACCACCCCTCGGCGCCCTGGAGTGCGCCGCTCCGCCACCCTCTTCTCTTCGCCCTGACGAAAGTTCGTGACTCGCTCCACGCCTCGGGACTCTTCGACTCCGTGACACGCCGCTCCGAATGACCACACGTTTTTTTGCCAAGCGCATCCATGGTCGCAGTGCGGGTTGAAAGCGGGGCGGCGTTCGGTAGAGTCCCGCCTCCTCATGCCTTCTGACACCGAGTCCCTGCCTCCCCCGATTTCCTTCCGCGACGCCCTGGTTCGCTTCGGCGGCTGGCTGCGGCGCGAACCGCTCCAGGCCCTGCTCGTGGCGCTGATCGCGGCGGTGCTGGTCTATTTCCTGGGCTTTTACCGCGTCTTCATGCTCGGCACGCAATCGACCGCGGCCTGGGCCTGGAGCGGTTGGAACGAGGACAACGATCAGGAACATTGCCGCTTCATCCTGCCGCTCATCGCTTTCCTGCTCTGGCATCATCGCGCCGCACTGGCCGCCGCGCCCAAACAACCCAGCGGGCGCGGGCTGGTCTTTGTCATCGCGGGAGTGGTCACGTTCGTCGTGGCGGTACGCTGCCTGCAACCGCGCTTCGCCCTCCTGGCGCTGCCGCTCCTGACGTATGGCGCGGCGGAGTATCTCGGCGGGCGCGCTTACGCCCGGATCTACATTTTCCCGTGCCTGCTCATGCTGTTCATGATCCCGATCGGCGGCGTGATACAGGGCACGATTTCGCTCCAGCTCCTCGCCTCGAAAACCGTGGGGGTGCTCTGCGGCCTGCTCGGCATCGCGGTCCAGATTGTCGGCACGACGATCTTCGTGGATGGCAATCCCTTCGAGGTCGCAGGCGGATGCAGCGGCATCCGTTCGCTGATGGCGATGACCATGCTGGCCGCGCTTTACGTCCATTTCACCCAGCGCGAAACGTGGAAACAGTTCGTGATCTTCGGCGGGTCGATCGTCTTTGCGCTGGTCGGCAATGTCGCCCGGCTTTTCACCGTAGTGCTGGTCGCGAAATGGTATGACCCGAAGATCGCCGGAGGGCTCTATCACGACTACTCGGGCTTTGTTTTTTTCCCATTCGCCGTGCTGGCGATGGTGGGCTTCAGCAATTTGCTCAACCACGACTGGGGGCGCGTGAAAAAGCGGTTGGGTAAAACGCTCACCGCGCCCGAAACCGCGCCTGCCGGTGCCGCACCGAAGGAAGAGGAACGCAAACCCGCCGGCCCGATTTCCTATGACTACTAAACGGCTCACCATCCTCCTCGCCGTGCTCCTCGGCGGCCTGAGCAGCATCCTCCTGCTGCCGCAACAGCTTGGCTTTCAACCCGTGGGCATCGAACTCGAACTGCCGAAGATGATCGGCGGTTGGTACGGGACGGATCTGGCCGTTTCCGAAAAGGAAAAGCAGGTGCTCGGCGAAGGCACGGAGTTCGCCCGCAAATCGTATCGCAACGGGCGCGGTTATGAGATCACCGCTTCGATCGTGCTCTCCGGCCAGGACATGAATACGAGCATTCACCGGCCGGAACGCTGTCTGCCGGCGCAGGGCTTCACCGTCATCGACAAGCGCTCCGTGCCGATCACCCAACCGGGGCGCGGACCGCTCCGCACCACGCGGTTGCAGAATGTCCGCAACGTCCCCCTGGACACCGGAGCGCCGATCGCGCTCTACAACATCACTTACTATTGGTTCGCCGGGCACACCGAAGCGACCGGCTCGCACTTCGCGCGCACCTGGTTCGACGTCCGGGATCGTCTCGTCCACGGCTACAACCAGCGCTGGGCCTATCTGACGGTGGCGGCCACGCTGCCCCCAGGGGCAGAAAAAGATCCGCGGATCGAACAAACGGTCGATGAGTGGATGCAGGATTTCATCAAACAACTCCTGCCGAAGATCGAAAAGAAGGCCACGCTGGCCGCGAATTGAGGCGGGACGCAGGGGGCGGGCGGTGCTCCGGGAAGCCGAGCGGTTTCGGCTCGAGCGGATTTAGAAAAAGTCGTGGCTGCGGTTGTCGAGGCGGCTCTGTCCCGCTGCGTGGGACGTGCCGCCTGGCCGAGGCGAAGCCGCCCGTCGTGCGGATAGAGCTGTTGAAGAAATCCCGTAGCCGCGCTCTGCGGACGGCGGTTGGAGAGGCGGCTCTGGCCGAAGGCCGTGCCGCCTTGCACGGGCGTGGAGGCTCCACAGGCGGCACGTCCCGCGGAGTGGGACAGAGCCGCTTCCACCTCGGGTGGCCGCGTGGCCGGACGACCGCCGCGTGGCTTGTTTGTGAGGCGGGCTCGCCGAGCGCGCCTGGCGTTGCAGAAAACAGAAGCCCATCCCGGTGGGGCGACGGTCGCGTTCGCCCGGCTATTTCTTGAAGACCCCGGCGAGCGCGATACGCAGACCGGGAAAGAGCGGCGTTTCGAGGGAATCGGTTTCGCGAAGAACGGCCACGGGCGTCTGGGAGTTTTCGCGCAGGCAGTAGCGACTCAGGGTGCGCGACTCGGGATCGATGATCCAGAGTTCGGTAACCCCGGTGCGGGCGTAAATTTCGCGCTTCGGTTCTTTGTCGAAGCGGGCCGTTTTAGGCGAGAGGATTTCCACCACGAGGTCGGGGGCGCCTTCCGCTCCGGCCTCGGTGAGAATGTGCTCGTTGGCCTTCGAGACGAAGATGATGTCGGGCTGATAGACGTTGATGTCGGTCAGGTAAACGTCGAACGGGGCGTGATAGAGGATGCCGATGGAATGCTCATCGAGATGCCGGAGGAGAATCCACTCGAGATTGCGCGAGATGTCCTGGTGGTAGCGATTGGGAGCGGGGGCCATGTGCAGTTCTCCTTCGATGAGCTGGTAGCGCGGGCCAAACTCGGGGAGATTTGCGTAATCATAGCGGGTAAGCGCCCGATGGGTAACCTGAAGCATGGCGGCAGAGTAGCGGCCTCGACGGGCCTTGGCAACGGCGCGCCAAGGGACGCCCGCCCATTGATCTGCACGGGAACGGAGTGTCGGAGTGGAACCGCAGATTTTGCGGATAGCGCGGATTTCGGCATCTTGATCCGCGTGTCACCCGCGCCATCGGCGGCCATGAACTCAAAAGGTGCGCTGGCGCGACGGCTCCGCCGTCGTGCCTACTCTCCGGGCGGCTCTGCCGCCTCCACCGGGCCGAGCCCGGCAGAGGGTGCGCACGCAGGCAGAGCCTCCGCGCGAGCGCGACTGGGATTCGGGACACTTCCCGTGAAACTGCGGCGATCTGCCTACAGCTTGCTCGCGATGAACTTCTCCAGCTTCACGATGTCCGCGGCGAAACTGCGGATGCCTTGCGCCGTCTTTTCGGTGGCCATCGCGTCCTCGTTCAATTCGTAGCGGAAGGTCTTCTCATCGAGATGCACCTGCTTCAGGTCGAGCGCCTGCGCGGCCGAAGCGTCGAGTTTCTTGTCCAGCGGATCGGTGCTCGCGGCGAGTTCGCCGAGCAGCGCGGGGCTGATCGTCAGCAGGTCGCAACCGGCCAGTTCCGTGATCTCGCCCTTGTTCCGGAAGCTCGCGCCCATGACTTCGGTCTGGTAGCCGAACTTTTTGTAGTAGTTGTAGATCTGCGTGACCGAGACCACGCCGGGGTCTTCCGTCGGACCGTATTCCTTCTTCGTCGAGGCTTTCCACCAATCGAGGATGCGGCCGACGAACGGCGAGATGAGTTGCACCCTGGCTTCGGCGCAGGCGACAGCCTGGGCCATCGAAAAGAGCAGCGTGAGATTGCAGTGGATGCCTTCCTTCTCCAGCACCTCGGCGGCTTTGATGCCCTCCCACGTCGAGGCGATCTTGATCAGGATGCGGTCGCGGGAAATACCGGCGGCCTCGTAGAGCGCGATGAGCTGGCGGCCTTTGGCGATGGATCCTTCGGTGTCGAAGGAAAGGCGCGCGTCGGTTTCGGTGGAGACGCGCCCCGGGACGATCTTGAGGATTTCGAGTCCGAAGGCGACGAGCACATGGTCGATCACGTCTTCGATTTGCGCCCCGCCGGTCAGGCCGCTGCCTTGCCGATCGGCGATCACTTTGTCGAGAATGTAGGCGTATTCCGGCTTCGTCGCGGCCTGCAGGATGAGGCTCGGATTGGTGGTCGCGTCCTGCGGCTTAAATGCCCGCATCGACTCGAAATCGCCGGTGTCAGCGACGACTTTGGTGAGTTTTTTGAGCGCCTCGAGTTGGCTCAGTTTCGTGGCGGTAGCTGCGTCGGCGGTGGCGTTACTCATAGATGTCTTCCTTGTTTGTTGGCTGGGCTGGCAGCGTAGCGGGAGCCGGTGGGACGGGCAAAAGGATATTTTCCATGGAACCGTGCGATCACGTTCATCCTCTCGCGCGCGAAAAGTCTCCCAAGCATGGCTGAAGCGACCTAGGTTGCGCGCCCCATGCCTCCGCAGATCATGAGCCTTTTCGGCCTGACGGCCTTCATCGCCCTGGCCTGGGTCATCTCGCTCAACCGCCGCCGCTTCCCCTGGCGCATCGTCCTCAGCGGGGTCGCGCTCCAGTTTGTCCTCGCCCTCATCATCATTCACTCCCCGCCGGGCCGCGCGTTCTTCACCTTCGCCAATGACGCCATGGCCAAGATCCTCAGCTATGCCGATGAAGGCAGCCGCTTCGTCTTCGGCCCGCTCGCCGACAAAACCCTGCTCGCGGGCGCCTTCGGCCCGGCCAATGCCTTCGTCTTTTTCGTCACCGTCACCGGCACGATCATCCTCGTCTCCGCGCTTTCGAGCTTCCTCTATCACTACAATATTTTGCAGCAGGTCGTGAAAGTCATCGCCTGGGTGATGCAGCGGCTCATGGGCACGAGCGGCGCGGAGAGTCTCGCGGCGGCGGCGAATATTTTCATGGGCCAGACCGAGGCGCCGCTCGTCATCAAGCCGTATCTCAAGCACGTCACGCGCAGCGAACTTTTCGCCATCATGGTCCCCGGCATGGCCAGCATCGCCGGCGGCGTGCTCGCGGCCTATGTCGCCTTTGGCAATGCTGCCGGTCGCATGGACATGGCCGGGCACCTCATCACCGCCAGCTTCATGAGCGCGCCCGCCGCGCTGCTCATCGCCAAGATCATCCTGCCCGAAACCGAGCAGAGCGAGACCGCCGCCGGGGCCAACGCCGTGCTGGAAAAACCCGCGCGCAACGGCATCGACGCCGTCTGCCTGGGCGCGAGCGAAGGCATGACGCTTTCGCTCAATGTCATGGCCATGCTCATCGGCTTCGTCGCCCTCGTGGCGCTGGCCAATGGCTCGCTGGCCGGCGTGCAAGGCTGGTTCGGCGTCACCGCGCCGGTGAAACTCGAGACCATCTTCGGCTGGCTCAATGCGCCCTGTGCCTGGCTCATGGGCATCCCGTGGGCCGACTGTCAGAAAGTCGGCGAAGTCCTCGGCACGCGCATCGTGCTCAATGAATTCGTCGGCTACCTCAACCTCACCGACTTGCAAAAGGCCGGCGCGATCAGCGACCGCAGCTTCACCCTCACCACCTATGCGCTCTGCGGCTTTGCCAATTTCTCCAGTATCGCCATCCAGATCGGCGGCATCGGCGCCCTCGCCCCCGAGCGCCGCGGGGAACTCGCCGCCCTCGGCTTCCGCGCCATGGTCGGCGGCCTGCTCGCCTGTTACATGACGGCGACGATCGTCGGCCTGCTCACCGCTTGATGTTCGACGGCCTGCTGCGCCAGCTCCTCTATCTCATGGAGCCGATCGGCTTCGTGTGGTTCTGCCTGCTCGTGCTCACCGCCGCGCTCTGGTGGAAACGTCAGCGCCGCTTCGCCGTCGCCACGGGATTCGTCGCGATCTTTGTCACCGTCATCGGCAGCACCTCGGTGCCGGGCAAACTCCTCGGTTCGCTCGAACGCCCCTACGCCGGCGTCCAGCTCGACGCCCTGCCCACCGCCGATGCGATCGTCCTGCTCGGCGGCGGGGCCAGCCCCTCCCGCTACGAGACGAGCGTCGTCCATCTCACCCCCGCGGGAGATCGCCTCGTCATGGCCCACGCAATTTTCAAAATGGGCAAAGCGCCCGTCCTGCTCCTCGGCGGCAACGCCAACAAACTCGACAGCGTCATCCGCTTCGAAAGTGAGATCGTGCGCGATCTGCTCGTCACTTGGGGCGTGCCCAAGGAGGCCATGATCCCGCTCGCGTCCAATGCCGACACGCACGACGAAGCGCTCAAAGTCCGCGCCCTTGCTGCCGAGCGCGGCTGGCATCGCATCCTCCTCGTCACCTCGGCCAATCACCAGCGCCGCGCCTCCGCGACCTTCCGCGCGCAGGGCCTCGAAGTCATCTCCGTGCCGTGCAATTTTCTCACCGGCGTCAGCACCGCACCCCCGCCACCCGGCTTCGGTGTGCCGCGTTACGATGGCTTCGTGAAGATGGCGACGTGGATGCACGAGGAAGTCGGCTGGTTGATGTATCGCCGCCGCGGCTGGATCACGGAATAGAGCATCTGCCAAAAGTCATTTCCCGATCTTGGAGTATGAACCGAAAGGCGCCGGGCCGGGCCGCCTTCGGCGGCCCATCGTAACCTGTCATTCTGAGGAACGAAGAGCCTCTGACTTCTGCCTTTCACGACGGGCCAGGGTCTGACCGTAGGCGGGACTTCCCAGTCCCGCTTCCGCCGCCGCGCGGCTCTGGGAAGAGCCGCCTGCGATCTTGGCCAGCCCCCAGTCCATGACCAGCACATGACTGGCCAATAATTCCATCAGCGAGTCATTCTGAGCGGAGCGAAGAGAGTTTTGAACGAGCGCAGCGCAGTCGAAGAATCCCGTAGCCTCACCAAAGATGATCGCTGGTGAAAGCGCCGGGGTTCTTCGACTCCGTTCCGTCCCACCTGCGCCCGCACGGAACTCCGCTCAGAACGACACGTTTTGTGAGTTTTTAGACAGTCACTAAAACCCCACCATCTCGCGCAGCGCCTCGATTTTCTTCGGACCAAAGCCGGGCAGCGCATCCAGGGCCGCGAGATCCTTGAGCGGGCGGGCGCGGATGATTGCCTGCGCGGTCTTCGGTCCAATGCCGGGAAGCGCTTCGAGTTCGAAGGTGCTGGCCGTGTTGAGATTGATCGTGCGCGGAGCCGGTGTCGCGCCGGGCTTGAGCAACCGCGGGAGGAGTTGCTCCTTGAGCGAGGTCAGCGAAAGGGAGCGCGCGGCTTTGCCCCACAATCCTTTGCGCTCCTGGCGGGCTTTGGCTTCCAATCCGCGGAGTTGCAGCGCGCGCTGATGCCCGGCGGCCGCATCAGGATAATCGGCGGCTTCGGTCGTGGCCCGGGCGAGCCCAGCCGAGATGAGCGCGGCATCGAGGCTCACGCCGCCGCGTTCGACCAGCGCGTAGAAGCGATCGGTGCGGCTGGCACCCGGCGCGATCTTGCGGCGGGTCACGACCTGAAACGGCTTGCTCAAAAAGTTCGCCGTGAATTCCTTTGCCTCTCCGCCCGCCCGCAACACATCGACCGTCTTGACGCCAAAATACGCGGCCTGCTCGTCGATGCGTGAGCCGAGACCCACGTCGGTTTCCGGGGCGTCGGCGCCGTAGAGGCGGATGACCTGGGGCCGCGAGCCGTATTGCACCTGGAAGCTATCGCCGTCGTAATAGCGTTCGGCGAGGTGCGTGCAGCCATCCCAGCGCTCCCAGATCCGCACCGGGTCGGCGGCGCGCAAAGGACTGAGAACGAGCGCGAAAAGAATGAAGGCGGGGAATCGCATGCGCTTCCGTTGCCGACGCGCGGCCGCGAGTCAAGCCCGCGGCGCGGTAGCGCCGCGCCCCCGCCAGCCGTCAATGCCCGTCAGACCCGCTCGCGCAGCGGCTCGAAACCGAGATCGAAGATGTTCACCGAGTTTTCCATCATCGTCGGCAGGCTGAGGAGAAAAGTTTCCCACTCCTGCATGTTGGCGAATTGCGTATCCCACATCACGAAGACGGCATCGGGCACGGCGTTCGATTGCTCGATGAGCACGCGGATTTCCTTCTCCCAGTCGGCGATTTGCACGAAGCCCAGGGCCGCGGGCCGGCCGATGAAACGCGGGCTGTAGGAAAATTGGGCGAGCCATTGGTCGCGCTCCAAGGTCGTCGGGAATTTCGCGTGTACATGCGTGGAGACCGCGCTGATCGTCGTCGGAGGGAATCCCATGAGCGTGTAAAAGCGGAGCAGCGTCTGCTGGATGATCGTCCAGTCGCCCGCCGTGCGGGCATTGCGCACGCCGATCTTCACCCGGTCCGCCGTCCGGCTGAGGGTGCCGTTCTCACCAAAGAACTGCGCGGACATTTCGTAGCCGTACAGTTCATCCCACTTCTTCAACCGGATCTGATCGGGACGCAGACCAAGCCCTTTGGCCGGTTCGCAAATTTTCGCGCCAAACTCTTCCAGCTCGGCTTGAGAAATGCCAAGCGGCGCGGGGAACGGCACTTCTACGTGGACGCCGAAGATGTCGATGGGAACGATTTCCATGGGCGGGGAAATTAAGCGCCCTGCGGGCGTTTTGACACGCGGATTTTTCACCCTTTGGCTCCGGTTCGGACGATCTGTCCCTTCCTTGACTGTGGCTGACTGCGCGGCGGTGCTGAACCGTTCCACGAGTCGGCTGATCCGACCAATGTCTGTGGCTAAGAATTGCCAAGCCCGGCGTTCGTTCATAGACAAGTTCGTCTTCCCCCTCCATGAACCGGCGCACCTTCCTGCAACAAACTTCGGCCGTCGCTGCCAGCTTGTTCGCCTCTCCGTTACCAAGTAGCGGCGCAGCATCCGAGACGCGCATCGTGGATACGCACACGCACTTCTACGATCCGACCCGCCCGGAAGGCGTGCCCTGGCCCGCCAAGGGTTCGCAACTCTCCCGCCCAGTCCTGCCCGGGGATTGGCTCGCTGTGGCCGCCCCACATGGGGTCACGGAAACGGTCGTCGTGGAAGCGAGCAGTTGGTTGGAAGACAATGCCTGGATCCTCGATCTGGCGGCGACGGAGCGCTGCATTGTCGGCTTCGTCGGTCATCTCCTGCCGCAGGAGGCGGATTTTCCGAAGCACTTGAAACGCTTCGCGGCGAACCCCGTTTTTCGCGGCATCCGCGTGTCGGGCGCGGGCTTTCTCGGCAATGTGGACCGGCCCGAGTTTCGCCGCGGCATCGCGCTGATGGCCGACCTGGATCTGGCGCTGGATCTCAACGGCCCGCCAGCGTTGCATCTGCCAGCGGCCAGGCTCGCGGCGGAGGTGCCCGCGTTGCGCCTCGTCATCGATCACGTCGGCAGCGCGGGCGATCCGGCGCGCCTTTCGCCGGAATGGCGCGTGGGGATGAAGACTTTGGGCCAACAGCAGAATGTGTTTTGCAAAGTGTCCGCGCTCATCGAGCAGACGGACGAATCGAAGAAGCAATGGGGACAGGCGCCGCGGGACACGGCCTACTACACGCCGATCCTCGACCATTGCTGGGAATGCTTCGGCGAGGATCGCCTCGTCTATGGCAGCAACTGGCCGGTGTGTGAAAAGGGCGGGACCTACGCGGACCAATTCAAGATCGTGAACGAATACTTCACGGCCAGGGGGCCTGCCGCTTGCGGGAAATATTTCGGGAAGAATGCGCACGCCGTCTATCGGTGGAAGGAACGCGCACCACGATAGCTGGAGCCATGTTCGCGACTCGTTCCGCTCGCTTCCTCGTTGCCTGGCTCGGCGTGATCGTCGGCCCGCTGGCCGTTTCGCAAAGCAGCCTCGAGGTTCCCACACGTCAGCCCGACGCCTACAACCTCTGGAAGCTCGCGCTCACCCCGGGCACCGCGACGGACCCGGCGGCGATCACCGCGCCGGTCGGATTTAAAGTCGAGTTGCTGCGCTCCGCCGAGCCGTCGGAAGACTCGTGGGTCTCGATGGCCTTCGATCCGCAGGGGCGGCTGACGATCGCTTGCGAAAAGAAAGGGCTGCTCCGCATGACGCTGGGCACCGATCGCGTCGAGAAGGTCGAACGGATCAACGATTCGCTGCTGGAGTGCCGCGGGCTGCTCTACGCGGATGGCGTGCTCTACGCGAACGCCAACAACAGCAAGGCATTCGTCCGCCTGCGCAGTTCCAAGGGCGACGATCTATTCGATGAAATCACGGAGCTGCTGCGCACGGAGGGCGGCGTCGGCCACGGGCGCAACCATGTGAAGTCCGGGCCTGATGGCCGGCTCTACCTTGTCCACGGGAACAACGTCGTCGCGCCCTCGACTGCCGCATCGGATTCGCCGCTGCGCAATTTCCAGGACGACCGACTTATTCCCTGCCCGTGGGATCCGCAGATGTTCGACGGCGACGTGAAACTGCCCGCCGGTCACATTCTCCGGGGTGATCGGGAGGCTAAGGACTGGACGCTCTTCGCCGGCGGTCTGCGCAACCCGCTCGACGTCGCCTTCAACGAGGACGGCGAGATGTTCACCTTCGACGCCGACATGGAATGGGACACCGGAACGCCGTGGTACCGGCCCTGCCGCGTGAACCATGTCATCAGCGGGGCGGATTTCGGCTGGCGGCGCGGCACCAGCAAATGGCCCGAGTATTTCCCCGACGGCGGCCCCACGGTGCTGAACATCGGTCTCGCCTCGCCGACTGGGATTGAGTTCGGCACGAAGAGCCATTTCCCGCCGCAGTGGCGGCGCGCACTGTTCATCTCGGATTGGGCTTACGGCCGAATCATCGCAGTGCATCTCCAGCCCAAAGGCGCGACCTACACGGCCACGGCGGAAAACTTCCTCGTCGGCAAACCGCTCAACGTCACCGACCTCACCTTCGGGCCGGATGGCGCGATGTATTTCATTACCGGTGGAAGGCGGACGCAGTCGGGCCTGTATCGCGTGAGCCATATCGGAGGGACACGCTCCCGCGTGTCCGATGCTACCGAGGATCAGGGACGCGCGGGAGCGCGGCCCTCCGAGGGAAGCGACGCTCGCGCTCTTCGACATACGCTCGAAGCCTTGCACGGACATCCGCAACCCGGCGCCGTGGAGAAAATCTGGCCGCTTCTTGGCAGCGATGATCCGTCGATCCGTCACGCCGCGCGCATCGCGCTCGAATGGCAGGACGGGAAGGCCTGGCAGGATCGCGCGCTCGCCGAGAAGGAGACCACTGCGTCGCTGACCGCCCTGATGGCGCTCGCCCGGCGCGGTGCGAGCGAGGCGCAGCGGCCGATTCTTGAGCGGCTCAACGCGCTGCCATTCGCAGCGCTCACCGACGAGCAGCAGATTCTTGCCGTGCGCATCTATCAACTGGCGTTCATCCGTCTCGGTCCGTGCGACCCGGCGCTCTCCGCAGCGTGCGCGCAGCGGCTCGACGCGCTCTATCCCGCCACCGACTGGCGGGTGACCCATCTCCTCTGCGAACTGCTCGCCCACCTCAAAGCCCCCGCCTTCCTCGACAAGACCGTCGCGCTTCTCAGAAAGGCCGGGCGCAGCGAAGACCTGTTGCATTACCTTTTCTTCCTCCGCCTCGTGCCCGACGGCTGGACTCCCGAGCAACGCCAAGTCGCCTTTGCCGCGCTGAATCGCGCCGCGACCCTCGAAGGCGCGCGGGACTACCAGCGTTCGCTGAAAATGATCCGAGCCGAGATGCTGGAAAAGCTCACGCCTGCCGAACACGACGCGCTTGCGCCGTTACTCGTGGAAGCCGCCCAAACTCCCCTGCCGCAGTCCAGCGGCCCGCAGTTATTTGTCCGTGAATGGAAGCAGGAGGATTTACATCCGTTGCTCGATCGGATTGGGCGCGGCCGTTCCTTCGCGGCGGGCCAGCAGGCTTTCGCCACCGCGCAGTGCGTCCTCTGCCATCGCATCGGCCCGTCGGGCGGCCTCGTCGGTCCCGATCTCACCGCGGTGAGCAACCGCTTCAACCGCCGCGACCTTCTCGACTCCATCCTCCATCCTTCGCGGGTCATCGACGACAAGTTCCGCAACACCATCTTCGCCCTCAAGAGCGGTGCCAACGCCATCGGCACCATCGAACACGAGGACGAGAAGACGGTGAGCATCCGCACGAGCCCGCTCCTGGCGCAGACGACCACCTTGCAAAAAACCGCCATCGCACGACGCGAGATTTCCGACATTTCCTCCATGCCGCCGGGCTTGATCAATGCGCTCACGCAAAACCAAATCCTTGATTTGCTCGCTTACCTCGAATCGGGCGGAGATCCGAAGCATCCGGCCTTCGCTCCGTGATGGGGGGTTCACGAATACATTCGCGGTTGCGTCGCGGCGACGCTCACGGAGCGGCGAATTGATTCACCGACCCTTACGGAAGATCGGTATAGCCCATCAGGAAACGGTCGCACTCACGCGCCGCGCCACGGCCTTCGTTAAAGGCCCAGACGACGAGGCTCTGGCCGCGTCGGCAATCGCCCGCAGCGAACACGCCGGGAATGCTGGTCGTGTATTTTTCGAACTCCGCTTTGACGTTGCTGCGCGGATCGCGCTCGACGCCGAGGCTGTCGAGCAACGGCTGTTCTGGCCCGAGGAAACCCATCGCGAGGAGGACGAGCTGCGCGGGCAGAACTTTCTCGGTGCCGGGAACGTTCTTCGGGATGAACTGGCCCTTGTCGTTCTTCGCCCACTCGACCTGCACGGTGTGCACGGTTTTGACGTGGCCGTTTTCGTCGCCCTCGAACTTCGTCGCGGTGGTGACATAGACGCGGGGATCGTCGCCGAACTTCGCGGCGGCTTCCTCCTGGCCGTAGTCCATCTTGTAAACCTTCGGCCACTCGGGCCACGGGTTGTCCTTGGCGCGCTCCATCGGCGGCTTGGGCAGAATTTCCACCTGCACGAGGGATTTGCAGCCGTGGCGGATCGAGGTGCCGACGCAGTCCGTGCCAGTGTCGCCGCCGCCGATGATGATCACGTCCTTGCCATCCGCGGTGATGAAGTTGCCGTTCTTGTGCTGATCAAGCACGGACTTGGTATTCGCGGTCAGGAAATCCATCGCGAAGTGGATGCCCTTGAGCGGCCGGCCTTCGATGGGAAGATCGCGTGGTTTGGTCGCGCCGGTCGCGATGATCGTGGCGTCGAATTCCGCGCGCAGTTTCTCCGCGGGATAATTTCCACCGACATCGACGTTGCAAACAAACTTCACGCCTTCGTCTTCGAGCAATTTGATGCGGCGCAACACGACCTCGTTCTTGTCGAGTTTCATGTTGGGAATGCCGTACATGAGCAACCCGCCCGGACGATCCGCGCGCTCGAAAACCGTCACAGTGTGGCCAGCCTTATTGAGCTGCGCCGCTGCCGAAAGACCCGCAGGACCGGAGCCAATGACGGCGACTTTTTTGCCGGTGCGCTGCGTCGGTGGCTGCGGCGTGACCCAGCCTTCGTCCCAGCCTTTGTCGATGATCGAGACTTCGATGTTCTTGATCGTGACCGGCGGCGAGTTGATGCCGAGCACGCATGAACCTTCGCACGGCGCGGGACAGACGCGGCCGGTGAACTCCGGGAAGTTGTTCGTCTTGTGCAACCGCTCCAGCGCTTCCTTCCACAGGCCGCGATAAACGAGGTCGTTCCACTCGGGGATGAGGTTGTTGATCGGGCAGCCGCTCGCCATGCCGCTGATCAGCGTACCGGTGTGGCAGAACGGAATGCCGCAATCCATGCAGCGTGCGCCTTGGGTGCGGAGTTTATCCTCCGGCAGGTGGAGATGAAATTCCCTCCAATCAACAACGCGTTCGAGCGGTGCGCGGTCGGCGGGGATTTCGCGGAGATATTCGATGAAGCCTGTGGGTTTTCCCATGATCGTGGTTGAAGTTGATTGCCCTAAATTTCCCGACTAACCGCCGCCGATGCGCGCGACATCGCGGGCATTGGCCTCGAAGGCCGCGTTGAGCGCGTCGTCGCCACTCAGTCCATCGTCCTCGGCTTTCTTCAGCGCCTGAAGCACGCGTTTGTAATCCTTCGGCATGACTTTGACGAACTTCGGCGCCATCTCCTCCCAGAGCGCGAGCACTTTGAAGGCCTTCTGGCTCTTGGTGTAGTCGGCGTGCTTTTTGATCATCTGGCGGATGACTTCGGCTTCGTCGGTTTCCATTTTTTCCAGCGCGACCATCTGCATGTTGCAGCGCGTGCCGAAGTCGCCGACTTCGTCGAGGATGTAAGCGACGCCGCCGCTCATGCCCGCGGCGAAGTTCCGGCCGGTCGGGCCGAGCACCACGACTTTGCCGCCGGTCATGTATTCGCAACCGTGATCGCCGATGGCTTCCACCACCGCGTTCACCCCGGAATTGCGAACGGCGAAACGTTCGCCGGCCATGCCGCGGAAATAGACTTCGCCGGCGGTCGCACCGTAGAGCGCCACGTTGCCGATGATCATGTTGTCCTCGGCGACGAAGGTGGAGTGCTCGGATGGATAGATGATGATCTTGCCGCCGCTCAGACCCTTGCCGACGTAATCGTTCGCGTCGCCTTCGACTTCCAGCGTCACGCCGTTGGGCACAAACGCGCCGAGGCTCTGTCCGGCGCTGCCGATGAATTTGAGTTTCACCGTGTCTTCCGGCAAACCCTGCCAGTGGCGTTTGGTGATTTCGTTACCGAGGATCGTGCCGACCACGCGGTCGGTGTTTTTGATCGGCATCGTCGCCGTGACTTTTTCGCCGCGTTCGATGGCGGGCTGGCAAAGGTCGAGCAGCTTGGTGAGGTCGAGGCATTTGGCGAGGCCGTGATCCTGTGTTTCGGTGCAAAAGCGACCGACTTCTGGACCGGTGACCGGCGAGTAGAGGAGCTTCGAGAGGTCGATGCCCTTGGCTTTCCAATGCTGGACGGCGGTCTTCGGTTCGAGCGCATCGGTGCGGCCGACCATTTCGTTGATCGTGCGGAAGCCCAGCCCGGCCATGATCTCCCGGACTTCCTGCGCGATGAACATCATGAAGTTCACGGTGTGCTCGGGATCGCCGGTGAAGTTTTTCCGCAACTCCGGGTCCTGCGTGGCGACGCCGACCGGGCAGGTATTGAGATGGCAAACGCGCATCATGATGCAGCCGAGCGTGACCAGCGGCGCGGTGGCGAAGCCAAATTCTTCGGCGCCGAGCAGCGCGGCGATGATGACGTCCCGACCGGTCTTCAACTGGCCGTCCGTCTCGACGGCGATGCGCGAGCGCAGATTGTTCAGCACGAGGGTCTGGTGCGCCTCGGCGAGACCGAGTTCCCAGGGCAGGCCAGCGTGCTTGATCGAGGTCTGCGGCGAAGCGCCGGTGCCGCCGTCGAAACCCGCGATGAGCACCACATCCGCTTTCGCTTTGGCGACGCCGGCGGCGATCGTGCCCACGCCCACTTCCGAAACGAGCTTCACGCTGATGCGCGCGGCGCGGTTCGAATTTTTCAAATCGTGGATCAGCTCGGAGAGATCCTCGATCGAGTAAATGTCGTGGTGCGGCGGCGGCGAAATCAGGCCGACACCGGGCGTCGAGTGCCGCACTTTGGCGACCCACGGATACACCTTGGTGCCCGGAAGCTGGCCGCCTTCGCCGGGCTTCGCACCTTGGGCCATCTTGATCTGCAATTCCTTCGCCTGCGTGAGGTACAGGCTGGTCACACCGAAGCGGCCCGACGCGACCTGCTTGATCGCGCTGTTCTTCGAGTCGCCGCGTTCATTCGTCCAGGTGTAACGCGCGGGGTCTTCGCCACCTTCGCCGGTATTGGACTTGCCACCGACGCGGTTCATGGCGATGGCGAGCGCTTCGTGTGCTTCGCCGGAGATCGAGCCGTAGCTCATCGCACCGGTCTTGAAGCGCTTCAAAATCGCCTCGATGGAATCGACTTCCTCGATCGGCACGGGCTCGCGCTTTTTAAGATCGAGCAGGCCGCGCAGCGTGAAGTGCTTTTTGCCCTGCTCGTTCACCAGCGCGGAGTATTGCTTGAACGTCTCGTAGCTGCCGGTGCGCACCGCCTTCTGCAAGGTGTGGATGACCTGCGGGCTGAAGAGATGCCCCTCGCCTTCCTTGCGCCACTGGTAATCGCCGCCGACTTCGAGCGTCTGCCCATTGACCTGCCGGTCGGGGAAGGCGTGGTGATGCCGCACGAGCACTTCGGCGGCGATGCCTTCAAGGTCCGCGCCTTCAATCCGCGTGGCGGTGCCGGTGAAGTATTTGTCCACGACCTTTTGGTTGAGCCCGACGCACTCAAAAATCTGCGCGCCGCGGTAACTCTGGATGGTCGAGATGCCGATCTTCGACGCGACCTTGACGATGCCCTTGGTCCCCGCCTTGACGAAATTCTTGCACGCGGTTTTGTGGTCCACGTCCACGAGCAAACCCTGGCGGATCATGTCGTCGAGGGTCTCGAAAGCGAGATACGGATTGATCGCGCCGCAGCCGAACCCGATGAGCGCGGCAAAGTGGTGCACCTCGCGCGGTTCGCCGGATTCGAGGACGATGCCGACCCGCGTGCGTTTGCCGCCGCGGATCAAATGATGGTGCAGCCCGGAGACCGCGAGCAGCGCGGGGATGGCGGCGTTCTCCTTGTTCACGCCGCGGTCGCTGAGGAGGAGGATGTTCACGCCCGCGTCGATCGAGCGATCGGCTTGCGCGCAGATTTCATCCATCGCTGCCTCCAGGCCTTTCGCGCCGAGCTTCGGGCTGAAGAGGATCGGCATGGTCAGCGACTTGAACTCGCCCTCGGCGACGTATTTCAGCTTCGCGAGTTCCTCGTTGGTCAGGATCGGCGACTTCAGCTCGATGAGGTGGCAGCTCTCAGGCGTCGGGTTCAGGAGGTTGCGCTCCGCGCCGATGGTCGTCTCCGAGGACGTGATCAATTCCTCGCGGATGCAGTCGATCGGCGGGTTCGTGACCTGCGCGAAGAGCTGCTTGAAGTAATCGTAGAGCAGCTTCGATTTGTCGGAGAGCACCGCGAGCGGAATGTCCGTGCCCATCGAGCCGGTGGCCTCGACGCCGAGCTTGGCCATTGGCAGGAGCAGCATGCGCTGATCTTCAAAAGTGTAGCCAAACGCCTGCTGGCGCAGCGTGACCGTCGCGTGATCGGGCTCGGGAAGTTCCGGCGCGTCCTTGACCTTCGCGAGATCCACCATGTGCTCGTTGATCCACTGGCGATACGGCTTCTCCGCCGCGATGCGGTTCTTGATTTCTTCGTCGGCGATGATGCGGCCCTCCTCCATGTCCACGACGAACATGCGGCCGGGCTGCAAGCGGCCCTTGAAGGCGACGTTTTCCGGCGGCACCGGGAGCACGCCAGCTTCCGAGGCCATGATCACGAGGTCATCTTTCGTCACGTAATAACGCGAGGGGCGCAGGCCATTGCGATCCAGCGTTGCGCCGATCATCTTGCCATTGGTGAACGCGACCGACGCCGGGCCATCCCACGGCTCCATGAGGCAGGAGTGGTATTCGTAGAACGC
>Ga0105047_10008219_pt1 | contig 17420 bp, 17 predicted proteins | sample MAT04_FD_78384 | JGI IMG/M metagenome (GOLD analysis project Ga0105047, IMG submission 78384) | Freshwater microbial communities from Lake Fryxell liftoff mats and glacier meltwater in Antarctica - MAT-04 (megahit assembly) | ecosystem: Environmental > Aquatic > Freshwater > Ice > Liftoff...
CGACAGGCGCGACAGGCGCGACATGCGTGGTCAGATGTGGTGATGCCTCCCACCTCTGCGCCCCGGATCGCCGTCGAACCGGCCGACACCGCCGAGATCTTCCCCTGGATGGTGGACGCCCTGCGGATGGGAGGCGCCGAGATCGTGCCGGTCGACCGGGCGGATGCGCTGTTGTGGAGCGCGACGAGGCCGCCCGAGCAGCTCGCAGAGTTGATGGCCGAGCATGGAGATCACCTGCGCTGGATCCAGTTCGCCTGGGCCGGTACCGAGCCGTTCCTCGAGCTGTTCGACGACAACCGGATCTGGACCTCGGGTAAGGGTGTGTACGCCGAGCAGTGCGCCGAGATGGCACTCGCCCTCTCGCTCGCGGGGGTCCGCGGCATCGGCAGGTACGCCCGGGCCACCACCTGGCGTGGCCTGCCCGACCGGACCCGCACGCTGTACGGCTCGCGGGTGTGTCTGCTCGGCGGAGGCGGGATCGCCGAATCGTTCGTCGAGCTGCTCGTGCCGTTCCGTACCCACACCACGGTGGTGCGTCGTCAGGATGCCGCCATCGCCGGCGTGGACCGTGTGCTCACCACCGATCGACTCGACGAGGCGCTCGTCGACGCCGATCTGGTGGTGCTGGCACTCGCTCTGACCGAGCAGACGCGGGGCATCCTCGACGCTCGGCGCCTGTCGTTGATGCAGCGACACACCTGGATCGTGAACGTCGCACGGGGCGGCCACATCGTCACCGACGACCTCGTCGACGCTCTGCGGCGGGAGTCGATCGGCGGCGCCGCCCTCGACGTCACCGACCCCGAACCCCTGCCCGACGGCCACCCCCTGTGGACGCTCGACAACTGCATCATCACGCCGCACGAGTCGAACAACCCCGACACGTCGGTGGTCCCGCTGTCCGCACGCATCGTCGCCAACGTCCGACGCTTCGCTGCCGGCCACGACCTGCTCGGCGTGGTCGACCCGGTACAGGGCTACTGAAGAACGCTGGAGACCGGGCCGTCACTTGGCGGCGCGGGCCGCCCACTGCTCGAGGTCGTGGCGCGCCATCGGCGGGCCGTGGCAGCCGAGCATCCGTGCCGGGCCGTCGGGAGCGGTGAACCGTGACGGCACGGCGTGGTTGAAGTGCAGCGAGTCACCTGCGGAGAGAAGCACCGTGTCGCCGTCGGCGAACTCGACCAGAACCTTTCCGGCCAGGACGTAGAAGAGGCTCTCCTGGCGGTAGGGCCACCACTCCGCCGTCCGGCGCTCGAACTCGTAGATGTAGGCCTCGAGGTGGTCGTCCGGTCCGGCGCGACCCAGAAGGGTGACGTTGAAGTCGCGGGTCGACCGCTCCGCGATGCTCAGGGCATCGCCCGAACGGACCAAGCGGAATCCGTTCTCCGCCGCTGGCGAAGGCATCAGCGCTGCGGGGGAGCAACCCAGCGCCTCGGCGAGGCGGTACAGAGTCATCACGCTGGGCAGATCCCGGCCCGTCTCGATGCGGCTGATGAAGCCCTGGGACAGCTCCGTCGACTCCGCGAGCTGCACCATCGTGAGTCCACGTTCCTTGCGCTGACGTCGAACTGCGTCGCCGATGAGACCGCGATGCACGTCCGTGTCGGAACCCGGAGCCTTCTGAGCGGTCACACAGCGGAACTTACTCGCCGAGCCTGCGACCCATGGCGGTCGGCTGTTGACGTGCCTCTCATCCTGCTCCACTGTATGTGTATGACGAATATCCCGGTGATCGACCTCCGGCCGTGGGACCAGGGACCCGAGGCGCGCGCCGAGCTTGCCGCCCGGACACATCGGGCGTGCGCGGACATCGGCTTCTTCCAAGTGACCGGCCACGGCATCGCTTCATCGGTCATCGAGGACCTGATCGCAGCAGCCGACGAGTTCTCTGCCCGTCCGATGGAGGAGAAGCTCACCTGCGTCAGCCCACCGGGGATCAACCGGGGCTACTCCCCACCCGGTGCGGAGTCGCTCGCCTACAGCCTCGGAAGGGAGACACCGCCCGACATGTTCGAGGCGTTCAACTTCGCGAGAGAGGGCGCTGCGCCGCCCCACGGGGCAACCGGCGAGAACGTCGCACGTATCTTCGCTCCGAACGTGTGGCCGTCGACGGTGCCCTCACTGCGATCGGCAGTCCTCGCGTACTTCGATGCCGTCGCGGAACTCTCCCTTCGACTCACGCGTGTCTTCGCCCTCGCACTCGACGTCGACGAGGAGTTCTTCGTCGACCGGTGCACGCACCCGACAGAACTCATGCGGGTGATCCGCTACGAGCGTCAACCCGACAGCCCGGCGCCGACCGAGGGGCAGCTCCGTATGGGCGCGCACACCGACTTCGGCATCGTCACCGTGCTCCATGCCGACGCGGTTCCGGGCCTCGAGATACTCGGCCATGACGGCGAGTGGGTACCTGTGGTTCCCGAGCCCGGCGCGTTCATCATCAACCTGGGAGACCTGCTCGCACAGTGGACCAACGACCGCTGGCGGTCGACGGTTCACAGGGTCGTGCCACCACCGGCCGACTCCACCGGGCACGCGCTGCGACGCTCGGTCGCGTTCTTCCAGGACGGTGACTTCGACGCGCTGGTCGAGTGCCTGCCCTCGTGCTGTTCGAACGAGGACCCGGCGCGCTACCCACCGGTCCTCGCCGGCGATCACCTGCTGGCGAAGCTGGCAGGCTCGCGTGAGCTGCAGCGTCCGGACACCGTCGACACCGTCGGATCACGACTCGCGGCAAGCTGATGCGGCGCGGCGGACCCGGCCCGCTCAGATCTCGACGCTGTCTCGTTGCAGGCCGACCTTGCCCTCGAAGTGGGCCCCCGCGCTGATCGGGGCATAGCGCGCAGGATGCAGTTCGTCCACGCACGTCGGGAGCGTGTCGATGATGCTCATCGGCGATGGGTTGTGGAAGGTCACGATGGACAAACGGTCCGTCTCATCTCGCGGATCGGTCGACGGGACGACGCGATGCATCGTGGAGCGCCACCGGTCATTGGTCCATCGCTGCAACATGTCGCCGATGTTGACCGTCAGGGAGCCAGGGACGAGCGGTACGTCCGACCAGACGCCGTCCGACTCGATCTGCAGTCCGCCCCATCCCGGGTCGCGGTCGACGAGCGTGAACGTCCCGAAGTCGGTGTGCGGGCCGGCCCAGAGCTGACCGGCGATCGGCGGCCTCTCGACCACGCTGGGATACCGACTGACGGTGAGGTTCGTCGCGTGCGGGGCCCATCTCGTCGCCAGCTCGTGCTCGTCCAGACCGAGTGCCAGCGAGAACAGACGCGTCATCAACTCGGTCACTCCGATCGCGCATGCGTAGTACCGCTCCATGGCCGCCCTCAGCCCCGGTGCAGGCTCAGGCCACGAGTTCTCCGCGAAATGTGATGCGTACCGCTGCGGAACTCCCTCCGGAGCCTCGAGCGGTCCGATGTTGAACAGCTCACGTAGGTCCGGAGGACTGTCTGCGCCGATCGTGGTGGCAAGGGCCTCCGAGGCGAGTGGTGCCACCCCGCGGTACGCGTCGGATCTGAGCGGACACGACGCGCTCGACTCGGCGTCTGCGAACAGTGCGCGAGCAGCGTCGCGCAACGACACGGACGTCGCGCTGGGGATCCCGTGACCGGTCACCGCGAAGAAGCCGCTCGTCGCGCCGGCGTACCCGATCTGTTCCGCAGCGGAGAGGAGCCCGTCGGGGTCGCCCGCACGGGCCGCTTCGAGGTCGATCGTCGGAACCTCCCTGGTCATCACTCACCACCCGGTGCGTCGACGTACTGACGGCGGATCTTGTCGTCGTAGTGCTCCCCCGAAGTGGTGGGGGCGAACCGTGGAGGGTTGGTCGCGTCGGTGCACGTCGGCAGGCACGAGATCACGGCGTCGTGGTTCGGCTGTTGGAAGTACGGGAAGGACCGCCGCCGCAGCAGCACCCGATCGACCTCGACCGGCACGACGCGGTGCAGCGTCGAGCGCCAGCGCCCGTTCGTCCACACCGTCATCAGGTCGCCGACATTGACGACGAAGACGTCCGGGTCCGGCTCGACCGGCATCCACCGGCCACCGTGGTGGACCTCGAGACCGGGCACGTCGTCGGAGAGCAGCACAGTCAGGTTCCCGTAATCCGTGTGAGGACCGACACGCATCTGGCCCTGTGTCGGGGGAGCCGCGATCTCCGGGTAGTTGATGGCACGTAGGGCGGAGATCTGCCGGTCGAAGTACGGGTCGAACCAGCCTGGCTGGAGTTCGAGTGCCGCGGCGACGTTGTCCAACACCAGCCACGTGACCCGGCGCATCTCGGTCCACCACTCGCGCCAGACCGCTTCGAAGCCGGCGGGCGCGTCGGGCCAGAGGTTCTCGTGGATCCACACACCCTTGGCGCCACGATGGAGAGCATCGTCAGGCACGTCGGGCACGCCGATCGTGAAGCATTCGTACAGGTCAGGAGCATCGGTGGTCGCACGCGCCCGGTCCTCGTCCGCGTTGAGCGTCGATCCCAGCTGCTCCCCCGACAGCGGTGTGTAGCCGCGGTTGACCACGCCGGCACTCGCGACCAAGCGGAGCTTGTCCTCGAGGGGCCGGTCGAAGAACTCCGTGCTGATCCCGACGAACTCGTCACGAAGGGCTGCCGACACTCCGTGGCCCGAGATCTTCAGGAATCCGACCTCCCGACAGATCCGGTCCAGTTCACCGGCGTTCGTCGAGGGTGACAGCGACAGATCGATCGTCGCGAGGTCATCAGGCCTCACGAGATCGCTTCGGTGAGCTCTGGATTCTCGGAGTAGATCTCCTCCATGAGCGACATGTCGAACAGCTCGTCGGCGGCGATGTCGATCCCGCCGAGTTTCAGCGACGAGATGGATGCGGCCTGCAGCTCCTCGGTGACGAGCAGCACGCCGTTGGTCGCCGCGGACGGCGGATAGACCAGGTCCCTCTGGTAGGCCGAGCTGAACTCGAGCTGCTCGAGGGTGATTCCCAGGTCCTCGCCGTAGATGGTGGTGGTGAGCTCCGGACCGAGGTCAGGTTCTTCGACGGATCGGCGCCACCCCTTGATGTCGGCGAGCAGCGCCGCCTTGATCGTGTCGCGCTGTTCGGCGAGCACGGACTTCTTGACGATGACCGACTCCTGCACCAGCTCGTAGCCGAAGTCGGCGAACATCATGATCTCGGTGTCGACGCCCTGGGCCTTGAGGCTCGCCGGTTGGTCGTTGACGAAGCCGACGTATCCGTCGATCTCCCCGGTGGTCAGAGGTGTCGGGTCGAACTGGACCGTCACCTCGGTGATCGTCGACCTGTCGACGCCCGCCGCTTCACAGAACGCTGCCCACACGGTCTCGTTGAACGCCGTCACGCCGATCTTCTTGCCTTCCAGGTCGGAGGGCTCCTTGATCGGTGCGTCCGGCAACGACACGACGCAGAACGGATTCGTCAAGAAGTGCGACGCCACGATGACGGTCCCTGATCCGGCCAGGATCGCCGAGGCGGCGCTGTCGGTGTTGGTGGTGCCCATCAGCGCCGTTCCCGCCGCGACCACCGAGTCGGGCGCCAGGTTCGGTCCACCTGCCACCAGGCTGACCGAACTGAAGCCGGCGTCAGCGAAGTACTTCTCCTGGTCCGCGATGTAGATCCCAGCGAAGGAGTTGTTCTTGACCCAGGACAGTTGGAAGTCGAGCACTCCCAGATCGGATGGCGACGACTCTCCACCAGAGGGGGAGGCGGTGGAGCCGTCGTCGCCACACGCAGCGAGAAACGCCGGCGCCACGACCAACCCTGCGACACCGAGTCCAGTGGAGGTCAGGACTCGTCGTCGCGACCACGTCTGCTTTTCCATTGCGATCTTCTCTCGTTCGGGGACGAGTGGATCCTGCACAACATATGTGTCACATAAATATTGAGAGTGTGAATAACGCGTGACGGCAACGGCTACGGACCGACGTCCTGGCCGAGCTCCTTGAGTGCACTGCGCAACGCACGGCGGAGACGGCGCGCCTGGTCGGCGTCGAGGTGGGCCACGAGGCCGGTTCCGGCTGCTCCGACCTCTTCGACCACCAGCTGTACGCGCAGTCCTCCGTCGTCGTAGTCGTCACAGATGTTGACCGCCCAGTTGAGCGGAACCATCTCTGCCGCGTCCTCGGGATCGACCGGTGGAACCGGGATCTGGTCGTCGTCGATGCTGCGTCTCATGGCACCTCCACCGCTGGGGACTCGCAGCGTAGGCGTGGTTGACTGGGCGTCGATGACCGCTGCTGCGACAGGTTCCGCCAACCACACCGACTCCGTCTTCATCCGTGCCTGCCGTGGGCTGCCGACCGACCGCCCGCCCGTCTGGTTCATGCGTCAAGCCGGGCGTTCACTGCCCGAGTACCGGGCGATCCGCGGCACGGGCACCATCCTGCGGGCGATCGCCGATCCGGAGCTCGCCACCGAGATCACCCTGCAACCGGTGCGGCGCTACGGAACCGACGCAGCGATCCTCTACTCGGACATCATGACGCCGGTGCACGCGATCGGCTTCGGCGTGGACATCGAACCGGGAGTCGGGCCGGTGGTCGAGCAGCCGTTCAGTTCCCGGGCCGATCTGGCGCGGCTGCGCCCGCTGGACGCGGAGGCGGACACGCCGTATGTGGTCGAGACGGTCCGCAACTTGGTGCGTGAGCTCTCGGTGCCACTCATCGCGTTCGCCGGCGCGCCGTTCACCGTGGCGAGTTACCTGCTCGAAGGCCGGCCGTCGCGCACCTACGTCCGCACCAAGGCGTTGATGCACACCGACGAGGCGCTCTGGTTCGACCTGATGGACGCGCTGGCGGATCTGGCCATCGATTCGCTGCGCTCGCAGATCGCCAACGGCGCCTCGGCCGCCCAGCTGTTCGACTCCTGGGCCGGTGCGCTCAGCCCTGCGGACTACGAGCACTTCGTGCTGCCCTCATCGTCGAAGGTGCTCGCCGCCGTCGCCGAGATGGGCGTGCCCCGCATCCACTTCGGAGTCAACACCGCCGAGCTGTTGGGCCTGATGGCCTCAGCAGGAGCGGAAGTGGTGGGTGTCGACTGGCGGACCCCGCTCGACGCCGCACGCACTCGGGTTCCGGAGGGAACGACGCTGCAGGGCAACCTCGATCCGGCGATCGTCGCAGCCGGGTGGGCACCGACCGAACCCGCTGTGCGCGACGTGTTGGAACGCGGCGGCGGCAATCCGGGTGATCGAGGGGGCCACATCTTCAACCTCGGCCACGGCGTGCTGCCGGAGACCGACCCGGAGGTCCTCGAACAGGTCGTCGCACTGGTGCACGGGGGCACGGCATGAGCGCAACAGCGAACGAGACCGTCGGCGTGCTGGTGATGGCCTACGGCACTCCGGCATCCCCGGAGGACATCCCCGAGTACTACACCCACATCCGTCGAGGCCGGCCGCCGACCGACGACCAGCTCGCCGACCTGATCCGGCGGTATGCCGCGATCGGTGGCATCTCCCCCCTGCGTGAACGCACCCAGGCACAGCTCGACGCGATCGGCGCCGCTCTCGGGGCGGGCGCATCCGACGGCACCGAGTCCGACGGCACCGAGTCCGACGGCACTGCGACACGTCGCTATGTGATGCAGCTGGGACAGAAGCACGCAGCGCCGTTCATCGAGGACGGCGTCGCTGCGCTGGTCGCCGCCGGGGTCGACCGCATCGTCGGTGTCGTCCTCGCCCCCCACTACTCCGGGTTCAGCGTGGGGCAGTACCACGGGCGCGCCGGCACCACGGCCGAGGCCGCAGGAGTGCCGTTCGTCGGGCTCGACAGCTGGAGCCTGGAGCCGGCCTACCTGGACCATCAGGCCGCCTCGCTACGCGACCGCCTGTCCACACTGCCGGAGCGCACCAAGGTGATCTTCACGGCGCACTCTCTGCCCGAGCGTGTCCTCGTCGACGACCCGTACCCGGACCAGCTGAGGGCATCGGCCGAGGCGATCGCCGGTCGCGCCGGTCTGGCCGAGTGGTCCGGCTGGGGACTCGGATGGCAGTCCGCCGGTCGCACACCCGAACCATGGCGCGGGCCGGACATCCTCGACATCCTGCGCGAGCTCGCGGCGACGGGGCAGGCGGAGGGGGCGCTGGTCGTGCCACAGGGCTTCACAGCCGACCACCTCGAGGTGCTCTTCGACCTGGACATCGAGGCCGCGGCGGTCGCTGACGAAGTCGGCCTCGCGTTCGCACGGACCGATGTCGTCAACGCCGACGCGTCGGTGATGGCCGCCCTCGCGGCCCGCGTGCGGGAGCTCTCGGCGACGTGAGCCGACTGGTGGTCCTGGGGGGCGGCATCACAGGGCTCGCGGCCGCCTGGGAGGCGAGCCACGAGCAGCGGGTCGAGGTGATCGTGCTCGAATCCGACGAGCGCATCGGCGGCAAGATCCGCACCTCCCCGATCGATGACGGCGTCGGCTCCGTCAGCGCACTGGCCGTCAACGACGTTGCCGACGGCGAGCTGCTCGTGGGAGAGAAGGTCATCGACGAGGGCGCCGATGCGTTCCTCGCGCGTGTGCCCGACGCGGTGCAGCTCTGTCGTGAGCTCGGCCTGGAGGACGAGCTGACCCAGCCGGCGATCGGTCGGGCCCAGGTGTTCGTCGACGGCCAGCTGCGCTTCCTGCCGAGCGACACGGTGCTCGGCGTGCCACTCGACTTCGACGCGCTCGCTGCCTCCGGCCTGGTCTCACCAGAGGGAGTGGAGCGCGCCCGACAGGAACCCGAGCGGGACTGGTCAGCACCTGTCGGTGACGTGTCCATAGGGGAGTTCCTGACCGAACGGTACGGCCGCGAAGTCGTCGAGAACGTCGTCGCTCCCCTCATCGGCGGCATCAACGCCGGGCAGGTCGACCACCTGAGCCTGGCGGCTGTCACACCACAGCTCGCCGATGCCGCGGCCGACGGCGGCTCGTTGACAGAGGCGTTGCGGCGCCGGGTTCCGCCGACCCCCCTGACCACACCGGTGTTCCACGCCCTGCTCGGCGGCACCGAGCGTCTGATCCAGGTGTTGGCGGACGCGCTGCGAGCACGCGGTGTGACCATCGAGACCGGCGTGCGGGCGCTCGGCTGCTCCGTCTCGCAAGGTGCGGTGCACGTCGACGTCACACGTGGCGACGCGGGGACCAACACGGTCACCACCGACGAGATGGTGGTGTGCACCCCCGCACGGTCCGCCGCCCGGATTCTCGGCTCGGTCAGCTCGGACGCGACCGCCGCGCTGGACGCGATCACCTACTCGTCGGTCGCGCTCGTCACCTTCGTGTTCGACCGTGACGACCTTCCCGGCCCGCTCGACGCATCCGGGTTCCTGGTGCCCCACGACGCCGGGCTGTTGTTGACGGCCGCCTCGATCGGATCCTCGAAGTGGACGCACTGGGACGACGGCCGACACGTGGTGCTGCGGGTCTCGGCCGGCCACGCAGGTGACGACCGTGGCATCGAGTTCTCGGACGCGGACCTGGTGCACGGGCTACAGGCGGACCTGCACACGACGATGGGGATCTCTGCCGCACCACTCGCGGCGCGCATCTCACGCTGGCCGGACGGGTTCGCGCAGTACCAGATCGGTCACCTCGACCGTGTCGCTGCGATAGAGGCCGCCCTGGAACGCGACTGCCCACAGATCCGTGTCGCCGGGGCCTCGTACCGCGGACTCGGGATCCCGGCCTGCATCCGCCAGGGTCGCAACGCCGTGCGCGCCCTGTTCGACTGAGCCGGAGGCTCAGGTGGTGCCTTCGTCGACCTCGCGGACAGCGCCCTGCACCGTCTGCGAGGCCGCATCTGCGAACTCCAGCGTCACCTCGAACGGCTTGTTGATCTCGAGCGCCTTCTTCAGACCGGTGAGCTCGATGTAGGTGCCGTCCTTGGTCAGGTCGACCGTCGTCGTCGCGGGCAGATCGACAGGTGTGTCGGGCACGAGGGCTGCGGAGTCCGCCCAGTCCGCCGCGACGCTGACACCGACGAGCTGATCCGCCGTCGCTCCCCCTGTGATGCTCAGGTACACCTCGGCGTTGTCACCGGCGACCGCCGGAGGCGCCCAGACATCCGACACCGTCGCCAACGTGCCAGGAGAGGTCGTCGTGGTCGTGGAGGCTGTGGTCGTCGACGAGTCACCGACAGCGGTGGTGGTTGCGGCGTCGGAGGAGCTGTCGCTACTGCAGGCAGTGAGTCCGCCGGTCAGTGCGAGGACTGCGACCAGGCCAACGGCGCTGCTGCTGCGGCGCCGGGCCGAACGGCCGGAGCGCTGTGCGGGTCGACGGGAGGGTGTAGGGGACGGGAGGTGCGCCATGGTGATCCTTCGTGCACGTGGCCGCGACCAGATCGTCGCAGTCCGATCTCCGCACGATACGGCCGCGCCCGCGCAAAGCGGGCGACCCACACCCTGGCGAGCTCGACTCAGTCGGCCAAGGACCGGATGTACGCGAGCAGTGAGGCCACGTCCTCGTCGTCCAGCTCGCGTTCCGGCATCACTCCACGGGATCCCTCGGCGATCTCGGCAGAGGGGTCGAGGATCGCGCGGGTCAGGTAGGCGTCGTCCGCGGTGACGGTGGTCCCGTCCTCGAGTTGGACCTCCGAGCCGTAGAGCCCCTGCCAGGTCGGCCCGACCGACCCGCGCCCGTTGACAGAGTGACAGGCCATGCACCCGTTGGATGTCGCGACCTCGAGTCCTGCGGCGGCCTCAGGGCTGAGTTCGGTCCCGGAGGACTGACCTCCCCCATCGCTGCACCCCGCCGCGAGCACGGCGCACATCGCGAACATCGCGAACATCGCCCCCGTGGCTTTCCCCGACCCGCGGGTCGGTCGTCGCTGGGATGGCGGTCGAGGTGGTTGCACACGGTGATAGTCGCACATCGACCCCCGTCTGGTTCCGCGAGACGACCGACGGGGTGAGAGGATCCTCCACCGTGGAACGACGCTGGGTCTCGCTGATCACCGGACTGGTTGCAGGTCTGGCCATCTGTGCGTCGCTGCCCCCGTGGGGATGGTGGCCTCTGGCCTTCGTCGGCATCGCGTTGTGGGCAGATGCGCTGGGCGGACAGACCCGCCGCCAGCGCTTCGCCATCTCGTGGATGGTCGGTGCCGCGTGGTTCGGGCCGTCGACGCTGTGGATCTTCGGCCTGACCCCGCCTGGTTACATCCTGGGCCTGGTGTTGTGCTGGGCGGTTCTCGTCGGTCTGATCGGCGCCGCTGCGCCGGCGTCACTGTGGCGACTCGTCGTGCTGCCAGCGGGCGTGATCTGCTTCGAGTGGTTCCACACACACGCCCCCTTCGGGGGTGTGCCGCTGTCGATGCTCTCCATGGGCCAGGCACGGGCGCCGATGCTGCCGATCGCCCGACTCGGTGGTGCGCTGCTCGTCAGCGGCGCGATCGCGGCGATCGGCGTGGCGCTCTTCCTGGCCGTGGCGGAACGCCGATGGCGTGAACCTCTCGCGATCCTGGCGGTCTGCGGTCTGCTGGTCGGACTGGGCGGATGGTCGCGCGACCTGGTCGACGAGGCCGGCGGCGAGCAGCCGATCATCCGGGTCGCAGCGGTGCAGGGCGGCGGACCCCAGGGAACACAGTTCGACTCGAACGAGGTACCACTCGTCTTCCAGCGCCATCTCGACGCGACGGCGACCATCGACCGGCCTGTCGATCTGGTCGTCTGGCCGGAGAACGCGATCAACGTGCCCGGGCCCTTCGCGGAGGACCCGTGGAAGGACCAGATCGCCGAGCAGGCCGCACGCCTCGACGCACCGATCATGGTGGGAGTGGTCGAGAACGACCCGACCGACCCGGACCGCTTCCTGAACTTCGTAGTGGTGGTCAACCCTGACGGCAGCCTCGGTGACCGCTACGACAAGGAACGGCGCGTCCCTTTCGGTGAGTACGTGCCGCTGCGTCCGTTGTTCGAGCCGTTCGCCGCAGGTGCACTGCCGCCTCGCGACGCAGTGCCGGGGGTCGGGTCCGCGACCGTCGAGACCGGCTCCGGACCGGCCGCGGTGGCGATCAGCTGGGAGGTCTTCTTCGCACGACGTGTGCGAGAAGGTGTGCGCGACGGCGGCGACATGGTGTTGAACCCGACCAACGGGTCCAGCTACTGGCTCACCCAGGTACAGACCCAACAGCTCGCCACCTCCGCCTTCCGCGCCGTCGAGAGCGGTCGATGGCTCGTGCAGGTGGCGCCGACAGGATTCTCCGCAGAGTTCGACGACGCAGGTCAGCTTCTCCAGCGCACCGACGTCAGCGAGGCACGGGTCCTCTACTCCGACATCCCGCGCCTGACCGGGACGACGCCCGCCCAGGCCACCGGCGACCTGATCCCGCTGGCGCTGGCCGCGCTCGGCATTGCGGTGGCGGCGATGGGGACCCGGCGCGATGGCCGTGATCGACGGGATCCGGACCTGGTGACCACCGAATCCCACGATGAGTGAACTCCTCACCACAACACGTGTGGTTCATTTGACCGTCAGGTGACGGCACAGCGAAGCTAGGAGGTCATGCAGAACGGCTCGCACTCCCCCCGACCCGGATCGTCCCCTCGGACGCCGGGCCCAGACGACCCGCTACGCATCGCGTATCTGACCTACCGGGGCAAGCCGCACGTCGGCGGCCAGGGCGTCTACACCCGCCACCTGACCAAGGCGCTGGTCGACCTGGGCCACCACGCCGAGGTGCTCTCCGGGCAGCCGTACCCGATCCTCGACGAGCGTGTGCCGCTGGTGAGCCTGCCCAGCCTCGACATCTACAACGACTACTTCCCCATGCGCATGCCGGCGTGGTGGGAGCTCAAGGATCGTTGGGACTACGCCGAGGTCACCGCCTTCTCCACCGGCACATTCCCGGAGCCACTCGCGTTCTCGCTGCGTGCCTGGGACCACCTGAAGGCCCGGCGCAACGACTTCGACCTCGTGCAGGACAACCAGTGCCTCGGGTACGGCCTGCTACTCATGGAGCGCATGGGTCTGCCGGTGCTCGGCACGATCCACCATCCGATCACGATGGACCGCCGACTCGAGATGGAGCACGCCGAGTCGGCCTACCAGCGTTGGTCCAAGTCGCGTTGGTACGCCTTCACCAAGATGCAGACCCGCGTCGCGTCGCGACTGCGCCGGGTCATCACCGTGTCGCGTTCCTCCTACGACGACATCTGCCGTGACCACATGGTGTCGCCCGAGAAGCTGTTCATCGTGCCGGTCGGCGTGGATCCCGAGCTGTTCATCCCGATCGCGGGCATCGAGCGGAACCCGAACCAGATCATCTCCACGGCGTCCTCGGACGTCGCGATGAAGGGCCAGCGGTACCTGCTCGAGGCACTCGCCAAGCTGCGCACCGATCGCCCCGAACTGAAGCTGATCATGGTGGGACGGCTGAAAGAGGGCTCCGCTGCCCAGCGCACGATCGAGCAGCTCGGACTGCAGGATGCGGTCGAGTTCGTCTCCGGTATCACCGACGAACGCCTGGTGGAGCTCTACAACGAGTCGGCCTGCGCCGTGGTTCCGTCCTTGTACGAGGGGTTCTCGCTGCCGGCGATCGAGGCGATGAGTACCGGCTGCCCCCTCGTCGCGACCACCGGCGGCGCGATCCCCGAGGTCGCCGGGTCCGATGGCGAGACCTGCTACATGACGATTCCCGCGGACAGCGAGTCGCTCGCCGCCGGCATCCGTCGTGCGCTCGAGGACCCCGAGGGTGCGCGACGTATCGGTGCCGCTGGCCGCGACCGCGTGATCAGCCGATGGAGCTGGCGACACACCGCGGTGCGGACCGTCGAGCACTACCGCGCCCTGCTGGAAGAGACCACCCGCGACACGGCCCGCAGATGATGGTTGCGATGATCGTTGCGATGACGAAGACGAGGAACACGACGTGCTGACTGTCGACTACGACGAGCTCGGACTCCGCAAGGGCGACCTGGTGCTCGACATGGGCGCAGGTGCGGGACGGCACTCCTTCGAGTGCTTCCGCCGAGGCGCCCAGGTCGTCGCACTCGACTACGACTTCGACGAACTGCCGCCCGTGCAGGCGCTGTTCTGGGCGATGAAGGAGGCCGGCGAGGCCTCCCCGGAGGGTCTCGGCGCCTGCCTGAACGGCGACGCCCTGCGGCTGCCGTTCCCCGACGACACATTCGACCGGATCATCTGCTCCGAGGTCTTCGAACACATCCCCGACGACCAGGGCGGTATGGCCGAACTCGCCCGCGTGCTCAAGCCCGGCGGCGTGCTCGCCGCCACGGTGCCGGCGTGGTTCCCCGAGAAGGTGTGCTGGGCACTGTCGGCGGAGTACCACGCGCCACTCGCCGCTGGTGGCCACGTGCGCGTGTACACCGAGCCGTTGTTCCGCCACCGCCTGTCCGTCGCGGGCCTCGAGCCACAGAGCTCGCACCGAGCCCACGCGCTGCACTCGCCGTACTGGTGGCTCAAGTGCATCGTCGGGGTCAGCAACGACGTCCACCCGCTGGTCAAGGCGTACCACCGACTACTGGTGTGGGACATCGCCAAGGCCCCTGCGCTCACACGCACCACCGAGCGTCTGCTCAACCCGGTGCTCGGCAAGAGCGTCGTGGTGTACTCCCGCAAGCCGGTGTCCAGCCCCCGTGGTGCCGCTGGCGCAACGGATGCCCAGCGCCCCGAGAGCGCCAGCCACGCACGTGTTGCGTTCGCCGACTCCTCTGTCGCCGCCAGTGTCTGAGTCGCACCTGTTCGACATCGACGGTCTTGTCACCGCCGCGCAGCTGTCAGCCACGGTCGACGCCGTTGCGGAGTGGCAGCTGCCCTCGGGAATGGTTCCGTGGTTCCCCGGCGGCCACGCCGACCCGTGGAACCACACCGAGGCGCTGATGGCCCTGATGCTCGGTGGTCACCGCGAAGCTGCGGAGCGTGGCTTCGACTGGTTGGCCTCGCTGCAGCGTCCCGACGGAGCGTGGCATCAGTACTACCTCGATGGCGAGATCGAACAGGACAAACTCGACGCCAACTGCGTCGCCTACGTCGCGGCGGGTGTGTGGTTCCACTGGCTGACCTACCGCGATCGCGGAGCCCTCGAATCCATGTGGCCGATGGTGCGCGCCGCCACCGACTTCGTGCTGGCTCTGCAGCAGCCCCGCGGCGAGATCGTCTGGGCCCGACACGCGGACTCGACCCCGTTCACGTTCGCCCTTCTGACAGGGTCCTCATCGATCTGCCACAGCCTGCGCTGCTCGATCGCCGTCGCCCGTGAGCTGGGCCACGAACGCCCCAACTGGGAGCTCGCCGCCGCACGGCTCTTCGCCGTGATCCGCGACGACCCCGACGCGTTCGCTCCGAAACACCGCTGGGCGATGGACTGGTACTACCCGGTGTTGTGCGGCGTGGTGACCGGTGAGGCCGGCCGCGAGCGTCTGGAACACCGCCTGGGCGCGTTCACGCTCGACGGCTGGGGTGTGCGCTGCGTGTCGGACCGGCCGTGGGTCACAGCAGCAGAGACGTGCGAGTGTGCGATCGCCCACCTCGCGGTCGGCGAGGTCGACATCGCGCGGGAGCTGTTCGCCTGGGCGCAGCGCCTGCGGACCGAGAACGACCGGTACTGGACAGGCATCGTCGTTCCCGAAGAGGTGCACTTTCCCGGGGGCGAGCAGTCCACCTACACCTCAGCTGCTGTGATCCTGGCGGCCGATGCGTTGGGCGGGAAGTCGGCGACCGCGGGGTTGTTCGGCGACCACCAGTCGCTACCGGATGTCAGCGCACCCACCTGAGCAACCTCCGCTGATGTGCAGTCAGGCGCCGACGGGTGGAGACTGTTCGGCGATGGCGCAGACCGAACACCTCCCTCGTATCTCGCAGTCTCGTCTGACGGTGGCGATCGCCGCCGCGGCGCTGGCGGTCGCTGTCCTGTTCGGGGTGGCCGCAGGGCCTGCCTGGGCCGGACAATCGGCGCAGGAAGCGCCCACGGCGGATGCTGCTCCGGCACAGCCGGGCCAGACGACCAGCACTCTGCCGACCGACAACCGGACGCAGGGCAACTCGATCACCCGTCCGAACCAGGGAGCCGACCCCCTGAGCCCGAGCGACCCGGGTGGGTGGCTCCAGGTCTCGCTCTTCTACCTGATCTGTGTCGGCGTGTTCGGCATGGCCGGTCTGGTGTGGCTCAGCTCACGCCGGGCCCGTGCCCGACAGGTCGCTGCCGGACAGGACCCGCTGACCCGTGCGAAGGCCTCCGGCAAGGGTGTTCGTGCGCCGTCGCCGCTCGACCACACGCCTGGGCCGACGACGACCGACCATGCCGCAACGACGCCGGCTGCGTCAGTCGAGACGCCGTAGGACCCGCAGGGATCCGGTCGCCGACACCTCGGTGAAACGGCCTGAACCGAGCGCCGGCAGGTAGATGCGTTCGTAGGGAGGACGGCCACCGTCGGCCGGGTCGGGGAACACGTCGTGGATGGCGAGCAGGCCACCGGGAGCGACGTGCGGGGTCCAGAGATCGTAGTCAGTGGACGCGGGTTCCTCGCCGTGACCGCCGTCGATGAAGACCAGCGCACACGGGGTCGACCAGACACGTGACACCGTCGGCGAGTCACCGACCATGGCGATCACCGAGCCCTCGAGCCCGGCCCGGAAGATGGTGCGACGGAACCACGCCAACGTGTCCATGACTCCGAGTTCGGGGTCGACCAGGTCGGGTTCGTGCCACTCCCAGCCCGGCTGGTTCTCCTCGGACCCGCGGTGGTGGTCGATCGCCACGAGCACCGTGGCGCTCTCCTGCGCAGCGGAACCCAGGTACACCGATGACTTGCCGCAGTAGGAGCCGACCTCGAGCAACGGGGCACCCGGGACCGCAGCTGCCGCGTCGAGGCCGGCCCGGTACAACGCGATCCCTTCGTCGGGCGGCATGAAGCCGCGGGCGGCCTCTCCGGCCGCCCTGAGAAGAGGGTCCATCAGATCGGGAGGTCGCCGTGCAGCATCTCGAGGTCGTCCTCACCCGGCTCTTCGCCGTGATGGGTGACCTTGAAGATCCAGCGGTCGAGGATGACGTACCGGCCCAGCCACACGATGCCGAACCCGGCGAGCTGGGCGAAGAACACAGCGACCTTCTCGACCCAGCCGTGGCTCTCGATCAGGTAGTCGACCAGGAACGTCAGGCCGGTCGCGAAGCTCACGCCCAGCATCGCCGCGACCCAGAACACGATCACCTGGGTGCGCAGGTTGTCCTTCGAGGTGTTGCGCCAGACGAGCATCTTGTTGGCGAAGAAGTTGGGGATCGTCAGGATCGCCGCGCTGGTGATCGAGGCGAGAACCCAGTTGGTCTCCTTCACGCCGTCGACCGTCGTGGTGAACACGAGCGCACCCAGGAGCTGGATGAGGACCTGTCCGACGGGAACGAAGAAGATCGAGACGCCGGCGTACCGGAGCTGCTTGCGGCCTTCGACTGACTTCGCATGCGCCAGGACGCTGGATGGTGAGATGTCCACGGGTTC
>Ga0105047_10008221_pt1 | contig 17418 bp, 13 predicted proteins | sample MAT04_FD_78384 | JGI IMG/M metagenome (GOLD analysis project Ga0105047, IMG submission 78384) | Freshwater microbial communities from Lake Fryxell liftoff mats and glacier meltwater in Antarctica - MAT-04 (megahit assembly) | ecosystem: Environmental > Aquatic > Freshwater > Ice > Liftoff...
CCCCCCCCCCCCCCCCACCACCCTCACCCCCCCCCAGCCGCCCCCCACCCCCCCCGGGGGGCCCCCCCCGGCCACGGGGAAAACCCCCGCGCCCCCCCCCCCCCCCCCCCCCCCCCTCGCCGCCGGTTTTCGCTACTGAGGCATCAGATCGAGCACTGGCACCGGCTAAATCGGAGATAGAGCGCACCGTCCCACTAGGGCCGTTTGGCCTTAGTGACTAGGGTCCATTTAACCCTCGTCCGCCTCTACCCTTCACCGGTGGAAATGTATATGATCTGTCCATGATGGCATTTCATCTGACAAATTATCTCTTCCTACCCACCGGCAATCGTTGCCTGCCGCTGGCGATCAACTCCGGCCAGTGCCCCGAGCAGGCGATTGCTTTCAAATTCGCCTTCACCCTGTGCGAATTGCACCTCGATCCCCGTCGCGCCGCCCGCGAATAAATTGATTTTATTCCTTCCTTCCATGCGCCCGTTTAACTCCATGGTTTCAAACCAACCCCGCGGCCTGAACTTCCGGTTGCGGCAGCGTTCCCGCCGCGCCTTCACCTTGGTCGAAGTCATGATTGCGACGGCGGTTTTTACAATGGGGATTCTCGGGGTGTATGCCATGATGATCAAATCGTACGAAATGGTTACCATGGCCCGCCACCGCGATAACGGCCGCGCGGTTTTATTGTCCTATGTTGATCAATTTCTCCGTTTGTCGGTCAACGATTCAGGTGTAACCCGCGGAATTTTCGTGCCGCATTCCGCCACCGGCCTGGGTTTGACCTGGACCGACTCCTCCGGGGGATTCACCGACGGAAACGCGTACGATGTTCCAGAGGGTATGCCCGTCTGGCTCGGCGATTCCGGTAACAGCTTGATTGGCAGCCGGGTCCAAGCCCATGTCTCCCGCACGCTCCTCCTGCTCGACCCCGCCACCGGCCTCACCACCTCGAATACACTCCCGACTCTGACGGCGGCCGGTTATCTGATGCAGGCCACATTCACCATCTCCTATCCGATCGCGGGGCGCACGCAGGCCCAGAGCATTACGGTAGTCCGTTCCGGCCGATGATACCCATGACCTCCCTTTCTTCCCGCAAGGTTGCGCCCCAGCGCGGTTTCACCTTGGTCGAGGTCATGGCCTCGCTCGCCGTCGGCGTGCTCCTGTTGGCGGCAATCGTTACCATCGTGGTGATGTCTTCCAAGGTCATCCGCAAAAACATGCTGACCGACGACGCGGTCGTCGCCACCCGGCTGTTTCAAGAGCATCTAAACCGTGAAATTTCCAGCGCAGTTTCCGATCCGCAGGCGCTGGCGCCCATCTATAGCGGTCCCAACGGCGCCATCACGCCGACGACGCGTTATTCCCGCCTGACTTACCGCATTAATGTGGGTTCAGGTTCCTATGGGAAATTTCCCCATGCGGCATCCCAGGGCGTCGACAATTTTCTGCTCAATTGCCCGCCCACCCTGACCTTCCAGGTGGGTGATTACCTCATGATCGATGACCCCAACCTGGGCAGTGGCGCCTATATCAGCCAAATCGACGCCCCTGATGGCTTCGGCTTTATCCGGGTTCACCTGACGCAGACCATCGCAGCCTCCATCCCCGCCGGCTCGGAGGTGAAGGATGTGGCTGTGGGCACGCCGTTCTACATCGAGCGTCAGCGCGCCTACCAAACCGCGCCTTCCGCGAAATTTCCCGGTTTGCTCGAGATGCGCTGGTATCCGACCACCACCCATGTCGCCCCGCCCCTCATTTCCGACCCACCCGAGAACTACCTCGTGTTGACGAGCAATCTCGCCACATCGGCACAGTATCCTTTTATTAAGATTGCCGGCCCCGGTCCGGTCCTGGTTGAGCCATCCGTCGGCTGGGAGTTCACCTACGCCACCGCCGTCTCTTCCGGCCAGTACGCCGGCGGCCGGTCAGGCTTTTACGAGTCCAATCATGCGGAAGGCCTGATCATGCCGAAGTCCGGCAACCCGAACAGCGCCCAGTCGATCATGGGCACGCCTGACCCGGTCCTCTATCCGACGACGTCGACGACGTCCACCAGCACGACGAGCACGTCCACCTCCACCTCCACTTCGACGTCCACTTCGACGTCCACGTCCACTTCGACTTCGACGAGCACCTCGACTTCGACCTCCACCAAGACCACGACGTCCACTTCTACCTCCACGACGTCCACCTCCTCGACGAAGACGACCACCACCACTTCGACCAAGACGACGACCACCACCTCGACGAAGACGACAACGTCCTCGACGACCAAGACGTCCACCACGTCGACAACTTCGACTAAGACGACGACGTCAACCTCCACCTCGACCAAGACGACAACGTCTACGTCGACGTCTACCTCGACCAAGTCGACCACCTCTACTTCCACCACGAGTAAGACGACCACGTCTACCTCAACGACCTCGACCACCTCCACCAAGACCACGACGTCCACATCGACCTCGTCTACCTCCACGACCTCCTCCACCTCCACGAAGACCACGACGTCCACGTCCACGTCGACGACAACCACCTCTACCATCGATTTCGACGGTTGAGTTCTCCCTCACGTCCATCCGGCCTTTCCCCGCCATGAATATCAAATCCCAAAGAGGCAGCATCCTGCTCGGTACGTTGTCCTTCATTATCATGCTCGCCACGGCGGCGGCCTCGATTCTTACGCTCACGATGAACTCGTATAGCCTGTCGATGCGCAATGAGATGCGCGTCCAGGCTCGAGCAGTCGCGGAAAGCGAAATGGAGCATCTATACTATCAGATGTTTACCCTTATCCTGGCCGATCAGCCCGCCGCCTCCACCCCCCCGAACTTCAGTGGCGTGGCGACCGTAAGTGTGGCCGGAGATGTCTTCCCCGATATGGCCAGCATGATGGGGCCCTGGCTGGACTCCCATGTCACCCAAGGATGGCGCGTCGCGCGCTCCATCAGCTACGACCCAACCTATGACTCGTATACCGGCATGATTCCGCAAACCACGAAATTTGGCCAGGTGACGTATATTACTGTCCGCGTGGTTGTTCAGCCCGAGGTCAACAACTACTTCCGCGATACCGTCGTCGTGCGGGTCGGCCGGCGTTTTGCGTCCGTAAAATCCTCGATTTTTCAATATGGTGTATTTTTCCAAGGTGACATGGAGTTGGCCCCCGGCGGCAACATCCTGATCAACGGCGACATCGCTGCCAACGGCAGCATTTACGCCGCCGCCCAAGCGAGCGGTTCGCTCAGTCTTGCAAAAAAAGTGCGTTATTTGTCCGACGGCTATTTTGACATGGACTCGGGCGGCAATGTCGTCCTCCGAAAGCCCGGCACCCCCGTCGGCGGCGGCGGCCTGATTGCGCCGACCTTTCTCGTTTCCCAAGCCTCCCAACTCGAAACGATGGACTCTCCCGAAAATCTGGTCGGAGGCGTTGATGTCACCGAATTGAGCACCCGGCGGAGCGATCTTTTCCCGGATGAAAATGATGTTTACCGCGCGATCATTCTTCCGCCGCCCGGGACGGAAACGGACGAATATCCTTCGACCGCCATCGATGATCCTACCATCAATGCGCAGCGCATGTATACCCGCGCCGGTTTGCGGGTTACGGTCGACGACACCACCAACACGGTCTCATTCACCAAGCCCGACGGGACCGTTGTAACCACGGATTACGCCGGGGTCGTAGTCGGCAGCGCCAATACCGCTATGGCGGATGCCCGCGAAGGCGTCAACGTCGCGGTGACCACGATTGATATGGCCGCTTTGAAAACCGCCATTGACGCCGCGTACACCGCCGGCCCCAGTGATTTCAACGGCTCAATTTACTTTAATCTCAAAGCCAGCAGTGCGTCCACTCCACGTGGGATCAAGTTGATCAATGGCTCCGAGATTTTCAGCCGTGCCGGCAAAGGCCTGACCGTGACCACCAATGGCGGCGTGTACATCCAAGGGAATTACAATACCCTGACCGGCGGTAATCCCAATATTGAAAACCCCGGCGATCCCGTAGCGGATCAGCGTGGTCACGTCCCCGCCATGATCATGGGCGACCAAGTTACCGTTCTTTCTGCGGGCTGGGACGATGCCAACGCGTCCCTAGCCAAGACCAGTCGCGTCGCCTCCGGCGACATTCGGATCCAGGCGGGCATCCTCAGCGGGAACACTCCCGCCAGCATCTCGGTCGCCAGCGGCGGCGTGCAAAACCTGGTCCGCTACCTGGAAATGTGGGGCGGACGAAGCGTGGTCTTTTTCGGTTCCATGGGCCGGCTGTTTGACTCCAAGACGTTTACGGGCGCCTGGAGCCAGCCCGGTGCGGGCGACGTTTACGGCAGTCCCGCCTCCCGTACTTTTTCGTTCGACCAGACCCTCCGCAATAACCCGCCGGCTGGCTCGCCTACCACGACCAAGTTCGAGCGCGGCACTTTCTTTACCTGGCAGTGATCCGGCGCGACCCTGAGTCCCCGACGGATGGTCCGTGGTGGGGACTTTTTTGGGCCTATTTTGATGAATTTTCCATCCATGGACGACGCTGGTGATATCATTCGTTTCGGCGAAGGGGAACGCCTCTTCGTCATCCGCCGCGCCCGCCGCCTGCTCCGCCAGGGTCGGGCCGCTGCCGATGATCTCGTCCGCGTCGAGGACCGGCCCGATCCCGATGTCACCGTCATCATCCCCGCCCGCAACGAGGAGCTCACGGTCGGCTTGGTCGTGCGGGAGTGCCTGAATTACGTCGCCAGGGTCATCGTCGTCGAGGGCGGCTCGACTGACCGCACCGTGGAAATCGCGACGGCCGCCGGCGCCGAGGTCGTTCGCGACGAGGGCCTCGGCAAGGGCGCGGCCCTGCGCCTCGGCGTGGATCATGTCACCACCCCCATCGTCGTATTTGTGGACGCCGACGGCTCCCACGACCCCATCGACATCCCGATGCTAGCCGCGCCGATCAAGGCGGGCCTTGCGGAGCATGTCACCGGCTCGCGCCTGCTCGGGGGTTCGGATGAATTGCACGGCGGCTTCGATGAATTCCTCCGCCTCGCAGGCTCGGCTTTTATCACCTTCATGTTCAACTGGCGGTTCGGTGCGCGCCTGTCCGATTCCCAAAACGGCTTCCGCGCCATCCGCGCCGACGTTTTCCGCTCGCTGCAGCTCCGCTCGCGCCACACCACGATCGAAATGGAGATGATTTCGACCACACTAGCCGCGGGCCTGCGCATTGCGGAGGTCCCGACCCACGAGCGCCGCCGCGCCGCCGGGTATTCCAAGATTTCCCTCGCCAAGCCATCCATCTGGCTGGCCTACGGCTGGCATCTGGTTGCAGGACTCTGCCGGTCCAGAAAAGCACCCAGCTCCGCCCGCCCATGAGTGAAACCTATGATGCCGTAATTGGCGTGTGGGACGGTCACGATGCCGGCGCCGCGCTGATCATCGGTGGCCGCGTGGTGCTGGCCTTGAACGAGGAACGCCTCACCGGACGCAAGCTCGAGGTCGGCCTGCCCGTCCGCGCCCTCGCCGCCATGCGCGCCGCCGCCGGCAACCGCCGCATCGCCTGGGCGCCCTGCACCTCCGATTTCGCGAAAACCCTGACCCGCGTCTTTCCCTCGATGAAGGAAAGTTACTACCGGTTGCGCCGCCGGCTCGTCCCACCGGGTCCGCTGCACGGCCTGAAGCAACGGGCCAAATACCGCCTCACGCAATGGCCTACTAACAGCCTGCTCCGCGCGTGGGCCCGCCACTCGTTCGCCTCCGCCCTCGGGGTGCCCAAGGCCGATATTTTCCTCGTCGAACATCACGAGGCGCACGCGGCCTCCGCGGCGATGTGGCCCGCGTGGGATCGCGACGCACTCATGGTCACCCTCGACGGCATCGGCGACGGCGAATCCGGCTCGGTTTGGGAATGGTCCGAGTCGGACACCACCCTGCGGAAACTGATCTCCATCCCCGGTTCCGCCTCGCTCGGCCTGTTTTTTGAGCACGTGACCAATGAGCTCCAGATGCGTCCGCTCGAAGACGAGGGCAAGGTCATGGCCCTCGCGAGCTTCGCCGCGGAAACACCCGCCGCCACCAATCCCTTCCTCGCCTGGTTCAGCCTGACGCCCGATGCGAAGGGCCTGCCCGTGCTGCGCTGCTCGGTGCCTCCGACGCGCATGGCTCGCGAGGTCGCGAGCGTGATCTGGTGCACCCCGCGCGAGCAGGTTTGCAAGATGGCCCAGCAAACCCTGCAAGTTCTCGTCCCGCAGTTCTTTGCCATGCTTGCGGCCGCTACCGGCCGCGGCGCCTTCGGTTACGCCGGGGGCGTGGCTTCCAACATCAAGGTCAACCGCCTGATCCGCAACACCCCCGGCGTCGAACGCCTCGAGGTCTGCCCCGCCATGGGCGACGGCGGCCTCGCCCTCGGTTCCGCCCTTGCCATCTGGCGCAAGGTCACCGGCCAGCGCCCGCTGCCGTTCACCGATTTTCGCCTCGGCACGGACCATGGCGACCTCGGTCGCGATGCCGAGGCCGTGGCCCGCGCCCATGGCGCAGAATTTCTCCGTCCCGCCGACATCGCTGTGGCCGCCGCGGAACGCGTGGCCGCCGGTGAAATTGTGATGTGGGCCCAGGGCCGCATGGAACTCGGTGCGCGTGCGCTCGGCGCGCGCAGCATTGTGGCCCGCGCCGACAGCGTGACGGCCCGCGACGACCTGAACCTGCGTCTCAAACGCCGCGTGTGGTTCCAGCCGTTTTGCCCGTCCATGCTGCTCTCCGAGGCGCCCGCCCTCCTCGCGGACTACCGCGGGGCCCGGGACATCAATCTCCACATGACGACCGGTTTCGCCACCACGCCGGCGGGCCGTGCCGCCCTCGCCGGCGCCATCGGGCCGGACGGATCCTGCCGGCCGCAGATGGTCGTAGAAAACCCGTCGGATCCGTGGTATCGGTTGCTCGCGAATGTGAAACTGCTCACCGGCACCGGCGCCATCATCAACACGAGTCTCAACATGCACGGCAAACCCATGTCCGAGACCGCCGCCGGCGTCGTGGAGGCATGGCTGGAAAGCGGCGTGCAACACCTCGCCCTCGGCTCGGCTCTGCTGTCCAAAAAATCCTCCGTTCCCCAGCCATGACGCTCTCCTCCCGTTTGACCCGCTTCCTCTGGCTCGGTTTCGCCGTGACGGCCCTCCTGCTCACCGCCGGCTGGGCAATCGGTGTGGGCTCCCTGCCCACGATTGAGGAGCAACGGTCCGTCGTGCCGGTCTCCACCGTATGGGGCATGCACGCGTGCTTTATCGCGGTGCTCGCCGGCTTGGGCGCCATCACCCTGCCGCTGGTCCGGATTCTCGGCCGCCGCCGCTGCCTGACGGCGCTCGCGCTGGCCGTCGCCGGCTATCTCGCCTGCGGCCTCGCCCCGCGCACAACGCGCATCTTTTTTGACGAGCATATTTACGCGCAGATCGGCCAGACCATCGCTCACACGGGTCGCGCCGAAAGCGCCGATTACGCGCGGGTCGAATACGGGCAGTTCGAGATGTATAGCGCGAAGGTCAACAAGCAGCCCAACGGCCTGCCCTATCTGCTCTCGTGGGTCTACCGCATTGCGGGCGTGTCCGATAACAGCGCGCACTTCATCAACCGCGCCCTCGTGGGCCTCGCCGCTGCGGCCCTCTACCTCGGCCTGGCGCTCGTGCCCTGGGTCCTTCCCGCTGGCGCCGGACTAGCCGCCGCCCTTTTATTCATGTTCACCCCGCTGGTCATGTGGTGGGGCCACACCGTCGCAGTGGAACCGGCCGCCGCGGCCACCACGGTCTTTGCCTTTTTCGCCGTCTGTGTGCACGCCCGCCTGCGCGACCGGGAAACCGCGCAGGGCCTGACCGCAAGCGCCCTCTTCCTCGCCGGGGCCACGGCCTTTGCCGTTTATTTCCGGCCGGAATCCTTGCTGATCTTTCCCCTCGTGGCCGCGGTGCTCTGGTCAACCGATGACCGCTTCATCGAGGATATCTCGGCCTGGGGCGCGCTGGCCCTCGCCACCGCGCTTGCCACCCCCAACCTGATCCATCTCTGGTCGGTGCGGACCGAGAACTGGGGCGCCTCGGACGGCCGGCGCTTCGCCCTGGATTTCATCGGCAAAAATCTGCAGAGCAACGGCGGCTATTTCATCGACGCCCGCTGGTTTCCGCTCGCCGGCACTGTGCTCGCCTTGGCCGGGGCAATTTGGCTGCTCGGCCGCAACCGCACCGCCGGGCTGGCACTCGGTACCTGGTTCGCGTTCTCCTGGGGCATCTTCATCCTGTTCTATGCCGGCGGCTATTACTACGGCGCGAGCTCGCGTTACGGCGTCGTGTCTTGCCCGCCCGTCGCCATCTTCATGGGCATTGGCATGGCGGCGCTCTACGGCCTGTTGCGCCAACGCCCGGTGACGTTCTACGGCCTCGCTGCGTGCGGACTCATCAACTGGGTTGCCGGAATGCATTATGTGCCGACCTTGAGTCGCGAAGCGGTTGAGGCTGAGGTCGACGTGGAATTTGTCGCCCGCGTCGCGCCCACCCTGCCCGGCGGTTCGATTGTCCTGACCCCGGACCCTTGCCTGTGGATGCTGCAGGGGATTAACGCCTCGCAGATCTTCACTCTCGAGCACATGGTGCACAACGAGATGCGCGAACTGGCCAATCAATTCCCGGGCGGAGTTTATCTCCACTGGAGTTTTTGGCACAATGCCGAGCCCAGTTTGGCCCGTAGCTCCGCCCAACTCATCGCCGAGACGAAGGGTGTTTTGATCTCCCGCGTGCAAAGTCACGCGCATACCGACGCGCTCTTCCGGATCGACACCCCCGAGGCCCTGGCCCCCTACGGCGGCCGGATGCAGCCACCAGAGGACCGCGATTCCGACCTTGACCGCCTGCTGGGCAAGGCCCGTGCGACCTTTGCCCCTCCCGCGGCCGTGACCAAATGAGCGCCCTCTATTCCTGGAGTCGCTTCGGGCTCCGCACCGCCGCCGCCGCCGCCAACCTGGCCAGCACGCCCACGAAGCTCATCTTCGTGGTCACCAAGCGCTGCCATTCACGCTGCGTCTATTGCGATATTTGGAAGGTCAAGGACACGCCCGGCGGGCTCGATAACGAGCTCTCCCTTGACGAGGTGAAGAAAGTTGCCGCCGCCAATCCGTTCCTGCAGTGGATCGACTTCACCGGCGGCGAACCGACCGACCGGCCGGATTTTGTCCAAGTCGTGCAGGCTTTTGCGGCAGCCTGCCCCGACTTGCTCGTCGTGCACTTTCCGACCAACGGCATCGCCACCAAGCGGATCACCGAGGAAGTGACGCAGTTGAAAAACACAGTGAAGGCCCAGCTAGTGGTTACCGTCTCCATCGACGGACCGCCCGAGCTTAACGACCGCCTCCGCGGCATCCGCAATGACTTTGCCCACGCCGTGGACACGTTCGGCTCCCTGCGCCGCCTGCTCGGGCCCGGCCAGGTGTTTGTCGGCATGACGCTCCACGGTCACAAGGCCTCGACGGGCCTCACGACTTCCGAATTGGTCGAGTCCACCTTCGCCGCGGTCAACGACGCCCTCGCCAAGCGCCAGGAGGCGCCGATTGATTGGGGCACCTTCCATCTCAACATCCCGCATCTTTCGCAGCATTACTACGGCAACGCCGCCAGCGGCGAGCAGAGCGCGGAGAAGGATGGCTTCGGCGGAGAAGTCCACCGCGCGGAGATCGCCGCGGCCCTGCGCCTCGCGGCGGGCAAGCCCAAGCACGGCGGCGCCCCCGTGATGAAGGCCGTCGAACGCATCTACCGCTCCGAGGCCATGAAATATCTCGCGACCGGCAGGACTTCCATCACCTGCTCCGCCCTGCTCTCCACGTCTTATCTCTCCGAAAAGGGCGAAGTTTACCCGTGCACGATCTGGGACAAACCCCTGGGCAATGTCCGCGACTCAAACTACGCCCTGATGCCGCACCTCGAGGCCGCCCGCCGCAACGGCATCCGCCAGGAAGTCGTGGACCAGAAATGCCCGAATTGCTGGACACCCTGCGAAGCGTACCCGGCCATCGGCGCTTCGCCCGGACGTGCGCTGCTCGCCTGGGTTCACGGCTGACTCCGCCCAATTTTTTTAAAATGAACGATTCCAACCGCCCCAAAGATTTCCTCACGCAGGCCCTGCCCGTGCTCGTCATCGCCGCTGTGCCGCTGGCCGCGTTCCTGGCTTTCTCCATCCAGCCGATCATGGGCAAGCGCCTGCTGCCGATTTATGGCGGCACTTCCGGCACGTGGCTGGGCTGCATGGTTTATTTCCAACTCGCCCTGCTCCTCGGCTACGGCTGGGCCGCGTGGCTCACCCGGAAGACCCCGACATTCCAAATGACGGCCACCATCGTGCTGGCGGTCCTGGCGGTGGTCACCTTCCACTTGCCCTCCGACGAAATCGCCGAGGCCGCGGGCATCGGCCGCGTCGTCTGGCGCCTCTCCCTGGCCTCCCTCCCCGCGATGCTGCTGCTGTTCAGCGTTTCCCCGCTCCTGCATGGCTGGCTCCGCCGCCAAGGCGAGGAGGTCCCGTATTATCTCTACGCCATTTCCAATGCCGGCAGCCTGCTCGCGCTGCTGCTGTATCCGTTTGTCATCGAGACCAGCATCGGCCTCGCGGATCAAACCTACTTCTGGCACGGCTGCCTGCTCTTGGTGGCTGCCGCGCTGGCCGCCGCCGGCTACATCTTCAAACACACCTCCGCCCGCTCGCCGGCTCAGGTCGACGAGCCCAATGAGGCCCTGTCGCCCGGCACGGTGCTCCTGTGGCTCTGGCTGAGCGCCCTCACGTGTGTGGGCATGCTGGGCGCCACGTATCACCTCACGGCCGAAATCGGCTCAAGTCCGCTGGCCTGGGTTGGCCCCTTCGGTCTGTACCTCTTCAGCTTCATGATCACGTTTTCCGGCCACTGGCGCCGGTGGATGACCCTCACCGCCATCGTCGTCTTGGCGCTCACCCTGACCTGGTTCATGGTGATCAAGGGCTTCACGGCCGTGACCGTGAATGGCACGGTCGCCTGGTGCCTCCTGCTGCTCACCGCCAGCGGCAGTTTTCTCGGCAATGCACTGTTGCACAGCGTGCGGCCGGCGCGGCGCTTCGAGCGCTATTACCTCGTGCTCGCCGCCGGCGGCGTCATTGGCGGACTGCTCTCCAGCACGGTCATCCCCACTCTGCTGAGTCGGCCCATCGAGTTCGAGCTCGCCTCCGTTGCCCTGCTCGCCACCGGGCTGATCTGGCTGACCGGCCGTCGTGAACCGAGCGTCGTCATTATCGTCGCCAGCGTCCTGGTGATTCCTGTCCTCGGCCTGGGCATCCATCAGGCGCACCGGGAAAATGTGGACAACGGCAGCATGCGCCACACGCGCGATCTCTACGGGCACGTCATGGTCAAGACCGATAACCGCAGCGTCGTACTCTCCAGCGACACCACCACCCACGGCTCCCAGCTCACGATGGATGCCGCCGCGCGCCGCCGCCCCACACTCTATTATACCGAGAGCACCGGGGTCGGGCGGGTCTTGGAGCGTCTCCGTGCCTCCCGTCCCGAAATCAATGTCGGCATCATCGGACTCGGCGCCGGCACCCTTGCGGCCTATGCCCGCAATGGCGACAACTACGATTTCTTCGACATCGATCCCAAGTCCATCCGCATCGCCCAGGAAAATTTCACGTTCATCGTGGATGCCCGGAGTTCCGGCGCGAAGATCAACCTCATCCAGCGCGATGGCCGCAAAGCGCTCGACGACTCCAAAACCGCCTACGACGTAATCGTGATTGACGCCTTCACGGGCGAGGGGGTCCCATCCCACCTGCTTACCAAGGAAGCCATGGCGATTTACACGAAACGACTGGCCGTCAAGGGCGGCATGCTGGTCGTACACGTCTCTAGCCGTTATTCCCGTTTTTATCCCGTCGTCGAGGCGACCGCCCGCAGTTTGGGCCTCTCCGCCATCCTAGTGCACACGGAAATCAAGAGGGACGTCACCGAGCCGGGCAAGGAGCGCGACTGGGATCCGACCCCCACGGATTACATCATCATCACGAAGCCTGAGCTTACGCGGGATCTTGTCACGTGGTTCCCCGATGAAGAGGACAACGGGCGCGTCAATCACTTGGTCACCACGGTGACGTCCCCGCTCATCAACCCGCAGCTTATCTGGACCGACGACCGCAACGCCGCGATCGACGTGCTCGAGCTCGGCCGGTTTCTGTCGAACTGATTGAGTTCCGAGCTGGAGCGCGTTGACCCGAACGCGCTTCAGGGTGTAGGGCGGGGACGCCGAACCCCGCCTTAACTCCCGGTCCGCGCCCGCAACCACTCCGCCAGCCGCTTCCACGCCCCGCCCCGGTGGCTGAGCGCGTTTTTCTCCGGCTCCGGCAGCTCCGCAAACGTCAGCAGCTGCCCAGCCGGCACAAACAGTGGGTCGTAACCAAATCCGCCGCTGCCACCCACCGACTCGCGCAACGTCCCTTCGCACCGCCCCTCGAACTCGTGCTCGGCTCCCTGCGCATCAATCACCACCAGCACGCAGACAAAATAGGCCTGCCGCTGCTCAGCGGGCACATCTCTCATCGTTTCGACGAGTTTTCGCAGGTTGGCCCCGCTGTCACCCTGCGGCCCCGCGTAATACGCTGACTCCACGCCCGGCAAACCGCCGAGCGCGGCCACGCACAGCCCGCTGTCATCCGCCAGTATCCACGAGCCGGCCGGCAAGTGATCACGCAACGCCCGCGCCTTCTTGTGCGCATTGCCTGAAAAAGTCCCGGTATCCTCGGCCACTTCCGGCATGCCACCGACGCTGCGGGCGGAAATGATTTCCACCGGGAGTCCGGCCGACGACACCAGCGCGGAAAACTCCGCGGCCTTGTGTCCGTTGCCCGAGGCCAGATGCAATTTCATCGGAGAATTCCTGGGGTGATTTTTGCTCAGCCTCGGACATGCGGATTGCTCGCTTTCTCCTCGCCCACGGTCGTCTCCCCTCCGTGCCCCGGGTAAACCACCGTGTCGTCCGGCAGCGTGTAAATCTGCCGCCGGATCGAGTCCGCCAGCATTTTCATGCTCCCGCCCGGAAAATCCGTGCGGCCCACATTGCCGGCAAACAAAGCATCGCCGACGAACGCCGCTTTCATGGCCGCCGAATAGAACAACACGTTCCCCGGGCAATGCCCCGGCACATGTCGCACTTCAAATTTTGTGCCCAGCGCACTCAGGATGTCGTCCTGCTTCACCCAAACATCGGCAAACACCGGCTCGAGCTTCATGCGCTCAGCCATGAATGCGCTCATCACCTGCGGGGTCTCATAGAGCGGCTTGTCCGCCACCTGCGCATAAACCTTCGCCTTCGTCTGGCGCACCACCTCCGCCGCGCCTTGAGTGTGATCCCAGTGCCCGTGCGTCAGCCAGAGTTCCGTCAACCGGCATTTCTCCTCTGCCAGGATCGGTCCCACGTCCGCCCAGACATCTCCCGGAGCGTCAATCAGCACCGCTTCCCCGCGCTCGGGCGCAAGGAGCAGGTAGGCATTGGTCTGGATCGGGCCGGCGGGCAGGACGTGCAGCTTCATTCGTCCGCCAATCCATGCCCTTTTCCCCATCGCGCAACCGCGAAAAATCCCCTTCCCTTTCCGCGCCTCCCAACTACCTCATTAGCCCTTATGCCCGCTCTTAAGTTCGCCATCCTCGCCGGGGATTACATCGGACCCGAAGTCATGTCCGAGGCCCTGCGGGTCCTCGAAGTCGTCGCCCGCCAGGAAAGGCTCACGCTTGAGCCCACCGCCGCCGACGTCGGCGGCGCCGCCATCGACCGCCACGGCAGCGCCCTGCCCGAGGCCACGGTGAAAATCTGCGCCGCGGCCGACGCCATCCTCTTCGGCTCCGTCGGCGGCCCGAAATGGGTGGATCTCCCGCCCGCCCAGCAGCCCGAGCGCGCCGCGCTCCTGCCGCTGCGCAAGCATTTCACCCTCTTCGCCAACATCCGTCCCGGCCTCCTTTACCGCGAGCTCACCGACGCCTCGCCGCTCAAGACCGAGCGCATCCCCAATGGCATCGATATCCTCTGCATTCGCGAGCTCACCGGCGGCCTCTACTTCGGCCTGCCCAAGCAGACGATCACCCTCCCGGATGGTGACATTCAGGCCGTGGACACGATGGTTTACCGCAAAAGCGAGATCGAGCGCATCACCGCGACCGCCATCACCGCCGCGCGCTCGCGCAAAAAGAAGCTGTGTTCCGTCGACAAGGCCAACGTCCTCGAGACGTCCGTCCTCTGGCGCAAAACCGTCACCGCCTACGTCGCCCAGCACGCCCCCGACATCGCGCTCAGCCACCTCTACGTGGACAACGCTGCCATGCAGCTGGTGCGCGACCCCAACCAGTTCGACGTGTTCGTCACTGAAAACATGTTCGGCGATATCCTCTCCGACGAGATGGCTGTCGTTTGCGGTTCGCTCGGCATGCTCTCCTCCGCCTCGCTCGGCGCCGGGAAAAACTCCTGCAACCTGCCCTTCGGCCTCTACGAGCCCGCCGGCGGCACCGCTCCCGACCTCGCGGGGAAGGACCTCGCCAACCCCTGTGCCCAAATCCTCTCCGCCGCGCTGATGCTCCGCTACAGTTTTGGCTTGGAAGCACCCGCCGCCCGGATCGAAGCCGCCGTGAAGCGCGCCGTCGTCGCCGGGAACCGTACCGCCGACATCGCCTTTGGCGGAAAATCAGTTGGCACCCGCGCGATGACCGACGCCGTCATCGCGCAGCTCGGATCCTGATTCACCACGAAGGCACGAAGGACACTATGGGGCAGGAGGATTGGGAGACCATTGCCAGTCGAGTGATTGGTGCAGCGATCGAGGTGCACAAACACCTTGGTCCCGGATGGCTGGAATCTGCCTACGCCGCCTGTCTGGCGATCGAGCTCCAGCATCTCGGCCTTGCGTTTGAGCGTCAAAAACCGCTCGCCATTCAATATCGCGGTCAAGCAATCGACGCCGCCTATCGTCTCGACTTCGTGGTCGCTGGCCAACTCATCCTTGAACTCAAGTCTGTCGATCGCTTCGAACCGATCCACACCGCTCAAACTCTCACGTACCTCCGTCTCACCGGCTATAAACTCGCCCTCCTCCTCAATTTTAATGTGCCACTGCTTCGAGATGGCATCAAACGTGTGATCCTCTAAATCTTTGTGTCCTTTGCGCCCTTGTGGTGAACTTCTCTTCCATGACATCAGCTGAAATCCGCCAGTCGTTCCTCGATTTCTTTAAATCGAAACAGCACACCATCGTGCCGTCGGCCTCCCTGATGCCGACCGCCCCCAACCTGCTGTTCACGAACGCCGGCATGAACCAGTTCGTGCCCTACTTTCTCGGTGACCAGACGGCCCCGTGGAAGCGCGTCGCCGACACGCAAAAATGCATCCGCGCCGGCGGCAAGCACAACGACCTCGAGGACGTCGGCTACGATACCTACCACCACACGCTCTTCGAGATGCTCGGCAACTGGTCCTTCGGCGACTACTTCAAAACGGATTCACTCACCTGGGGCTGGGAACTGCTCACCAAAATTTGGGGCATTCCCCCGAAGCGCCTCTTCGCCACAGTCTACTCGCCCGACATATCCAAAGGTGATCCCGCCGACTTCGACCAGGAGGCCTACGATATCTGGGCCAAGCTCTTCACCGCCGCCGGACTCGACCCCAAGGTCCACATCGTCAACGGCAACAAGAAGGACAATTTCTGGATGATGGGTGACACCGGCCCCTGCGGCCCCTGCTCCGAGATCCATTTCAACCTCCTGCCCTCTGACGAGGAACAGGCGGGCCGCGCGCTCGTCAACTCCGGCAGTCCCCGCTGTATCGAGATCTGGAACCACGTCTTCATCCAGTTCAACGCGAACGCCGACGGCTCCTTCGCGCCGCTCGCCGCCAAGCACGTGGACACCGGCATGGGCTTCGAACGCGTCGCGGGCATCCACGCCACGAGCAAGGGCTTCACCGACTTCACCTCTGAGCCTTCCAACTACAACGCGGACATCTTCAAACCGACCTTTGACAAGCTCGCCGCTCTTTCGGGCAAGACCTACACGGGCACCGTTCCGACTTCTCACGTCGGCCTGAGTGAACAGCAACAGACCGATGTCGCTTTCCGCGTCCTCGCCGACCACGCCCGCTGCGTCTCCTGCGCCATCGCCGACGGTATCCTCCCCGGCAACGAAGGTCGCAACTACGTCATCCGCCGCATCCTCCGCCGCGGCGTCCTCTACGGCAAAAAACTTGGCCTTCGGATCGGCGATTTCTCGTCGCTCGTTGCTCCTGTCGTCGAGTCACTCGGCGAAGTGTTTCCCGAGCTCAAAACCCAGCGGGTAATGCTGGAGCGTTCGATTCGCGCCGAAGAGGAGTCGTTCGGACGCACCCTCGACAAAGGACTCAACCAGTTCCAATTCGCTCTCGATTTGAATCCCGCCGCCAAGGTTGTTGCTGGCGCCCAAGCATTCCTGCTCTACGACACTTACGGTTTTCCGCTCGACATGACCCAGCTTCTCGCTGCTGAACGCGGCCTGACGGTCGATGACGCTGGTTTCGAAGCCGAGATGGAGAAACAGCGCGAGCGCGGCCGCGCCGCGCGCAAAACTGACGTCATCGTGGCCGCCACCGAGGGCGCGACCACCGCCGAGGCCACCAAGTTTTCCGGCTACGAACTCACTCCCACTTCAGTCACCCACGCCAAGTTGGTGGATGTGGTGAGAACCCCCAAAGACACGTTCCTCGTGTTCGATCAGACCCCATTTTACGCCGAGATGGGGGGCCAGGTTGGCGACGCCGGCCACGCAATCATCGGTGGCACCCAGGTAAACATCACCGATTGCATCAAGGACAAGTCCGGCCGCCACCTGCATAAGGTTTCCCCCAACTCCAATCTCCCCTCCGACATCTCGGCGTCGACCGCAACGCTTCACGTCGACTACCACCGCCGGCGCGCCATCAGCCGCCACCACTCGGCGACCCATCTACTCCAATGGGCGTTGCGTAAGGTCCTCGGCACGCATGTTCGCCAGTCCGGCACCCACAAGACGCCCGACCGCCTGCGCTTCGACTTCTCCCACTTTGAGGCCGTGACCGCTGCGCAACTCCTCGAGATCGAGCAGCTCGTCAACGCCAAGGTCATCGACAACGCGCGGGTCATTTCCACCGACATCGAATACGCCAACAAGCCCGAGGACGTCCTCGCCTTCTTCGGCGACAAATACGGCAAATACGTGCGCGTCGTGGACATCGGCGGCTACTCCAAGGAACTCTGCGGCGGAACCCATGTGACCACCACCGGGGAGATCGGCGTGATCAAGATTGCCGCCGAGATGGCCATTGCCGCCGGCACCCGGCGGATCGAGGCCGTCGCCGGCCAGCCCGCCCTCGACTTCATCACCCACCGCGAGGC
>Ga0105047_10008223_pt1 | contig 17415 bp, 7 predicted proteins | sample MAT04_FD_78384 | JGI IMG/M metagenome (GOLD analysis project Ga0105047, IMG submission 78384) | Freshwater microbial communities from Lake Fryxell liftoff mats and glacier meltwater in Antarctica - MAT-04 (megahit assembly) | ecosystem: Environmental > Aquatic > Freshwater > Ice > Liftoff...
CACATGCCAGCAACAAGGCCAAGATTATCAATGTTTTGAGAAGATAGTTTCATGCATCCCAGAATACACATTTTACTATCTAAATCAAAAATATTTTTTTTGGTGAGGAATCACGGTTATATGGCGCGACGAGCTAAACCGCGCCATATTAACTCATATTATACAAGAATCTTGAGTAATTGTGCCATTATAGTCGATTAAATTTATTACCGATCGTGTCAATAACGAGTGCATCCCTGTTTCCGTTTGTGGCGAAAAAGCTTGTGGATTAGATTGAAAATAGAGCCCCTAAGCCTGCGACAACATTAGTAAAGTAAGAAATGAGTACATTTACCGAATTAAGCTACGATATTTTCTTTAGCACAAAATATCATTCTAAATCGATTGCAGAATCCTATTTAGTTAAGGCGGAACTTTTGTGAAGACTACTGTCCCCGCCTTCGGGGCTCTATATCCGATACATTTTATTCCACAGGTTACACCTGTGGCTACATGCTAAGACCACTATTGCGGCTTATAACTCAAAAGGCGAAACTCCCGTTTTCTGAAGGAAAATCCGCGTATCGAATCAAAAGGTAACATTTATTTGCTTACCACGCCTTATGACTTATCGGTAAAGATCAGCATAAAAAAGAAAATATTTTGCAATATATACATATATTAATTTTTTTTTAAAACAATTCGATCAACAATGTTTAAAATAAACCGGGGATCGAGGGGGTTTGATCTTTGATCTTCTTCTGAGCATCCGCATGGGCTGTTTTAATAAGTAATTCTAAACCTTCGATATCTTCGGCATCCACACATTCAGGTTTAATTTTAATTTGTTTAAGATCGCCTTCGCCATTTAATGTAAGGGTCACAAGTCCATTAGCAGCAGAGCCAGTCACTTCCATTGTTTGCATTTGATTTTGCATTTTACTGAACTGTTCTTTCATTTGCTTTGCTTCTTTTTTCTTTTTCGCGAATCCGGACCCCATACCTATTCTCCTTGTTTATTTTATTTCGCTTATGATTATGCGTAGAAAGCCTTCGAATGTCAAGAATTGTGCCTTTGCAGCTTACCTTCTAATTCCACGGCAGCAAATTGCAATAAAGTATCATATTCATACACAGGCCTTAGCGAACTCTCTTCCGAAATAACGACCTGCTTTTTTTCGACATGTTTAGTTTCCGGTAGATCCTTGGGCGACGAAGTCGATTTGGCAATTGTTTTCTTGACCGGAGCAACTTTTCCGAAATCCGATAAACTCGGAGTCGGATCTTCACTCACGGCAGGATCAATTTTACGCGGAGGTTCTTTTGGTTCCAGCGGTAAAGACTGTCTCATTTTTTCGGGTTCCGGCTCGGAATGGACAACCGAAACAACGACAGGTTCGGGAACAAACACAATAGGGGGCGCTTCTTCAGGTGGAGAAACGACAGCTGTAGCCTGTGGAACTTTTTCAGGCTCGATGTTAATTTGCTCACCTAGAGTCTGTTCCAGCTGATGCAAGCGCACAACAAGCTGCCCGATAGTCAATCGATAGCGGCTTTGCAAAACGTGCAATAGAATCGCTTCCAACCCCATTTTACTAAAGGAAGCCGAACGCAATTGCTGCTGAGATTCCACTAAATAACTGATTAATTCCAAACACTGTTCTTGGGTATAGATGCGTGCAGACAAAGTATATTTTTCTTTTTCAGCAGGATTAAGAGTCAAAAAAGCAGAATCTTGCCCTGATAATTTGATCAATAAAATGGTGCGGAAATGATCAATCAATCCATCGATAAAATGCACCAAATCTTTTCCTTCTGAAAAAATACGATGAGCCACTTCAAACGCTTTGGCTAAATGCGTTTCTTTGACAGCCTGATCTAATTCGAAAAAAATATCGCGTGGCATAAGACCTAAAATTGCATCCACATCTTGCACAGTCAAACGACCATCCGTAAAAGCAATCACTTGGTCCAATAACGATTCGGCATCTCTTAGTCCGCCTTCGGCCCGTTGAGCCAAACGATCCAAAGCGGCACTTTCCACTTCCACTTTCAATTCCGCTGCAATCCAAGCAAGCTTCCGCACAATTTGTTCCAATGGAATGCGACTCAGGTTAAATCTTTGGCAACGAGAAAGAATAGTGGGCAGCACTTTATGCGGCTCGGTGGTAGCAAAGAAAAATTTAACTTTAGGGGGAGGTTCTTCCAACGTTTTGAGCAAAGCATTGAAGGCTTCTTTTGTGAGCATATGCACTTCGTCGATAATATAAATCTTATAACCGCCAGAGGCAGCTCCATATCCCACGGTTTCATTAATTTGGCGTACATCGTCAATCCCGCGATTAGAAGCCCCGTCGATTTCAATCACATCTAATGAGGAGCCGTTGGTAATTTCACGGCAAGAGGAGCAAACTTCACAAGGTTCGCCATCGGGTGAGGGTTGTTGACAATTAAGAGCCTTAGCAAAAATTCTCGCTAATGTGGTTTTACCGGTTCCTCTCGATCCACAAAAAAGGTAAGCTTGTGCTAATCGCTTAAATTTAATCGCATTTTTCAAAGTAGTGACAATGGCCTCTTGCCCTACCACGCGTTTGAATGATTGAGGGCGAAATTTACGCGCAATAACTTGATACTCTGACATAGGCCCCATCAATATTCATTTAAATGAATGAATTGTAACACAAAACTCGGATTTTTTACCGCATGAGTTTTTTTGATTTCACGACAAGTATTGAAAAGCTACAGTAAATCAGGCATCATGCTTTTGTAAACACCCTCAAAGAAAACTTACTTTTACATGAGTGAAAAATGTACGATACGCCCTATCTATTAGGAATGATTTTCCTTTACTTATTAGCAGGGATATGGATTGTTCGGCTCAGTCTTAAAATTCGTCGATTGCGCTCAAATAAAGAAATCTTCATTAATCAATTAAGCTTAGAATTTCAAAAAAGAATTGTTGCCGAAGAAAAAAATACGCGTTTACCAGAACTTTTACAAAATTTAGAAAATAAAGAGCTGGTCATTGCAGATTTACAAGAAAATCTGAGCACACTTAAAAGTCGATTAGCTGAAAAAGAAGCTCTTTTTAAACAACAAATCGCGCATGATCAAGAAAAACTCGATCACCGGCAACAAGCTCAAGAACAATTAGTCGAAACCTTTAAAGCCCTTTCCGGTGATGCTCTTCAGCAAAACATCGAGGCTTTTTTAAATATCGCCGTCAGTCGTTTCGATAAGTTGCAGCAAAGTGCCAACCATGATCTACAATTACGCCATCACGCGATCGATAGTTTGATTAAACCCATCCAAACCTCTCTCTTTAATTTCGATCAAAAAATTGTGGATTTAGAAAAGAATAGGGCGACTGCTTATACAAGCCTCACGGAACAAGTTCAATCTTTGCTTAAAACTCAAAATCAATTGCAAAGTGAAACATCTAACCTCGTTAAAGCTTTAAGGGCTCCACAAGTACGCGGAAGATGGGGAGAAATTCAATTAAAAAGAGTCGTAGAAATGGCGGGTATGGTCGAACATTGTGATTTTTTACAACAAGAATCGGTCACAGTCGATGAAAAGCGTTTTCGTCCCGACCTCGTTGTCAAACTGCCTAATTCGAAACAAATTGTAGTGGATTCTAAAGCTCCCCTATACGCTTATTTGGAAGCTTTAGAGACCTCCGATGAAAATCAAAGAATATTGAAATTAAAAGAACATGCGCGCCAAATCCGAGTACATATTGCTCAGCTTGCTTCTAAATCTTATTGGGAACAATTTCAGCATGCACCGGAATTTGTGGTGCTTTTTTTGCCGGGCGAAACATTTTTTAGCGCAGCATTAGAGCAAGACCCCGAACTGATCGAATGTGGCGTCGAGCAAAAAATTATTTTAGCGACACCGACGACCCTCATTGCTTTATTACGCGCTGTCGCTTATGGATGGAGACAAGAACTCATTGCCGAAAACGCGTTAAAAATTAGCGAATTGGGTAAAACTCTCTATGAACGCATTCGAATTTTAGCCGAACATTTCCATGACATCAAAAAAGGGCTCGATCGAGCTGTTGAGGCTTACAATAAAGCGGTCGGCTCATTCGAAAACCGCGTGTTGATCTCTGCACGTAAATTTAAAGAATTAGGCGCGACCCACGAAGAAGAGATCCCATTCTTGGAAACGATCGACACAGCCAGAAGAAATCAACAATCGGTCGAGGCTACGGAAGCTTTAGCTTTTCTTGCACGAGAAAGTACTTAAGATGACTCTTTTACTTATAACAGTGATTGTGCCCATAGGATAGAGGAACAAGCGTCAGCATCCGGAATAAGGCATTTTGTATAGAAAGCCATAATAGCGGACACAGGATATACCCACAGGTGTTAATCTGTGGAATAAGACCTGTTCTACAGAAAGCCGCGATACTGGCGACAGTCCGCGCTAGCGCGGACTGTCGCCAGTATCGCGGCTTATAACTAAAAGGGCTTAACTCGAGTTTTTCAAAGAAAAATTCGCGAATCGACACCTATTTACTTACGGCGCCTAAGCTAGTAACCGGTACAGTTCCGAAGCCTTTTGACCTTTCAGATAATTGAGATTTTTTGGCTGGAAAGGAGACAAAATCCGGTTAAAGAAAAAGTTTCGAACCGGTTTCTTACCGATCGATTTAATTTTTTTTTCCAGGTAGGCAAGTTCTTTTTTAATGTACCTGATCTCTCCATTCAAGAACTTCGCACTTGCAAGCAGTTCATGAAATTCCGGACGTTTATCCAAGTCGTCTATTAAGAAAGCATTTCGTCCTTGTGCCACAATTATTTCATTAATAGGATCATAAATGGCCACTTTACGACTCCTCCTTCCTGCATTAGAAATCTTATCTTCAATATCCTCTTGCAACTTCTTTCTAAAAAAAATGCTATCATTTTTATCGATAGCAACGGCCTTCAAGCGCTTTCGGCCAAACCAGCCCGCATCTTCGATTAACATGATCTCAAACATCGGTTTTTCATCGACATTAAGAGGTGCCTGCGGAGGAATCATCTCATCTTGGGTTACATTGTAGCTACTTTGATTGTAAAAATTGTTCGTTGCAAAGAAATTCGGAGAAAAGATTCTATGACACGCCCAATGTTCTTTTTTAAGATGGATCTTCATGATCTCATCGACCCGGCAAATGTAATTATCCGCATGGAATTCTTTTGCTACATAGATCGCTATCTTTTTTACTAATAAGTTGATGGGTTGGAATATAAGAGTAGAAATAGCGACAGTCCCAGATAATATGCTATAAGCAAAAATGTTGGTAGCTGTAGCGGCTAGGGTAAATAAAATGACATCAAAAACCCAAAATGCGGATGTTACCGAAACTAAAGCTGTAATTGCAATCGACGATACTGTTGCTATTACAGGTGCTAAAACAGCTACTCCTATGCATAAGAGAATAGTTTTTCCTCCCGCTTGAATATTTTTAGTCAAAATAATCGTTTCATTCAGCAGAGTTCCTGGTAATCTTCCAAGGAAAATGCCGATCGTCCTTTTGAATAAAGGATAAAGGCTTCCGGTTCCTTCCCAGCCCTTTTTAAATAAGTCGAGTTTTTCGTTCCATTGAATAGGGTCTCGTAATATGACTGGATCTTGTAAAACGTTTCGGTTTTCAAGTTCCAGCTCAACCTCGACTTCGACTTCTTGAAGTACTTCACAATCCATTCCTATATTCGAGCCGCCCGCTACCGAGTGGGGTAAAAGAATCTCCTTCTTAGCTTGGATATTTAATTGCTCGATGAGTGTTTTTCTTTGATGCGACGTCAGGCCCGCTGAAGCGTTAATTTGAGAGATCACTCTATTTTTCTTGTTCTCCAGTGCTTTTTCTGTAGCCATCGATTTCGGTGTGCGAGCGTACTGTTGATAGGGAGAAAAGGTCTCTCGTGAGATAAATGTTTTGCGATTTTTTTTAAAAATACTTTTAATCACGGACAGGTTCCCCCCGGCCTTGAGCATTGTATCCAACAACTCTCTTCGCAAGAGATTATCATATTGCTGAACCTGAGAGTGATAGTTTAAGAGTGCTTCTTGTTCCGCTTGATTTGCAATCCAATAAACCAATAAGTCTTTAATCTCTTCCTGTTCGGATATTTCCGCAGGAACGCCGATCTCTACGCTTTGACCTTTGTGAAGTCCGCGCATCCTGCCCACTCCTTGGCCTATTTCGGACTTGGTATTCCGTTTACTCGTGAGTAGAAGCGCCACCGCATCACAAGATTGCACAAGATCGCTTCCGAAGCAACGACTTTGGTCATACAAAGTGAGTCGTTCTTCAGGAGCGATATCCTCGGAAGAAAAATCAAAAATATTATTTGATTTCTTATCTATTATCTTAAAAACGCCCTCTTTTTCATCAAAGAAAAGCACTCCCTCCACATCCGTATGCGAATCTTCGATGAGCTTGACGGCAATCTCGTAATTCGATAGACCTTTAAATCGAGCGCCGATATCGATGACAGCTTTTATATCATTTCTTGCTTTAAGCATAGCTGTAACTTCTTCAACAGCCTGGGCGGGAGCGGTACTATGAATGTCATGAATGGACTCTTTCTTGTTACATTTAGTCATCAAGAGGTGGGTCACTTGACCGGATGTTCCTTTCATCGGAAGAAATTGTGTCGTTGGACCATGCGCGGCCTGATTTTGAGGCGTTGCACTTAAGGAAAGAGACGAAGCAAACTGACTTCTAAAGTTTTGGGCATCGCTTGCAATCGACTCTTCATAAATTCTAATTTGAGGAACGACTTTCGATTTAATGTAATGGTAGATCGCTTTCTGATTCTTAGCAAGCTCCTCTGCGATCACTTCAATATCAGCCTTCTCCAAATCGATTAGAGACTTTTTCGATGAAACATTAAATGTTCGATAAATCCGGTAAGCCTCTATCTTTCCGACAGCTACTCCTTGAGCCATTTCTAATTCGACTTTTACTTGAAGATCGCGAATTAGATTCTCGACTTGTTCCGGTTGGAGACCTTTATACAAATAAGTAATGTAGGTTTTAATGAGTGTTTCATGGGGATTTTTATACTGCGATGGCCCCGAGGGTGTCTCATTAGGCGTGTTAGCGCTCGAATAAGAGATTGCAAAGCCGGTCGTTTGAAAATGTTTTTTAGAAAAACCGAAATCTTCGTCAACCGATCCATTTAATGAGCTCTTGAGTATGAAGCATAAAACCCCTTTCAGAAGTGATATCTCTTCTCTTTTAGGATGCTTTTCCAACCACTTGGGCTCATTTTCATTGGCTCCCGTCACAAAAGAAATAAATTCTTCGCTGTAAGAAGCGCAACCTAAATCTTGACTGAATTCATTTGCAAGATCTTCTGCAAGCACTTGATACTGATCTTCAGACACTAAACGAGTTCCGTCATTCGACAGATCGACTCGAGACTTAAAAGATTCTCTCAATAATTCTTTAAATAGTTTTTCAACAATATCGATATCTCTATCAGGAATCGGTACAGCATCGCCTAATGTGTAGATGAGTCGATCCATAGGGTTTAACAAAACATGTTCTTCATCGATCGTCGCCCATGCGTCATTCCTTAAGAAAGACAAAATTTTGATAAAATAAATGAGTTTTTTATTATCGACAGGTTGGCTATCTAAGGTTAATAAAAAATGAAGCTCAAGAGCTCTCACAGCTTCCGGACAACAGTTGATGGGACGCCCATTTTCTTTATCTTCAAGAAGAACTCTATAAATCACCGCTAAATTATCCGCCGTAAAATTACTTGCACGATCGAAAGTCAACCTATCGATACCTCGTCCAAAGCTATTTTTCATCTGCGATTGCATATCCGCCAAATTAGTCATTTCCAAGGTCGCCGGCCAACAATTAACAACGGCCTTCCCCTTTTTACTCATCGCCTCGCTTAGAGTCGGAACCATGGCTTTCGTTTTTCCATATCCTGTAGGCATCTCGGCCTGAATTTCAGAGAATTCTTGATGGGAATCTAAAATTTCTTTAAGCTTTTCCAGCTGGTTTTTTCTATAAAGATACTTGTTAGTGCATTCAAACCAGAGTCGATCCACTTGCGTGTACGTTCTTACGTCGGATGTAAAGAGATTAATTGTCTCGTAAGCTTGATTGATCAACAATTTTCTTTTTGGGCTATTTGGAATCACACTCTCTGCATTCCGTAGAATCTCCGATATATTTGACATTTGTTGCAATCGAGACTCGAGGACTAAATAGTAACCGACCATGCTTAAGACTTTTTCAGCACTTTTATGATCAAGGGCTGTCTCTTTTGCAAACAGATTAAAATCAGCGGCAATCGATAATTTTTGCAAGTCTTTCCATTCTAACTTGCGACGGTAACCGATCCTTTTAAATGTATCTCCGGTGTTTATCTGCCAGAGAAGGGCTGTCTTCATCGTTTTCAATTCCCCCGACACGCTGGTAATCGTGACATCTATTTCATTTTTCAAATCCAAAAGATTTTGGAGCTCGATCTCCTGAGAGGGCTTCAAAATATGATCGCGAAAATATTGAAGATCTTGGTTTTCTACGTTCAATTTTGCTTCTACTAACTTTGAAGGATTTTTTGACGGCAATAGATCGTTAGAAACTTTTTCCGGAATTGCTTTCAATAAGAAATATTTATCGATAAGAGATTTAAAATAAGTATCAAATGATTCATCGGCCTCTTTCATAGAATGGGGATTTATCGCCACCGGACGAGAAACGGGGTTGTTCTTGAGGGGCATTTGGTGATTTATCCGCTTTATCCAAAACTTTTCTATTGTTTTTCCGATCAATCTCACCGCTTTGTCAAAAAAGAATGAGAGCGATCTGTAAATAGATTCAACGCGGGAAGGCAGGTAGGGCCACCGGTACTTGTTATAAATGCGAGTATAGGATGAAGAAGCAGTGTGATAGGCGTAATTAAAATCAAGGACATTTCCCAGCCATTTTTTCTCTGCAGCATTGCCGGAAGCGGCGATTTGATATAAATTTTCATAATTTTTATCAAAATATTTCGGAGAAAAGACGAGACCCTCACGAACAAACGACGGGTTATGGAGGAACTCAGAGAGGTCTTGTTCTTTTAATTCATGACCCCTTGAGCTAATAATCCTACCGCACCATTCTTCGAAACCGGAAAGCTCTAAAAGATTGGAAAGGTCGAGTTTTTCTTTAGATGTCAAACGGCAAATCGTGCAGTTCGTTTCGTTACGGAGATATTCATTAAAAATTTTCGAGACCTCTTCAGGACTGTAAAGAAGTTTATTTTCTTGACCATTCATTTTATTCGAGAACCTCATCCTGTTTTCAAGTTCCAGCTTAACCAAATGCAAATAAATAGCCTGTTCATTCGGATGTTTCTTTTCTTTAAGAAAATCAAAAATAGACTCTAAATTTGTCATTTCCCAACGTAAGAGTTCCGGATTGTCCAGGATCGGCTCCAAAAAATTGAGCTCTTTAACTAAGTTGTAAGCCGACACATGTTCATGCCGTGTCAGATGGTACTCAATCAGAAATAGTTTGTCGCTCAAAGAGGTACCCGTTAAAATTCCATTGACGAACCGGCATTCGGCAAAGGGAGTTAAATTGGAATTTTGAACCCCTTTATTCTCTATAAGCAGGATTTCTTGACCGGCCATATTTCTCAAGGTGAAGTAGGACCGCGAAATCTTTTCCTTCGAGGTATTTTTAACGAGAAAATACCCAGGATACTGTTCACAGTAGAGACGGTCTCTACCGTCAACCTTTTTCGAGGAAAATTTAAGGTGCAAGTAGCTAAACTCCTTAAATGTTCCCTTCCGATCAATCCAGATGCCATCGAGGCTTTGTGGGATATTACAAGGACCTTGCAGTGTTGCTAAATCTGAAAGACGAGTGGCCTCAACTAGAACGCCTGTTCGAGGGTTGTATATAAACTTGATGCAGGGTTTATCGCTCTTTTCATCAACGAGCAGAGACTCATACTGATTATCCATGCTTTTCCACAAGGTACCCGGAATATTGAACCAAGCTGATTCCATACTGTCTGAACTTGAATATTTGTATCTTCGATTGTCGAAATTTCTTATAAAATCAAATCCTAAAGCAGTAGGTAATAGAGTGATTTCTTTGGTTCGAGAACTTAAAGTAATACTATCCTTGTTTTCCGTCCATTTCACATCACATCCTTTGAAGTAAGTCATGTAGAACGGATGGCCCGTTACTTCGCCCCGCTTTTTCACTAACGCAGATCGGTCTTCATTGTGGACTGTCAAGTTAGGGTAATCTACGATGTAGTTATCTCCTTGTAATCCAAGATATTTCAATACGCGAGTTCTAATTAAGAGGTTATCTTTTATTTGATCCGGGCGTTTCTCATATTTCTCTTTCAAAGAGTCGTCGATCGAAACATTTGCTTGGGTGCAGAGGAACATATAAGAAGTAAGATCGAGATTATAATCAAGATTATAATCAAGATTTTGTTCCTCACCAGAAAGATCATTCAAAAGAACTCTTAATATACCGGCACCTTCTTGCGGCTTTCCGTTAGCAACGATTTTAGGCATGATTTCATCAATGATTTTACTTCTTAACCGGGGGAAATCTGTCTGGTAACCTGCTTCCATTAGAAAAGTATTGAGGCGATCAGTCATCACTATGCAGTTCATCGCTCGCTCATACTCGCCTGTCTCTATAAAATGGTCGATGGCATGAGCACAAAATTCTTCTAATTTTTTTAAGAAGAGGGGCTGCGCCTTGATTTGATCGAGAAGTAAAAATGGTCTAAACAGTTGTGATAGCATGTAAGAGCAGGCACCATCTTTTGCAAATAAATCCATATTCATGCTAAAGAATGCAACCAAATGGTTCGGAATATCGATGGGATCCAAGCCGATCATGTGCACATTTTTTTTAGCTATCTTGTCAAGATTGCCACCCTTAATTTGATCTAAGAGAAGTCCGCTAACAATTTCATTTTGCTTAAGAGTCGATTCGATAACAGTTTGATAAGGATGATCTGTTAAAAGACCAGGCAAAACGATGCTTTTCGGAGAGAATTGAAAATCGACTGCTAGTTGGGTTGGACAGGAGACTTTAATCGTTTGAGGTTTCGGGCTGAATTCAGGTATCACTTTCGAAACGCTACGCAAAACGGCCGTGCTATAATACCAGGCTTCATATAAGCACCGGACACTTTCTGGAAGGCGTTCCGGATGTGTTAATAGCTCTTGCATCTTTTCCAGCTCAGTTTGATGTCCACTTTTTTTCAGAAACTGGCTGAAATACTTTAACGTGGGATCGGTTTTCATTGTTTTTCCCGAAATGAGTATTTTCCCCTTCTCCGGCTTAAATAGTTGATTTTTTTTACCCAAGCTGCGCAAGTATTCGAGAGATTCTTTAAGGCTCGTATGGGTTTTAGGATCGATGAAAACTACCACGGGATTCAAAATATGCTCCTCGATCGGATCAAGATTGACCGAATAACCCTCAAGTTTAGCCTCCGGATCATTTTTTGCAATTTTTACGATTCGAGTATACAAAGTATAGATTAGCCCAATCTTTTCCGGATGCTCTTTCAAAGTCAATGCCAATTCCTTAAGCTTAGCAGTCGATTCCACAATCGACAATTCTGAATAAGATTGGACCGGTGATTCTTCTGTTTTAAAAACCTCGAAAAAGGAGTCATGGTCTTTCCTGCCCGGTTTCTTATTAGCTTCACGGGATTGGTGCTTTTTAGCTAAAACCGACTTGTACAGAGGTAAACAAGGTGCTGAAATCGATAAAATATCCGGCTCTTGATGATCAGATTCGCCGGGGCGATGCGCGGCTAATTTCAATAGTTCGGATTGAATATGAAGAAGAGTGGCTTCCCATTGGGACATTTCTTCCGTGCTCAGCCCGCTTTTCAACGGTTCCTTATCTGTCGCACGAGCCATGTTTTCAACGATATTTTCAAGAAGATATTTTTCTTCAGGGAGAATTTCATTTTTCATAGCACCGACAAGCGCTCTGCTTTGCCAAAGAAACTTCAACCGTTTATATTTGGCAAGCCCATCTTTTTGACCTTGAAGCTTATAATAAATAGCCCTCAACAATCCTTTTACGCTACAGGTACCTCCTCTTTGAGGTTTGACGTAAAGCAAAGGGTTTTTTTCAGGGTTCTTATTTTTCTCGAAAGTGCCCTTCAGGAATTTTTTTATCCCTTTATAAAATAAATCGGGACCCAATTCGATATTCGGGTCTGTTTTATGGTTGTTATGCATTTCATATAAAAACCGGTAAAACTCGGAACTATTGATTTTGGAGGGATCGCAATGGGTGATCTTGAGAAAACATTGATCACTATCCGAATAAGTCTGCTGCCCGGTCGGATCGATCGAATGGAGTCTGGTATGACCGTGGTATTGAAGTCCTTCACCCGGATTAAAAATGGTTACACTATTGCTTTTGGTATCGATCTCGAGCATAATCGCATGTGACGAATTAATGCGATCTATCCAGCCTGCAGGGAACCAGATGATGTCTCGATCTTTGGTAAACCCACCAATGTTGTTCATAAAAAAAGAAGAGTCGCCATTCTTGAGTTGCTCTATATCTTGGGCATTTTCGAGCAATGCCATAATTTCCGGTTGAGCATCCTCACCTTTAAGTTGCCGGAAAAAATCTAAGAAGTAAGAGACTGCGGCGCTGGGAATTCCTCCTCCATATTTAGTGTTTCCAATGAAGGAATCTCCCGCGATCAAGCAGAGAAGTTTAAAGCTGATCTCTTCAAGACTCCCTAGAGGATGTCCCTTTTCCAGCCATGAACTCTTTTCGATCTTTTCCCGCTCTTGACTAAGCTGCTCCTCTCTGTGAGCAGAGACCTCTAAACAATCGAGATTGATTGGAAGGGGAGAATTTTTAACATTCATGACTGATTACCTATTTTTAGTTTATCTCGACTTTGCAAAATTTTGGCATCCCCTTCGGGAGAGAGGCAAACTTCATCGTAATGAATTGAGTAGGAAGAGGGTTTTTACCCCTTCCCACTGAATTCATTTAGCTGAAGGAAGCTTCTCTCCGAAAGGGATGTCAAAATTTTGCAAAGTCCAGTTTATACATGGGTCTTGAAACTACAAAATCGAGTAGCTCTTTATTAAATAACAAAATATTTATATATAAATTTGTATTTAATTATTAGAATTCACATTGAAATCAACATTAATATAATTAGATTAAATTTTCAATTGAAATGATCATTGAAATGATTATTAAATTTGCGAGTTCAAGAAATGATCGCAATTAAAGATTTCTGCCTTTGACAAAGAAATGATTAAAGAATAGGGCCTCGAAAATTAATCGCTTCTAATAAGTGGTAACGGTCTAAAATAGGAGAAGAAGCTAAATCTGCAATCGTTCGAGCTACCCGCAAAATTCTATCGCAGGCTCTAGCTGATAAGTTCATCGATTTGACAGCGGTTTTCATGAGGTCTAAGCCGATGTCATCCAGTGAACAGTAACGATTAAGCTCCGGAGAGGTTAATTGAGAATTAGTTTTGACTTTTCCAAATCGTTGATACTGTAATTCTCTAGCTGCTTTGACACGAGTGCGTATGACCTCTGAAGATTCAGAAGTAAAGGTTTGGAGCATCTCTTCATGTTTGAGAGGAGCCACATCGATATGCATATCGATTCTATCTAATAAGGGCCCTGAAATTTTGCTGATATACTTTTCAATTTGTTTTTCCGAATCTTTACAGGGTTTATGAGGATGACCTCGATAGCCGCACGGACAAGGATTCATGGCGGCTACGCAAAGAATGTTTGTCGGAAAAGTAAAGCTTCCTTGCGCCCGGCTGATAGTGACTTGTCCATCTTCTAATGGCTGCCTTAATACTTCCAAAACAGTGCGTGAAAATTCAGGTAATTCGTCCAAAAATAAAACACCATGATGCGCTAAAGAAATTTCGCCCGGCCTGGGAATCGATCCGCCGCCGATCAAACCTGCATAACTGACCGTGTGATGAGGAGATCGAAACGGTCTCTTGGTGATGAGAGACTGCCCTTCTTTCAGTAGTCCTGAAATGGAATGAATACGCGTAATCTCTAAAGCTTCTTCCATTGTCAACTCCGGCATTATTCCAACCAAGGCTTTAGCCATCATCGTTTTGCCACAACCGGGAGGGCCGGATAAAATGACATTATGCGAACCCGCAGCTGCAACTTCCAAAGCTCGCTTCGCGTGCTGCTGACCTTTAATATCGATAAAATCAACGCCAATCTGCCCATGTTGAAAAGTGGACTCATGAGGTTCAATCTTAACGGGTTTAAAAGCTTCGGGCCGGAGAAGAAAATTAACCGCTTCTTTTAAATCATGGATCGCAAAAGTATCAATGCCTGTTACCAAGGCCGCTTCTTTGGCATTAATAGCAGGCAATAAAATTCCCTTTTTACCCATTTTACGCGCAAGCATAGCGATAGCTAAAGCTCCTGAAATAGATCTAAGCTCTCCGCTTAGGGCCAACTCACCTACAATCAAGTAATCTGCGTGGCGACCCTGATCTTTTAGAAGACCTAACGAATGTAGAAGTCCGATCGCAATAGGCAAATCATAGAATACCCCCTCTTTTTTAAGATCACCGGGAGCAAGATTAACCGTACAGAATATCGAGCCGATTTGAAATCCCCCATTTTTTACGGCAGTCAACACACGTTCTTTTGACTCGCGCACAGCCGTATCAGGAAGACCTACAATCACCATTCCTAATTTTTCAGCTGTCGATACATCGACCTCTACTTCAACAGGTAAAGCTTCTAAACCTAATAAGGAAACACAATAAATACGAGATAAGGGCATAAAATTCCTACGGATGAGAAGAAAAACTTTAGAATTTGCTTAATTTGGCGATCCATTCTTGTGGAATCCCTGCTTGCTCGCGAGGCTGTTCATGCACATAAAAGCCTTTTGCTCTTTTAGGTGTTAATAAAGTGGAAGCAAGCGTGGTTTCCCAAGCACTCCATTCTGTTTGATCGGGGGTTTTAAGTCTTTTTAACCAATTCCAACCGAATCCGACATGATTAATTTCATCACTTAAAATTTTGCTCATTAATTCAGCGGACCGGCGATCTCCATGCTTTTCAAAAGAACTTCCATAGATTGGTGCAAAGTCTAAATTGGCCATTTCGAAAGTGAGGCTCATCATACAAACATAATCTAAAGGAGATTTGATGTAAGGAGTATGCTTCCAAAAATGACGGTAGAGAGGAAGGTCTCCAAAATTGACATTTAACTCGCCTAAGCGCGTAACGTATAAACGCACATGCTCTTGCTCTTCTTTTAGCGTATGGGCCAGACCACGCCTAAACGTTTTTGGAGCATCCGGAAAAGCCAAGAGAGTATAAGCCATAATTTCCACGGCTAATAATTCATGCCCCGCAAACCGATGGAGACAGATGGCTCGTTTATCTTCATTTGCATGTTCTTGAAAGGAAGGAATTTTATCTTCTTTTGAACAACGTTTAAAAGACATTCCAACCGGACGAGTAGGTTCATTCCATATTAAAGCGGGCCCGGGAAAAAAATCGGAAAGGCTCTCGGGTTGAAAGAGCTTCAGTTCTAGCTTGTCGGCAGCTAGAATTGAAATCGCCCATTCTCTAATTTCCATCTCTATTCCACGTACAGCACGTAATACGCTGGATAAGCAAAGTGATTATTGGGTCTTGGAGAGGCCCTTAATGTAATCTCATGGCCGACATAGTCTTGCAAATTGACTTGCGTGCTGTATAAATAAGCCATCGGTAATTTACTCATAGGATTCACTAGAATGTAATCACCTGGTTTATTTTTAACGGGACGGCTATAGGGCTCTATTAACCCTTTTAAGTGAGTGGCGTACTGTTTTTGTTCCCTGTAAAAGTGATGAATATCGGGATCACCGGTTTGATTTGACCAAGCAGCAAAAAGACTCTCTTCAAGAGGGAGCCAAGTAGACATATTCATCGGTAGAGCTTGCGGTTTATTGGGCACAAAAAATTCAGAGGAACCATTAGGGGGCAAGTTCCGGTTTTGCTCGATTTGTTGCTGTAAATCAGCAATTTTTGTTTTGTGCACTTGCAGTTCTCGACTCAGTTTTTGAGCATCTTCAATTTTCGAAGCTGCAAAGCGCGATTGAGATTCCAAGTATGCGACTTTTTTATGTGTATACGCTTCTTGCAAAGCAGCCAAATCTTGCTTAGCCCTTGCAGCGGCTTCAGGAAAATCGGAATAATCTGAAAGGATGCGTTGATAGGAAGATTTAATATTTTCAACATTGATTTGATTAAAAGGTTTTTGCATTTCTTGTCGAACCATTAACTCATTATTGACGAGTAAATGTTCCACATCTTCGCGTCTTTTTTCTTGAAGCGCAAGATAATCGGCATCTCCGATTTTTTCCACATACTCTTTAGCGATGTAAAAATGAGTGGAATCCGGAATATTTATCTCTAACCATTTGGGATTAGCAGGATCAATAATTCCTTTAACTCCATCGCCAGAATTCAACTGGGCAACGACAGGAGCATCTAAATCAGGCTTTAAACGCACATTCACACGGTTACCTTCGACGACATCATCCAAAACAAAAGTTCTAAAAACATAGGCTTTAAATTCCGCCGGGGGTTTTACAGCGAAAAAATCTTCACTTTGGTTCAAGACTAAAAAAAGGTCGCCTGGTTCAATTTCTTTGACCACTTGTCCATCATAATTAGGTTGTAAACGCAATCTGACTTTGCTTTTAGATACTTTACCCGTAAACGGTTCAAATTTAGTTTTAGGATGAGTAGGTAAGGTGAATTTACGGGATGAAGCAGGGACACCTTCGTCTTTTGATTGAATCGATTTCTCAGGAGATTGAGCAAGCAAAAAATAGGAAGGGATAAAAGAGTTTAAAACCAGCGCAAAAAATATCAATTTTTTCTTCATTTTGTCCTCTTACCTGTCCAGGGTTAAATGTAATTTGAAGAGTATCTTAAAGTTTTTAAATATTAAATCAAAGAATATTTGTTCGAATCAAAGAAACCGGTGGTCAATTAAATGAGTTAAAAAAATATTAGTTAAGATGTGTTAACTTTTAAGAACGGCTAAAATATGTTCGCAATTAGCCTTCCCACATGTACAACCGACGGGGGTACCTAAGTAGACACTATATTTCTCATGCTCGTCTAAACGATTCGCCACATTATAAAGCTGTTCTCCTGTTTGAGATATTGTCCATTCCTCAAAGTGTAGTTCTTCTTGAGAAACCTCCTCTTCGCCGTTCGAAATCGCATTGTCTTTCGACATTTCAACATGAAAATGATTTGCAGGATTCATTACACGAGCGATTTGACAATGAAAACAATTACAGTGAGGCTCGGCTTTAGGGATTTGAAACTCATCTAAACAAAAAACAGTTCGCGCCACTTCACTCATTTTACTTAAAACTTCAAAA
>Ga0105047_10008224_pt1 | contig 17414 bp, 17 predicted proteins | sample MAT04_FD_78384 | JGI IMG/M metagenome (GOLD analysis project Ga0105047, IMG submission 78384) | Freshwater microbial communities from Lake Fryxell liftoff mats and glacier meltwater in Antarctica - MAT-04 (megahit assembly) | ecosystem: Environmental > Aquatic > Freshwater > Ice > Liftoff...
CGCCAGCGGCACATCGCCAGCGCCGAGCCCCACCTGAGACCTCATCAACTCTTCGAACATATGTACAGTCTATCGGCCACGACCAACAAACAGCCCCAAAACCCGACTTACCCACAACCCAATTTTAAGATCTTTCTCGCGCTGGCGCTCTAGCGCTGGGGGCCGCGGGGCTCTGACGTTTCAGGCTGGCTTGTGCGCAGCTCATCCACCTGCGAACGGCGGCAGGATGTCAACGGTGGCCGACTCCGGGAGGGCGGCTCCTTGATCAGTGGTGACGGTGCCGTTAACCAAGAACGATGTCGCGCTCATCACGTGGGTGAGTTGCTCACCGAAAGCCTGAGACAACGCCTCCCGCAGGTCGGTGATATTTGACGCTTCAGCGGTGGTCTCTTTGCAGTTTGCGGCGGCCGCAGCCCCTGCGAAAAGACGCACATTCACAGTTGCCACATCAGCCCCCGATTGCCGACATTGGGCGATCCGGTGGCCGGAAGTCGATGTTGTTGATCCCGTGCCCTGGCCCCTTGCGTGCCATCGCGCCACGGATCAATGCTTCGAGCTCATCGTCACTCGCCCCGTTGCGAAGCGCACCCCGCAGGTCGGCATCGTCGCGTCCGAACAGGCAGGAACGGACCTGTCCGTCTGCGGTAAGCCGGACCCGATCACAGGTGCGACAGAACGGTCGAGTCACCGAAGCGATGATTCCGACCGTGGACGGGCCGCCGTCAATGAGCCACGTCTCGGCTGGTTCGGCGCCGCGCGACCCCTGTGCGGGGGTCAGCACCCAATGATCAGATAGCGCCGTGAGGGTCTCCTCCGCAGTAATCATCTCGGCTCGGTTCCAGGCGCCCATAGGGTCCAGTGGCATCTGCTCAATGAAGCGCAGCGCAAGGTCTTGGCCAATCGCGAAGTGCAGCAGCTTCGCAGCTTCGTGATCATTGACGCCTCGCATGAGGACAGCGTTGAGCTTGACGGGCGCCAATCCGGCCGACTGTGCCGCTTCGATGCCCTCGAGTACATCGGCGAGGCGGTCCCTATGAGTGAGCTGGCGGAAGGTGTCGTCGTCGAGGGTGTCGAGGCTGATGTTGATGCGGTCCAGACCCGCAGCCTTGAGTGCCAAAGCGCGTTGTTTGAGGCCAATCCCGTTACTCGTCACCGAGATCCGTGGCCGGGGCTGCAGAGCTGCCGTAGCGGCCACGATGCGCTCGAGACCTGGGCGGAGTAGGGGCTCGCCCCCGGTGAAGCGAACCTCGGTGACCCCCGTCCTCTCGACGACGATCTTGACCAGCGCGATCACTTCATCGTCAGACAGGATCGTGGGAGAGGGCAACCAACCAGGACCTTCTGCAGGCATGCAGTAGGTACATCGAAGGTTGCAGCGGTCGGTCAGGGAGACTCGCAAGTCCTTCGCGATTCTTCCGTGACCGTCGCGCATCGCGGTGGCACGCACAACTCAAGGATAGGCACGGCCTGTCTGTCGACGTCCACTTGAGTGAGCATCGCAGTTCGGTCTGCGCGATAGTCGGTGCGAAATATGTGCAGTGAGCTATGTCCTGTGAGCGCTCTGGAGGTTGCCGACGATGTCAGCCCCGACGCTGGCGAGCACTGCGACAGGTTCAGAGCGCACTGAGCGTCTGCTCAACCTCAGCGACGGCGTATTCGCTATCGCTATCACCTTCTTGGCCCTGGACTTGGGTGAGATCCCGGAGACACTCGGGGTGTCGGTCAGTTCAGCTGACTTCGTTTTCCAGAACGTGGGACATTACGCGGTCTATATCGCTTGTTTTGCCGTTGTTGGCTTCATTTGGTTGCGGCATCATCTGGTGTTCCGATACGTCAAAGACCGAACAGCAGTGATCACTTGGCTCAATGCAGTGCTGCTGATGTTGGTCGCCGCGCTGCCGTTCCCAGCCTCCATCTTGGGAGACACCGGCCGACTGGGTCTGGCGTTGTTGCTGATACTCGCGCCGATGGCCACGATCGCCTTGATTTTGTGGATCATCTGGGAGTACGCGCGGTGGAAGAATCTCGCGATCTCATCCGACGATCCAACCACCACCGCCTACCTGCGGGCAACCTTGGTCACTTCCCCGATTGTGTTGAGCGTGGCCTGTTTGCTCGCTGTCATCAATTGGCTTACTGGTGTTGAGGCTTGGTGGTGGGCAGCTGTCGCTTCGGTATTGATGCTGTGGGTGCTGCACTGGCTCGTCGCTCGCAAGTGGCCAGCACCGCGACCGGTAGATGTATCAGCATCAAGTCTCAAGGGTCACGTGCAGTCCTTGAAGGAACGCTCCGACAAAGCGGTACGCGACCTATCCCTAGTCAAGAAGCTGCGTAACGGGTCTGACGCTGCTCGCCTCATCGTGTTCACAGATGCCGTAGTAGCGATTGCAGTCACGATTCTGGCATTGCAGTTGAAGGCGCCAAGCGGGGTCGAGTTCACCAATGAGAGTCTGCTTGAGCTGCTCTGGGCGTTGCCATGGTGGAGCTACATCCTTACGTTCTTGTTGATCACCCTGTTCTGGCTCGGACACGTCCATCTGTTTGAGGACGTCAAAGTCGCCGATCCAATATTGCTCAACCTCAATTTGCTCTTCTTAATGTTCTTGGCGTTCCTGCCGATTCCGACGGAGATGGTGGGCAAGGACCAGGGGCGAGATACCGGAGCGCTTGTCTTTTACCTGTTCTGTCTGGGGCTGACGTCCATGCCCTTGGCATTCATGAACCTTCACGCTCGTCTCGGACAGCGCCTGACTACGAGTACGAGAATTTCTGGATCAACTGTCGAGCTCTATGTGGCCGGACTGTGGCTGGCAGTGGGATTCTTCGTGGCCGCGCTCCTGATTGCGCTGACTGGCAACGGGTTCTGGGGAAACGTCGCGACTGCGGCAATCCTGATGCGGCGCCGAGGCTTGCGGCTGATCTTCGGCAAAGCGGCAGTGGATGACGAGAGCGGCTGAGCGTGGACGACTATGAAGATTGGTGCAGTAACACACTCTTGACCGACACAGCGATCCCTTAGGTCGTCATGATCTGCGAGGATAGGGCGATGACGACAGGACTGGGCTTTGACTTGGGCGATCCCGCCTTGGAGTCCAGCCTTGCGCAGAGCCTAATGGGGGTAGAAGAGCTACTACAAAGCGCAATCAAGAGCGATGACGATTTCATTGCTGTGGCGGCGCGCCACTTGGTTGACGCAGGCGGGAAGCGTTTCCGTCCCCTACTGACCCTGCTAGCCGCCGGATTCGGCGACCCGTCGGCACCGGGTGTGCAAGAAGCGGCTGTGGTGGTTGAGCTCACCCACTTGGCGACCCTTTATCACGACGATGTCATGGACGAGGCGCCTCGACGTCGGGGGGCCGCTTCGGCCAATGCGCGCTGGGACAACACCATCGCGATCCTCACCGGGGACTTTCTCTTCGCACGTGCTTCAGACATGCTCGCTGATCTGGGCCCAGAGGCTGTTCGCATCCAAGCCCGAACTTTCGAGCGACTGGTCACTGGACAGATCCACGAGACGACCGGTCCGCTCGAAGGCGAGAATCCCGTTGATCATCACTTGCAGGTGCTCTCCGACAAGACTGGGTCATTGATCGCGACCTCTGGTCGTTTTGGTGCGATGTTCGGGGGCTGCGACGAGGCAACCGTTGAGGTCCTTACCCGATTTGGCGAGCGTATTGGGGTTGCCTTCCAACTCGTTGACGATCTCGTCGATGTCGCGAGCGACGGTAAACAATCAGGGAAGACACCTGGCACCGACCTGCGCGAGGGGATCCCGACGCTGCCAGCATTGATCGCCTTGCGCGACGACGATGCTGACGGACAGCGACTGCGCGATCTACTGAGCCGTCCATTGCCTGACGATGATGAGCACGCCGAAGCCTTAAAGCTCCTCCGCGCACACCCAGCCCTCGATGAGGCGCGAGTGGTTGCGCTGGCTTGGGCCGACGATGCGCGCGATGCGATTTCTGTCCTGCCCGATGGGTCACATCGCCGAGCCCTCGAAGGATTGTGTGACTACGTAGTGACGAGAACCGGCTAATCTCGCCCAGAACAACAATGCCATTCATGTAACTACAGCCGTGGTCGCAAAGTACTTCGGCGTGTCGATGGAAAAGACCGAAAGGTGCTCCCTCGGGATGGCTTTCCGAGACTGTTACTTCATAGCCTTGAGCGCATGCCCTCGCAAAGATCAGCACTGCATCGATCGCCAATCGCGGTGGTACTCGGCTTCCTACTCATCGCTGTTGTGATTGCTGTTGCTGGTATCGCGATCCTTGGCGGTTCTCCTGCTCGCGGTAACGGCGTCGTCTCGCGAGCTGGCGAAGCCCCTGTTGGAGTAACCCCAGCGGTATCGTCGACGGCGCCTCCGCCGCGGTCCCGTTCAACCGCCAGACGCGCCTCTAAACATCCATCGATCGCGGCCCCGGCGGCGCTTCGAGTGGTCACTTCGGGTCAGTTAGGTGTCAGGTTGAGGTGGAAGGCGGTTCCCCGAGCCACATCGTACGACGTTGTCGCTGCGAGCAATCCCGAGTTCGGACTCGGGGTGCGCATGTTCACAATCAAGCGGCTGCGCTCAACGTCAGCCACTGTCACCTTCAGCCCACCTGGCATCCCCAAGAACACCACCTACTACTTCAAGGTTCGCGCTCGGGGGAACGGGCATCGCAGCGCAGATTCTGGCGTGGTGGTCGCCCAGGATTCTGCGTCGCGAATCGATGTGGCGGTCGGATCGTTCAATATTCGCAAGAATGACTCAGAAATGCCGTGGACAGCCGATCGGCAGTACCGTGTGCGTGCACTCCTGCTCAACTCCGGCTTCGACATTGTCGGCCTCCAAGAGGCGCCAAGCACCGACAACTTCGGGTTGATGTACAAGAGTTTGGCGCTGGCCTTCCGTTTTTCTGGGGTGGGTCCAGAGAAGATCCTTTACCGAAGTGACCGCTTTGTCCCCTCCCGAGGAATCGACGGAACGATTGACCTTGGTGGCTCGTCAGCGTCCTCTCCGCGAACCGCCACCTACACGTTGCTCAAGGACATTCGAAACAATGCCGAGATGCTGGTGGTCTGCCCACATCTGGCGTATGAGCCCGGTCGGCAGTTCGACTCGTTGCGCGCCGCTGAGACACGTAACTTGGTCAACGGTATTCACCGGGTCAACACAGGCAGCTGGCCAGTGATCGTCCCGGGTGACTTCAATTCTGCTGCGGTAGTCAGGACCGGTGGGTTCGATGGCGCAGGTCGGGTAATGGCCAAGTCGGGGCTGATCGATTCAGAGGCCGTGGCAACTACTCGAACCAATTCCGACTTCGGTTCGATAAACGGTTTGCACGCGAAGCCTCGTCGCAGCTATCGCCACATCGATCGTGTTTTCGTCTCCCCAGAAGTGGCCGTCGCGAACTACGAAGTCCTCGTTCAGCTGACGGGCAATGCAAAGCGGTACGCCAAACCCTTCCTGTCCGATCACAACGCCATCAAGGTCAACCTCAGCATCCCTATTGACTGAGTGGCAGCGATCGCCGTAGATCGCCGAGCATCAGTCCCCCAATCAGGTGCGCAACGCCGTCTGCCCGGTTCGAAGGCAATACCCGAGTGGGGCCGACGGCAGCCAGGACAGCAGGATGCGCGTTGGCCATGGCCCAACCCTGACCTGCCCAACTCAGCATCGGAAGGTCATTTGGCATATCCCCAACCGCTACCACTTGGCGCTGATCCACCCCTTGCGTAACTGCGACATGAGCTAAGCCTAAGGCTTTCGATACTCCTCGCGCGGAGATCTCCAAGACGACCTCCGAAGCTATCGAGTGGGTGACCGAAACCAACTCATGCAACTCAACCTCCAGCATCGACAACCACTCATCACTGCATCGGCTGCGCGGAAGTCGCGCCAGGAGTTTGACCACGTTGCCCAGACTGACCAGGCTTTCTGCCCGCGCAATCGGGGTGCCCGCGGGGAGTCTGTAGGGCGGGTCGAACCCAGGCTCGCAACTAAAGACCGCCGACTGCCCGATCCGGCGTACCCATTGCTGCGGTATCCCACCAGGTGCACCGGGTATCGATGCTCCGACCTCTACGTGTTCAAAAGCAAACGAGACCGTGGGGACCAGTGCCCTGACGGTGTGAATCGTCTGGAGCAGAGCTGACTCGGGGATTGGGAAGGTCCGCTGCACAACCTGCTTCTCAAGATCGACCACGACGGCCCCATTGGCCGCGACGGCGAACCCTAGCCAGCCGATTTGGGCGGCTACCGGAGCCAGCCATCGGGGCGGGCGCCCCGTCGCTGGAGTCACCGTCCAACCGGCCTCGCGCAGACTGAAGATGGCTCTTACGCAGCGTGGTGAGATCGTGCCGTCCGGCCCAACCAATGTGCCATCAAGATCGGTGGCAAGCATTTTCGACCTCTTAAGGCCCCGTCCACGAAGTGTGCTCAGGCGAGGACCTGCGCGTTGAACCGAGCGGAGGCTTCGCGCTGGTTCGGAATGGAACCAGCCACTACGAGCTTGCTGCGGGCCTGTTCCATCCACCCCTCTAGCAGGCCGGCCGCGGTCCCCGGAGCTCGCGCTTGCACAATTCCCTCGAAGGCCGCCCACACCTCGCCTGCCGGGTCCTTGAGCACCCGAATCTGCCAATCCACGAGGGCCGGCGCTACCTCAGGAATTCCTAAGAACACCTCCAGGATTCGCTCTAGATCGCCTTCGCCCTCATTAGCGCGCAAGCTCATCGCCACGTTGTAACCATTCATGCGTCGCTTCCTCTTTCTAGCCCCATCACCCATGTTGCGACCTTCCAGTATCAACATGGACCATCCGTGCCGTGGCAATTGCCGGGGAGTGAACATTGGAGGGCCACGGCTAGGCGAGCCTCAGAACAGACCAGACCAGACCGGGCCTGATCCGGGTCTTAGTCGACTCGCGCGGCAAGAGCTCCGAGTTTGCGACCGGATACTTCGTCGAGGGATTTCCCGGCTGGTTCGATCTGGTAAATGAGTGTTACCACAAAGCCAATGACACAGATTGCTGCCAGCCCCGCGAGAAGCACCCACTGGTCCACAATTGCGAGGATGATGGGGAACAGGAAAACTCCGATTGCAGCACCCAACTTCGCGATGCCCGCAGCGAACCCATGCCCTGCAGCACGGACCTCGGACGGGAAGACCTCAGCGGGCAGCGCATACGTTGTGGCGTTCGGGCCGGCGTTCATGAAGAAGTTGAAGATGGCGAACCCGGCGAACACCAAAATGAGGTGTTTACTTGCGCTTCCGGTCAACGCAGAAGCCAACGCCAAGATCGAGAGTCCGACTGCCATCAAGACGAATCCGCCCAATTGCAGGCGAATCCGCCCAAGCTTTTCGATCAGGAAGATCGCCGCAATGAATCCTAAGACAAGGAAGATATCTAGGAAAGCAGTCGCCTTAGTCGCAGCCATGTGGTCGGCAATACCTGAGCTGTTGGGTCCAGTGATCACTATGGCTGCCAACAAAGTGGGCGTGAAGATTCCCACCCCGTACGTAGCGATATCCATCAAGAACCAAGGCACTGCGGTGAAGATCGTGCGTTTGCGTAAGTCGCGTTTGAACAGTGCGGGTTGAAACAGGGCATTGATGCCTTCCGGTGATTGGGTCGGCAGACGTTTGTCCTTCTTCGAGATGACAACCTCGACACCAGTGAGCGTCTTTGTAACTGCGAGAGCTTCAGCTTCGCGACCGTTCTCTGCGAGCCACCTCGGACTCTCGGGAACCTTTCGGCGTAGAAAGATGATGACGAGCGCTGGGACGATCCCGAAGCCGAGCATCCATCGCCATGAGGTTTCGTAGGGAAGCAGAACTAAGATCATCACGCCGATTATTGCGCCCATCAGCATCCCTACCGCTTGCAGTGAGAAGGCTGACACAAGCCAACGCCCTCGATTCTTCCTTGGGAGGATCTCGGCAAGGAATGATGCCGCGATTGGATAGTCCAAACCAATGGCGATTCCGAGCAGGAGACGCGAAATGATCAATGACGGGATGTCCCAGGCGAACATGCAGGCAACCGAAAAGATCACGAACATGAAGAGGTCGTAGCGGAAAATGCGTTGGCGACCGAGTTTGTCGCCAAGCGGACCTAGGAACGTCGCGCCGAGAAACGCTCCAACGATTGCTGCTGTCGAGATCAAACCTATTTGCCACGAGTTCGCGCCTAAATCTTGTTTGATCAGCGGGTTGGCAACGCCGATGATGAAGAAGTCGAATCCGTCGAGCATGATGCCCAGACCACCAAGGAACCAGAAGGTGATGTGGAGCTTGGACATCTTCGCGTTGTCAAGCGCATCGCCGATCGAAACCGTGTGGTGAGTCGCGTCCGTCGCAGCAGCCATGGGGCAAAAACTGGCAGACTTCTGAGGGAGTTGCCAGTCACGGAACAAGTCCGCTGCTCGAGTTAGCGGGCAGTTTGTCAGCAGGCCATTTAGTAGCTTTCAAGAATTCAACTTCAGCCGAGCACCAAGGCATCGGCACCGCGATCGGTGGCATGCGGATCACGAAGACGCTCGGTCGGAGGTTAGAGGCTAGCCGCGGGAGGGGTCGGAGAGAAACTCCTCCAGCCAGTCCTTGCGACGCATAGCGATCTTGGTGGAGATTCGTATGCCCATTCGCCAGATGAACAAAGCCCATGGAATCACCAGAATCGAGGCAATGAAGAGGTGGCTTGGTTCCTTCCCGACGAACTGCATGATGAGAAGGGCTGGCCCCAAAGCCAAGAATGCGGCCGGGCCAGTGAGCGCGAAGTAGGCGATGCCGATAGCGAGGCCGTAGCGAATCCAGGTATCTCGCCGACGAAGTCGCTCGCGCCACGGCAACGGGTGAAAGGGCAGCAGCGGAGCCATGATGGCAGCAAGCCCGAGGTAGGCGAACGGTAGCGACTGAACAGCGATAGTGATCGCTAGGGACAACAGCGGGTTGTGCTGGCTGGGCCAAAGCGCAATCGACAGGATCACGCAGCCTGGAGTGATAAGCAGCCACAGCGCGATGTTCTTTACGGTGATCATCCGTGAGAGCAACCTGCGCTTATCGATGTACTTCACGGCCGAGCCGGCGTGAACACCAAGCAAGTTGGTCGAGGGCACATCAGCGAATGCCCACGCTGCGAGAGCAACAGGTAGGAAGATTAATGAGGTGTATCGAATCACTACGCTCGGGCTGATGAAGAACCACGCACCAAGTGCTAGGCCCACGTTGATAACGACTACTGAGGGAACCTCAAAAGGGGGAATGAAGTAGCTGCGGAACTCGGCTTTGACAAGGGTCGAGTACTTTTCGTCGAGATAGTCCGGCCAATTCCCTGGGTTGACACCACCGGGGTTCTTCACCGATGGGCCGCGTGGAAGTCGGATTCTGCGCTTCTTTTCCTCAGCCACGGTTGGATTCTCTCCGATTAGGTTGTTGTTCGCGCGTCAGTAATCGAGCAGCTTGGCGGCTAGGTCCGTCATCACTTCTGTCGCGCCGCCACCGATCCCGAGGATCCGTGCGTCGCGGTAGTGGCGCTCGACTTCGCAGTCACGCATGTAGCCCATCCCGCCATGTAGTTGCACGGCTTTGTCTACGACCCAGTCGCAGGCCTCCACTGCCGTGTTCTTTGCTAAAACCGCTTCGAGCAGGACCGGCTGGCCGGCAGCGTGCCTGATCGCGACACCACGGGAGTATTCGCGGGCGACATCGGTGCGCCGATACATCTCCACCAGGGTGTGGCGAACAACTTGACGCTTGATCAGCGGCCGACCGAACGTCTCGCGTTGTTTGACCCAATTGAGGGTGAGCTCTAAGGACCGAGCTGCCGTGGAGTATGCAAGCGCTGCAAGTGAAAGGCGCTCAACGGCGAAGTGGCGCGACAAGGAGGCGAAGCCATCACCAGCGTTGGGCGTCAGCAGGGCCACAGTGGGAACGCGCATATCGGTAAAGGCGAGCTCAGCGGTATCGCTGCACTGCCAACCCATCTTGTCTAGGCGTCGGACTACCTCGAACCCAGGGGTTGTGGTGTCGACAGCGAACAGCGAGATGCCCATGGCGCCAGGCGCATCTGTGCGGGCCGCAACAACTAGGACATCTGCTCGGGCACCGGTGGTGATGTAAGTCTTGGCCCCATTGATGATCCAGTCAGCGCCATCCTGAATCGCCCTCGTGTGCAGGTTCGAGACATCAGAACCTCCGTCAGGTTCGGTTACCCCTAGCGCCGCTAGCTTCTCGCCAGCAAGAACGGGGCTGGCCACATTGTCGATCAGCCAATCGACGCCCTCGGTGTCCCCGGAAGCTTGCCTGGCGCGCACAGCATCTATGACGTGGGGAATCGCTATGCCCAGACTGAATAGTCCCGCGAACGCGCCACCGGAACCGCCGGCGCCCAGCATGCTCTCAGCAACGATGCAGGTATCAATGCTGTCGCCACCCGAGCCGCCAAGGTCCTCTGGAAAGCCGATTCCCAGGATGCCAGTGTCGGCAAGGTCGCGATAGACCGAGAGTGGAATCTCGCCAGCGTTTTCCCACTTCGCCAGATCGGGTGCAATCTTGCGAGCCGTGAATGACCTGACCAGATCGGCGAGCGCGCGTCGTTCAGTCGAGTCGAATGGATTCGTGGACTGTTCTGCGGCCATTTCGTCAGACTAGCGTGGACTCGCAGTTAGATCGTCCAGGTGTCCTGACCATGGATAAGGGCCTGCAAGTCACCGGGACCCTTCGCGTTCGCCTTCGCCATTTGCTCAGCCATCAGGCGATCGTAGGACGGGCGTTCCACACTGCGCAGAACACCGATCGGGGTCTGGTGGAGAGTCTCAGGATCGGACAGGCGGGTCAGCGCAAAAGCCGTCGCTGTGTCCTGGTTGTGAGCATCGTGCACAACGATCTCGCTCGCGTCGACGGTGACTGTTTCAACGATCTTCAAGCCGCCATGCGCGTTGCGGACCACGCAGTGTTGACCTTGCGCACCGAAGGTGATCGGCTCTCCATGTACGAGACGGATGACCTCGTCATCGCGAGTGTCCGGGTCCTTGAGTAGGTCGAATGCACCATCGTTGAAGATGTTGCAGTTCTGGTAGATCTCGACCAGCGCAGTTCCCTGGTGTTCAGCAGCTTGACGCAGAACTTCGGTGAGGTGTTTGCGGTCGGAGTCGATCGTGCGGGCCACGAATGTTGCCTCCGCACCCAACGCCAGGGATAGCGGATTGAATGGGTAGTCCAGTGACCCCATCGGCGTGGACTTGGTCACCTTGCCAAGTTCGGAGGTAGGCGAGTACTGCCCCTTGGTCAAACCGTAGATCCGGTTGTTGAACAGCAGGATCTTGAGGTTGACGTTGCGGCGTAAAACATGGATCAGGTGGTTGCCACCGATGGATAACGCATCGCCATCACCGGTGACGACCCAGACCGACAAGTCCGGACGCGACACTGCCAAGCCAGTCGCGACGGTCGGGGCGCGGCCGTGGATCGAGTGCATACCGTAAGTCGTGAGGTAATACGGGAACCGAGACGAGCAGCCAATCCCGGAGACGAAACAAATGTTCTCTCGCTTGAGACCAAGCTCGGGCAGGAAGGATTGAACCGCGGACAGGATCGCGTAATCGCCACAGCCCGGGCACCAGCGAACGTCTTGGTCGGACTTGAAGTCCTTTGCGGTGAGCTTGATCGGAACCGCTGAGTCGGGGGACTCGACAGTGGAACTAGACATTCGCAATCACGTCCTCAATGACATTCTGGAGTTCCTGAGATTTGAACGGCATCCCGCGGACCTGGTTGTAACTGATCGCATCGACCAGAAACTTGCCACGCAGAAGCAAGGCGAGTTGGCCAAGGTTCATTTCCGGAACGATCACCTTGTCGTAGGCCTTGAGGACCTCGCCGGTGTTCTTCGGGAACGGGTTGAGGTGACGCAAGTGGGCTTGGGCCACCTTGCCGCCGGTCTCGCGAACGAGGCGCGCAGCCGCACCGATCGGGCCGTAGGTCGAGCCCCAGCCGATGACGAGCACCTTGGCATCGCCGGTGGGATCGTCGACCTCAAGATCTTCAATCGTATTGGCGATGCCGTCGATCTTGGCCTGCCGCGTGCGCACCATGTAGTCGTGATTGTCTGGGTCGTAGGAGATGTGGCCAGTGATGTCGGCCTTCTCGATGCCACCGATGCGGTGCTCGAGCCCAGGTGTGCCGGGAATGGCCCACGGTCGGGCGAGGGTCTCGGGATTGCGAAGGAATGGCATGAACTCTTCGGTGCCGTCGTCGTTGGTCCAATTCGGCCCATCGGCGAAGTCGACCTGAAGGTCGGGCAGTGACTCGACGTTCGGGGTGTTCCACGGCTCTTGACCGTTGGCCAGGTAGCCGTCGGAAAGAAGGAAAACCGGCGTGCGGTAGGTGGTGGCGATCCGCGCAGCCTCGAGAGCCGCGTTGAAACAGTCAGAAGGCGAGCGAGGTGCGACGATCGGAACCGGAGCCTCGCCGTTGCGCCCGAACATCGCCTGCAGCAGGTCGGCTTGTTCGGTCTTGGTGGGTAAGCCAGTCGAGGGCCCGCCCCGTTGCACATCGACGATGATCAGCGGCAGTTCCAAGGCCACGGCCAGGCCAATCGCCTCAGACTTCAAAGCAACACCAGGTCCAGAGGTAGTCGTGATCCCTAGGGCGCCGCCGTAGGACGCCCCGATTGCTGCACCGATACCTGCAATCTCGTCCTCGGCCTGGAACGTCATGATGCCGAAGTCCTTATGCTTGCTCAGTTCGTGCAGGATGTCGCTGGCTGGGGTGATCGGGTAGGAGCCGAGGAAGATCGGCAGTTTGGTCTGCACGGCGGCGGCGATCAAGCCATAACTCAGGGCGAGGTTGCCGCTGATGTTGCGGTACGTACCCGACTTCAGCCGTGCTGGCTTAACCTCGTACCGAACCGAGAAGTCTTCGGTGGTCTCGCCGTAGTTCCAGCCAGCAGTGAGCGCTGTCAGGTTGGCGCGCAGGATCTCCGGCTTCTTGGCGAACTTCTCTTTGAGGAATCGCTCAGTGCCCTCGGTGGGACGTCCGTACAGCCACGACAGCAGGCCCAGGGCGAACATGTTCTTCGCTCGCTCGGCTTCCTTCTTGGTGATGTCGTAGCCCTTGAGGGCCTCAACCGTCAATGAGGTAAGGGCCAGTGGATGGACGTTGTAGGACTCCAATGAGCCGTCATCGACCGGGCTGGCCTCGTAACCGACCTTGATCAGGTTGCGCTTAGTGAACTCATCTGTGTTCACGATCAAGTCCGCGCCACGTGGCAGGTCCTTGAGGTTCGCTTTCAGGGCTGCTGGGTTCATGGCAACCAAGACGTTGGGGGAGTCCCCTGGAGTCATGATGTCGTGGTCGGCAAAGTGCAATTGGAACGCCGAGACGCCGGGCAGAGTTCCAGCTGGTGCACGGATCTCGGCTGGGAAGTCCGGCAGCGTTGACAGGTCATTGCCGAAGCTGGCAGTGGAGGATGTGAACTGGTCTCCGGTGAGCTGCATACCATCGCCACTGTCACCGGCAAAACGAATGATCACCCGGTCGACTTGAACAGTCTGTTTTGACACGTGCTCTAGTGTCCGTCCTCTAAGTGGGCCGCAAACGGCTGGGGGTCTACGCCTAGTGTCCCATCAAGCTATGTGGACCCGAGTAACCTGTGTAGCTATGAGTGGCAACGTCGTGGTGGCGCTAGATGTTCCCCCGGGCACAGGTGACGATCCCAGGCCGCTGTGCGTCACATCAGTGAACCTCGCTTGTTGTGCGATTGAAGCTGGAACAGGCTTGCAACGGTGGTCGGAGCGACACCCCCAGGATGATCAAGCGACTGACCCGTTGAACGTGCTGGTAGTTGCGGGGACGGTCACGTGGACTAATAGCCACTTGGTAGTGGAAGCGCTTAATACGCTGGCCGAACCGCGTGCGGTCGTTGCATTTGGTGTCTGCACGATCTCGGGAGGCCCCTACTGGGACTCCTACTCGGTATTGCCAGGGATTTCTGAACTTGTTGACGTTAGCGTGAACGTTCCCGGATGCCCACCCCACCCGCAGGATCTGGAACGGGTGTTGGATCGGTTGGCGGCAGGTGAGCTGTTGTGATCACTCGCGACCAAGTCGCTGTTGCGGATTGGGTGGGCGCTCTTTCGAGACTCCATGCTGACGGACTCATCTACCTCGATTTCATAGCAGCGACCTCGCGCCTCGATGGTGGGACCGATGTCGTGGCGCATGTGATGACTCCCGATGCATCGCTGCGGGTTTTGGTCAGCACAGTTGTTGGCGATGAAGAGGTGCTTGAATCGTTGACTGCGCTCTACCCAATTGCAGCCTGGCAGGAACGCGAAGCTGCCGAGCTCACGGGAGTGGTGGTCAGAGGTCATCCAGACCTGCGAGCGCTGACCTTGCCGGAGGGTTCGCCTGCTGTGATGCGTCGCGACTTCGTCCTGACCCCACGGGTGGATACCCCCTGGCCAGGACTGGCAGAGCCCGGCGTGGACCCAGACAGCAATCGCCGACGTCGAGTTCGAACTGTGCCTGGAGTACCAGCGCACTGGTTGGCGCAGCCAGGTCAAGAGGATTCGCCATGACGGCCCGCCGGGGTGCGATCGAGCTTGACGCGGATAGCTGCACGAGCTGCATGATTTGTGTGCGCGAATGTCCAGCGTGGTGCATCACGTTGGACGCTTCTCGGAATTATGACCCTGATGCCGGGCCACGGGGTAAGTCGAAGCTCGTCCTGACTGACTTCGTTGTCGACTACGGTCTGTGTATCGACTGCGGGATCTGTATCGACGTCTGCCCAACAGATGCGCTCGCGTGGGTTCCCCAGAAGCCCGCCGCTACCGCTTCGGGAGCGCAGCTTCGCGAGGAACTGCGCTAGCTATCGATAGGTTGGGCAGTTCTTGACGCCAGCGTCGTGGTTTGCCCAACCTGGCCTGACTACTCCCCAGCCGACGTGGTCAAGCGGGCCGTGGCCGGTTCGTAAGCCCCAGTTTGCGCTGCCAGCCAGCGATGGCGCGGGTGACAAATTCTTTGGCGCAGGTGATTGCCTCTTCGACTGTGACCAGATGTAGTGGTGGTCAAGGGTGGTCAAGGGTGGTCACGCGGTTTCCGACTCCGACGGTCAAGCCCGGTGTAGGCGAAGACCTTGAAGCCGTCTGTCTCCCTACGCCGGCATTACCCGGTCAGGTTCAAGCGGTCGTCGGCTGTGTCAGCCGACCTCTCAGCCCGGTTCTCCGAGCTCCCGCACCAAGGTCGAGCCACTCTATGGCTCTTGCGGCCCTCTGCCTGCGTGATGGGGTGCTCGCCGGTGCGCCCTGAGCTGTCAGCGGTAGTTGACGAACTGAACAGGGAAGTCTATGTCAGCCTCTTTGGCCAGGTTCTGGACCGCCTGCAGGTCATCGCGAGACTTCGACGAGATCCGTAGCTCGTCGCCCTGAATCTGGACCTTCACACCCTTAGGTCCGTCGTCGCGGATCAGCTTGCCGAGCTTCTTTGCCTGCTCGGTTGAGATACCGGCTGAGAATGTGCCAGTGATTTTGGATTCCTTGCCTGACTGCCGGGGATCTTCGGCATCGAGGGCCTTGAGGGAGATCTGTCGCTTGACGAGCTTGTCGCGGAACACATCAAGCGCGGCGCTGGCCCGGTCCTCGGTGCCGGCAGTGATTTCGAAGCTCAGTTCGCCGGTCCACTCGATGGACGTGCCGGTGTTCTTGAAGTCAAATCGGGTAGCCAGTTCCCGAGCCGCCTGGTTCAAAGCGTTGTCGACTTCCTGTCGGTCAACTTTGCTCACAATGTCGAAGCTGCTGTCTGCCACGGTGTCCCTCTCGATACTTGGAATTGGGTCTGTTGTTACCCCGAATGCTCGCACGCGGTGCCGCAACAGGGTCAGGCACATGTGTATCCTGACATCCGCTCGCAATGAGCAAGGCGGGTTGCCCGAGCGGCCAATGGGAGCGGACTGTAAATCCGTCGCGTAAGCTTCGAAGGTTCGAATCCTTCACTCGCCACAGAATGGCCTGAGCCCCTTGCTTACAGGGGTTCAGGCCTTTTCAGTTTGGCGAGCAGTCAGCACTGGCCTGTGGCCGGAGTCAAGATCCGTTGTGGTGGTGACCCAGGCATCGCATTCCAATCCGAGTTGCCGCTGTTGAGTGCTTGGGGGAAGCTGACCCGAGCCCCACCCACGCATGCCAGCATCGGCCCAGGCGAGACTTTCTTGCCGTACGGGCGTCCCACGTTCGACATCTTGGCGCCAGTAACGTATTCGAAGTGGGTGTAGACGACCTTGCAGGGAAAGACACCCGTGTGACCCATTCGCCCGATCCGGGTAGTTGGCGTCACCCGTGCCTTATCACGCACGAGGATGGTGCGCAGGTGGCGATATTCGGTGTACCGACCCTTTCCGTGATCGATCCACAACCAGTTGCCGCGCTTGGCGCTGACCCCGGCTGATTTTGCGGCGCACGACGATCGCCCGCCGACGTGTGCGATACCGGAGGCTGCTGCGTAAAGGGGCGTGCCCTCCTGGCCCGAGAAGTCGATAGCCCAGAAGTGGTGGCCCCCATGCATTGCCGAGCCGCAATTGTTGACAACGCAGCCGACCTTGACCGGGTCGTGAAATGGGAACCAGAACTGCGGGCGCGCGACGGAGCGGGTGGTTGCGCTCGAGCTTATGGCCGACTTGGCGCCTAAGGTCGCAGAGGTAGGGGCTGAATGTGCCGCAGTTGTTGTGCCGATTGGGCTTGCGAACACTAGGACACTCACAGCCGCAACCACGGCTCTCCCGATAAACATGGCTACTCCTATAGATGTCAGAGGAACTGGCCCCCGACTCTTCACTCGACAGTAGGTTCTTGATCGAAGCTATGCAATAGAAGTGAGCCCAGGCAGCGGCGCAAAACCGTCAGCGGTTTGCTAACTCGCGCCAGCGTCAGCTCCCGCTATCACGCAAAGCGAGCGTCTGGCGACTGGTCGCTTCATCGAAGAGCGCCATTTCTCCAGGTCTTGCCACAGGGGAATTTCGTCCGCGAGCAACCGCTGCTGGAGTTGACTTTCGGTGGTTACGGTCTCATCGAACTTCGTTTGAGTGCCCTCCTCGGCAGCCACTTTGTCCGGCGGGACCCAACGCGCTGGCGCCACGATAGAACCTTCACTGTCAGACCCCTGTTCTAGGTTGGAGTCAAAGGGGAAGGGGAGGGGGTTTCTCATGTCGATTTTGGCGCCACCACCACCGCCAACGATGGATGCGCAGGCTGCCATCGCGGCGTTGATTGATGGCGCCCGGCAAGTCGATTTTGGTGCATCGTCTGGGCGTGACCTTCTCGGTGTGGTGGGGCAGCTTGGGCAGTTACGTCACATTGTTGATCATTTGACTAGCCAGGCGGTGCGCAAGGTTGATCGTTCTGGTGCCTGGGTTGAGCAAGGTGCCCGCAACCCGCAA
>Ga0105047_10008225_pt1 | contig 17414 bp, 24 predicted proteins | sample MAT04_FD_78384 | JGI IMG/M metagenome (GOLD analysis project Ga0105047, IMG submission 78384) | Freshwater microbial communities from Lake Fryxell liftoff mats and glacier meltwater in Antarctica - MAT-04 (megahit assembly) | ecosystem: Environmental > Aquatic > Freshwater > Ice > Liftoff...
CGCGTGCGCCAAGGTCGGCAGGATCGTCCTCTTCGAGTACCGGGACGTATCGGTCGTTGACGAAGACACCCCAGCTGGTGCGATTGCAGCGGGTGTCGCCGAACTGCAGCACTCGGTATGGCAACGCGCGGCCCGCTCCAAGCTCGATCTGGGCCCACACGTCGTCGTCGGTCATCGCTCGAAATCCCTCTCGCCAACGAACTTCGCTGCCGACGTAGGCAGCGGGTTGGAAGGAGAACATTCGCCATCCCTGGCGCCGCGAGGCGGTGATCACGTCGGCGATCTCGCCCAGGTTGTCGGGGGTGACGGTCATGTTGTGCGCGAGGTACGAGCGAACCCCGTGGACCGAGCGGAGCCTGGTGAACATGTCGGTGAACCGCTGGCGGTGGTCGTGCAGTTCGGCTTCCGACTGTGGCTTCTCGTTGCCGCTGCGGCCGTACATCGTGGAATCGATGTGCGCCGCGAACGACACGGAATCGAACCGTCTGCTCCCGTCCCGCCGAAGCACCACCTGATGCAAGTACTCCTCGTCGAAGTCGCCATGGGTCATGCTCATCGGTGAGCGACCGTTCGCACGCATCACCTCGAGGGCCGACGCGTGGTCCTCGGGTGCCAGCAACGACACCTCACCCCCAATCAGTTGCGCGAACGCTGCCGGGCCGCGCTGGCCGCGCAGGAACGCCATCTGGCTGCTCACCTGCTCGAGCGTGTGTGCTCCGTCGACGCGGACCTTGTTCGCGTCCTTCGAGTGATAGCACGGCTTGCACGCGAAGTCGCAGGCCGGGAACACCCCATGAGTGCCTTCGCAGCCGGTCGATCGCCGCCCGATCAGCTGACCGTCGGTCTTGACATGCTCGGGTAGCTCCGCCCACCGTCGGGCGGCTGCAGCAGCGGACTCCGCGTCGACCGGTCGGGTGCGGATCTCGCAGCGTCGCAACCATGCCACCAACCCCAGGTCAACCATTCGCGCTCCGCTCCACATCTCGATCGACCGATCGATCGGACAGTCTCCGGTCGACGGCCGCCGACCCGCCGGGAACCCGCTTCGTCAGCCTGATCATTCCCCGAGGAGTCATCCCCGGCGCGCGATGAGTTCGGGGCTCGGCGATGACAGCGGTTTCGGTCATCGAAGGTTCCGGACTGCCCAGACGACCCGCTGGATCACAGTGATGCCCACCAGGCCGGCCATGGTCGAGAACCACCAGATCGCCTGGTCGGGGAACGAGAGCATCAGCACGAACAACACGATGGTCTCCGCACCCTCGACAAGCCCGGCCGGCATGTGGATCGTGGTTCGCTCCCCGGTCGCGGCTGCGCCGCCACCGCGCTTTTCAGCAATCGCAGCGAGGTACGTCCACGACATCGTGTTCACGTAGAACGTCGCGAGCAGCACTGCGCACCAGGTCCATGTCCCGATGCTTGCCTGTGCCGTCGCGATCCCGATCGGTACAGCCGCGTAACCGACCGTGTCGGCCATCATGTCGAGGTATCCACCAAGGTCGCTCTGACGGTCTCCCTCGCGGGCTACCGCACCATCGAGCCCGTCGAAGACCCGACCGAGCAACCACAGGGCAACCGCCTGCCAGCCGAGCCCGAACCCGGCAGCGACACCGCCCCCGACGCCACCGGCGAGTGACAGCACCGTGAGCCAACCGGCCCCGATGCGCCCCGCAACCACACGAGCAGCCGGACCGACCATCCGGTCCTTGGTGTTTCGAAGTATGCGGTCGATCATCTGGTCACGATCATCGCTGATGGAGAGGGATCATGGGTGCGGAACCCACGGCGACCGGATCGCATTCCAGGGGAAGAATCCCGACCGTCCACAGGGTTTCCACTCCATTCGGCCGAATGGAAGGATCGTGGATGACGTCCTACGACGTGGTGGTGATCGGCGGTGGTGCTGGCGGGCTGGTGGCTGCCAAGCAAGCACGGCGGCGGCACGCCAGTGTGGTGATCGTGCAGGACGGCCCGCTCGGTGGCGACTGCACGTTCACGGGATGCGTTCCGTCCAAGGCGCTGCTCGCCGCAGCCGCGCAGGGCAACTCGTTCGACGAGGCCATGGTGCGCGTCCACGCAGCCGTCGACCACATCGCAGCCACCGAGGACGCCGTCGCGCTGGCCCGGGAGGGCATCGATGTCATCGCCGGCTACGCCCGCTTCCGCAGCCCGGCCTCGATCGACGTCGATGGCACCAGGGTGCGATCGAAACGCTTCATCGTCGCCACTGGGGCACGACCGCTGATCCCTGCGATCCCGGGCCTACGCGAGAGCAACCCGTTGACCAATGAAACGCTCTTCCAACTCGACGAACGGCCCGCCTCACTGGCGATCCTCGGCGGTGGACCGATCGGCTGCGAAACGGCTCAGGCGTTCGCACGTCTCGGCAGCCGGGTCACCCTGATCGAAGCCGCGGACCGACTCCTCCCGCGCGAGGAACCCGAGGCCTCAGCGGTGATCGCAGCCGCATTGAGCCGCGACGGCGTCACCGTGCGGGTCGGCTCCCCGGCCACGCTGGTGGAGCGCAGCCCGGACGGCACCATCTGCGTCCACACCGAAACCGGTGAGTCCATCGCCGCCACGCACCTCCTGGCAGCAATCGGCCGGGCACCATCGGGCCGCGGGTTCGGCCTCGAAGAGATCGGCGTCGCGATCGACACGCGCGGCGCGATCACCGTCGACGACACCATGGCCACCAACATCGGCGGTATCTGGGCTGTGGGCGACGTCACCGGTGGACTCCAGTTCACCCACGTCGCCGGGCGCATGGGATGGATCGCCGCCGCCAACGCCCTCTCGAAGCTCGCTCGCGTTCGCAGGTTCCGACTGGACACCCGTGCGATTCCGTGGGCGACGTTCACCAGCCCAGAGGTCGCTCACGTCGGCCTCACCGAGGCCGAGGCTGCCGAACAACACCCCGATGCCCGCGTCGCCCATCTGCCGCTCGCTCACGTCGACCGTGCCGTCGCCGTTGGCGCAACCGAAGGCTTCGTCACCCTCATCGCCGCGCCACGGCGCTTCACCCGACACCTCGCCGGCGGACGGCTCGTCGGCGCAACCGTCGTCGCCCCCACCGGTGGCGAACTGATCCACGAGGCCGCCCTGGCGATGCAAACCAACATGTTCGTCGGGCGTCTCGCCCAGACGACCCACGCCTACCCCACCTGGTCCATGGCCATCCAACAAGCAGCACTGCAGTTCTTCGGCGAGTCTGCCGGCCTGCGAGCCAGGCCTGCCAGCGCCGCCAAGCCCCAGCACGGGCCACCGAAGCACGGGCCAACGAAGTAGACAGAGACGATGACGACACCCGAGAGCGAGTCACCACTCACGTTGAAGGGCTTTGCCGACTCGTTCTTCTACGGATCGCGCAGCAACCTCGACTTCAAGTTCCTTGCCGACCTCGCCGACACCGAAACAGCCGACTTCTTCGAAGGACTTCTTCGCGAACTCGGCCGCACACTCAACGACGGCGACGCAGCCAGGCTCCTCGATCACGCCAGATCATGGCAACGCCGCGCGTACGGCGCCCACCTCGACTCGAAGGCAGCGTTCGCGTACGACGACGTTCCCTTCAGCATCCTGGCCACACCGCTCGCCGAGACTCGGGTCGCGCTGGTGACCTCGAGCGGACACTTCGTCGCCGGCGACGACCCGAAGCCGTTCGGCGTCGGGCAGATGACCCAGGCCGAGGCCGAAGCACGAATCGGCGAGTTCATCCGCGCCGAGCCCACCCTGTCCCGCATTCCAGTCGACACACCAGCCGATCAGCTCCGTGTGCGCCACGGCGGGTACCCGATCGACGCCGCCTCGATCGACCACAACGTCACCCTCCCGCTGCGGGCGATGCGAGAACTCCAACATGATGGCATCATCGGCGAACTGGCCGCCGACGCCTATTCGTTCGTGGGCGCGACATCGCAGCTCAAGTTGCGCGAGCGAGTCGCACCACTCTGGGCCGACGAGCTTCACGCCGCCCAGGTCGACGCCGTCCTGCTCGTACCGGTTTGACCTGTCTGTCACGTGTCCGTGGGGCACGTCCAGAGAGTGTTCGAAGCGGCAGGGATCCCCACGGTGGGGATCAACATCGCCGCGTTCGCCCACGTACCGGCGCGAATGGGAGTCAGCCGGGCCCTGATCACCGACCATCCGATGGGCCGACCGCTCGGAGCACCCGGCGATGCCGTTCGTCAACGCGACGTGGTCGCAGCAGCCCTCGAGCTGCTCACCAGCACCGCCGGACAAACCATCGTCTCGTTCCCGCATCCGTACCGGACAGCCGCAGCGCACCCGTCCGCCTGACGATCCTCAGGATCGCCAGCGGCGAACCTCGGCGACCAATCCGCACAGCATCCTGTCGGCGTCGACAATGGCCCCCGACCGGGCTGTGACCAACGCACCGAACATCGCGGCCTGCGCCAATGCGGCCCTGGTGGAGCCGGTGTGCGGTTCGATCTCACCGGATCGCTCGGCGCGTGTGATCGCAGCTTCCAACGATCGGCGAACCCGCTCGCGGTGGCGTTGGGTCACCTCAGCGATCTCCTGATCCTGCGTGGCGAACTCGACCATCGTATTCACGAGCAGGCATCCCATCGGCTGCACATCCGACGAGACTCCGCTACGCACCCACTCGACGAATCGCACGACGTCGTCGAGGCCGCACGAGCCGGCGGCCAATGCCTCGAGCGCCGAGCCGACATGGTGCTCGTAGCGAACCAACGCCGCCTGGAACAGGCCACGTTTGCTGCCGTACGCCGCGTACAAGCTCGACACGTTGATCCCCGTCGCAACGACCAGCGCATCGAGGCTTGTCGCCTCGTAGCCGTGCTTCCAGAACCCACCCAACGCGCCCGGTCTGCTCGACACCTACTTGACCGGCTATGCCGCGTTCCGCTCCGAGTCGGGCCTCACGGCGGCCCAGCAGGAGACCGTGTTCCTCACCATCAGCCGCGCCAACGGTTGCTCGTACTGCGTCACCGCACACTCGACCATCGCCGACATGACCAAGGTGCCTGCCGAGATCACCGACGCGCTCCGTGCCGCCACGACCCTTCCCGATCCGCAACTCGACGCGCTTGCAACGTTCACCTCTGCCATGCTCGACAGTCGCGGCTTGCCGACCCGCGCCCAGGTTGATGCCTTTCTTGCGGCTGGCTACACCGAGCAGCAGATCCTGTATGTGGTGCTCGCCCTCGCCGTCAAGACGATCTCCAACTACAGCAATCACCTGTTCCACACTCCAGTCGACGCCGCCTTCAGCGCCCGGGCGTGGGACCAATGAGTTGAGGCGCCCTCGACCGGGAATCGAAGATCGGGCCGAGCGGGTTCACATTCCTATGGCGCACACGAACCCACAGCTCGCCGATCCCTCAGCCGACGGTGCTGAGATCACCGTCCACTGGAGCCCCGGGTGCCCGCATCAGGGCTCGGAGTGATGAGCATCCCGACACTCGTGCTGTGCGACGCACACGGCAACGAGATCGACCGCATCGTCGGGCTACCCAATCGGCAAACCCGCGACAAGTTCGTCGTCAAAGCGGCCACAGTCGCGAACAGCGGATCGAGTACAGCATGACCCTCCGCGTCGGCGACCCGCTCCCCGACCTCGAACTCATCGATCACACCGGCCAGGTCTGGCACACCAAAGATCATCGCGGCCACCCACTCGTACTGGTGCTGCACCGTCACCTTGCTTGACTGCCATGCCAAGAACACGTGATCGCCGTGCGCGACCATCTCGACCAATTCGGTGACGCAACCATCGTCATCGTCACCTTCGCCGCGACCGAACGACTCGCCGCCCACCGCGACCACCTCGCAATTCCCTTCACCATCGTCACCGACGTCGACCGCCGCCTGTACCGACTGCTCGGCGCCGAGCGAGGGAGCAATCGCCAGATCTGGTCGTTCGGCACCCTGCGGATGTACGCAGGTCTGCTCCGACGAGGGCGCCATCTCAGCAAGCCCACCGAGGACATCCACCAACTCGGTGCCGACGCAGTCATCGGACGCGACGGACGACTTCGCTACCTCTCGCTCCCGTCTACGCCCGACGCCCGACCGCCAGTGTCGGATCTGATCGCCGCCCTGGACTGAACTCGACGGCCTGCGAAAGTTCATCGCCTCCCGAACGGCGTCAGATACCCGATGCTCGCGACGGTGTAGGGAATGACGTAGTTCGCCACCGTGCGCACCCATGTCGCCAACGTGGCATCGCCCGACTCGATCACCGAACCCTGATTGACCACGGTCAACAAGGTGCCCACCACGAGCGCGATCTTGCTCGCCGTGCGAAACGTGGCGCCCTTTACAATCAGCACACACACGTCGAGTGGCGTCGACCACGAGAGCTCGGGACGTTCGGCGTTCACCGCTCCACCGGCTCGTCGCCACGGGCGATACGCGCCCCGAACTCACGCAGCCTCGCCAGCGAGTCCGCCGGCACGGAGGGCTGGTGACCGGCCAGCGAGTGCTTGATCCGCTCGTAGGTGTCGGCTTCGAGTCCACACCTCCGACAATCCTCGAGATGTGCGGCCAGACGTTCGGAGCGACGATCATCGAGCTCTCCATCGAGATAGTGCTGCAACCACTCTCCGACCTCGCCGCACGTCATCGGCCGCTTCGCAGACGATCGGGACAGGAACCTCCACGGCTTGTTCATCAGTGGCTCCTCGGGGCCAGGCCGGCCCGGTCCAAACGATCGCGGATACGACCACGCGCCCGGTGGAGACGGCTCATCACCGTGCCGGCAGGCACGCCCAGCAGCTCGGCGGCCTCGGCGTAGGTCAAGCCCTCCACATCGACGAGTTGCAAGACGCTCCGGAATGGCTCGTCCAGCTCGGCCAGCGCGCGCTCGATCTCGGCGTCGAAGCCAGCGTCGACGCCGGCATCGGTGACATCGACAGCCGCCAACTCGTTCAACTGTCGAGACGTGCCCTCCGGGTCGCGGAGCAACTCAGGACGCTGGCGCCGGTTGCGGTTGATGTGCGTGTTGCGCAGGATCGTGAGCAGCCAGGCACGCGGATGTCGACCATCGAACCGCTCGATCGCTCGGTAGGCGCGGATCAGGGTGTCCTGCACCAGATCTTCCGCGTCGGCATCGTTGCGGGTGAGTGAGCGCGCGACTCGCAACAGCACTTCGATCTCCGGCAGCACATGCTGCTCGAACAGTGCTTGGCTCGCCTCCGGACTGGACACGCGAGAGGTAACCCGCCGAGGATGCCGGCTCATTCCCCGGGAAGCATCCGCAACGATGTCGGGTTTACACCTGCGTGATGTACCTCGATCATCTCCGCTATCGCCATTACATCGATGCGTTCATCGACGGTGAACTCGACGGAGACTTGCGGAATCGTGTGGGCGACCACGTTGCGTGGTGCCCGATGTGCGACCGGGATGCCGGACTGACGATCCATGTGAAGTACAGCCTGGCATGCCACCGCAGCTTGCCCGAGCGCGCCGCTGATCGCCTGCGCCGATGGGCGCGCCGCGACCTGAGCTGATCGTCGTCCCCAGTAGGCCACAGCTGTCAGCTCACGACGACGCTGTCGGCATGCGGGCGTAAGAGCCCGACGTCGACGTCGCCTTGGTGGCTCAGCCACGCCGTCGCCGAGGATCGGCCCAGGTCGATGAGTTCGCGTGCATGCGAGAAATCGGCCGGACCGACCCTGATCGGGCACGGTGGTGGCACCAAGCGCACATCGACGATGCTGCGGAAGTGATCGACGTCGTCGGCCAGGCGGTGCTGCACCAGAACGGCGAGTCCGTGCAACGCCATTCCCAACGCACCGACGGGCGGACGGTCCAACGAGCACGACCATCCGGTCGGCAACACGTACACCGTGGTGGCGCCTTCGGCGACGGCATGGGAAATGGCCGCGTTGTTGACGACCCCGCCATCCATGTAATGGCGCCCGCCGATCATCACCGGGGCGAACACACCGGCGTGGCCGGTCGGGTCAGTGCAGGCCACGCAGACCGAACAAGCCGAGCAGCACGAGCGAGACACCGATGACGAGTGTGACCAATGCACGTTCGCGGCGCACGACCCACACCACAGCGACCGTCACCGCGAGCACACCGAGTACCTGACCGACCACGCCAGCGTCAGTGGCAGGAAACAGTACGTCGTCCACGAGAACGCAGGATCAGGGTATTGCCGCGACAACGGTGTCGGGCTGGAACGCCGACCACGCAAACCAGAAGGTGTCGACGTGCACCACGGGTTCGAGCTGTCGGCCGACGAGCGGCCCGCCCACGGCCATCCCAAGGAGGTTCCATGCCGAGCCGGTCTGGTCATCGACGAAGTCACCACCCGACGACGTGAACGTCAACGCTGTCCCATCGACGACGGGCACGAACACACCGGTGGCGCCGATGTCGTCGCCGTCGACGATGGCGCCTTCGTCCAACGCCGACACGGTGCCAGGCGCCCACCACACCGTCAGCTCCTGGCCGGCGACGGTCACGGGCACGACGCCCTGCTCGCGGAGCAATACGAGCGGTACAGCCAACGCGTCGGCTTCGCGTTCGACGCCAACCACACGCGTCATCGCCGTGAACCGACCGTCGACTTCTCCTTCGAACAGGAACGGTTCACTGGTGATGTCGTCGTAGCCGGGGTACGGGTTCGATCCGTAGTTGCGGTCGAAACCGGTGTCACGACTCAGCACCAGACCATCCGGGTGTGCGTCGCGCCACAGACCCCAGGGAACCGTCGCCACCGGGAACGTCTCCAACTCGGTCCCAGTGAGCATCCCGACGATCGCCTCGCCGTTGAAGTGGCTCCACAACGTCTCGGTCTGGCGGTCGTACATCACGAGCGCCGAGTTCCACAGCAGCCCCGACGTTCCGAAACTCATCACCCGGCCATCGACACGCCGGTCGTACGCGACAGCCGAGTTGCACAACGGGCAGTACGTCACAGCGAGTGGAACGCCGCCAACGGTGTCGTTGACGATCTCGTGCCAGATCAGGATCTGCACCGGATACGCCCGCGCGTCACCGCCGACGTCGACGGCCATCACCGGCTCGTTCTCGGCCAAGAAATCAATGCCAGCCACGGGTACGAACTTCGGGTCGTCGATCGGAGGGATCCCGTCAGGTGGCGGCCCGCCAGACCGCAGTTCGGACAGCGGCACCAACGGCTCCGGCAATCCGTCCACGTCTCCACCACGAGCCGCCGACAGACCCGACGGCGTGTCCTCCACCGCTGATTCCACGGCCTGTTCGACAACGACCTCTTCGGGGATCGACACCGCACCAACGGTGGCATCGCCTTCCACCGTGCTGATCGGCGAGCCAGCATCGACGGTTGTCGCGACCAAGGTCGACCCGTTCTCGCCGGCCGAGCACGCCGCCAGCATCAACACGGCCGCCGTCATCATTGCCAGGAACCGCCGGGAGGAGCGCATGTTCAGCATCATGGTGATGAAACCCGGCAGCCCTTCGGCAACTTCCCGGGCGACAGGCCACCGGAATACGGGTCGCACCTCACCGGGTTCCCACCCCGTACGTGCCCAACCCGTCACCCCCCAAGGGCTCGGCCAACCCACGGTTGCCGCCGCTGCTGTCACCCTCCCCGCAGTCAGCGGCGGCGCCGAAGGTACCTGCCCAGACGACCGACCGAGCACCGCATTGGAGTCCTGAAACATGTTCGACGGTCCGTACGCACTCGCGATCGCAGCTGGCATGGCCGCCACGGTCAACCCGTGTGGCTTCGCGCTGCTTCCCGCCTACCTCTCCGCGTTCCTGGGAAGCGAGCACCGCGCCGGCGGGGCCAACGCAGTCGCTCGAGCGCTGGCCGTGTCTGGCGCGCTCACCGCCGGGTTCGTCGTCGTGTTCGGCACCTTCGGGCTGATCGTCACCCCGCTCGCGCTCTCGGTCGAGGACAAACTCCCGTGGGTCACCGTCATCATCGGTATCGGACTCGTCGCCCTTGGTATCGCTCTCCTCGCAGGTCGCCAACCGACCCTCCAGATCCCCAAACTGCAGCGCGGCGGCAGCGACGGCACCCTTCCCTCGATGTTCCTGTTCGGCATCTCCTATGCCACCGCCTCACTGTCGTGCACCATCGGCCCGTTCCTCGCGATCACCACGACCACCTTCCGGTCGTCCAGCTTCATCGCCGGCTCCGGTGTCTTCCTCGCCTACGCACTCGGCATGGGCATCGTCATCGGCATCCTCACCGTCGCGCTCTCCCTCGCCAAAGCAACCGTCGTCCAACGCTTCCGCAACGCGCTCCCCAAGATCAACCGGATCGCCGGTGGCGTCGTCGTTGTCGCCGGCCTCTACGTCGCCTACTATGGCTGGTACGAGATCAGGGTCCTCAATGGCGACACCGACGACCCGATCATCGACCGAGCCATTGCCGTCCAGAGCTGGCTCACCAACACCGTCGTCCCCGACAACCCCGCCTCGACCGCGCTCGCTGCCGTCGTCATCCTCGGTTCCGTCGCAACCGTGGCCGCGTTCGTCCGACGACGACGAGCAAGTGCGGCCTGAGCGAGCGACCTACACCCGACGGCGGTTGCTCGTCGCCGGGACGTTCGCGGCGCTCCCAGCCGCACTGTGGACTGGCCGCGGGAACTCCGCAGGGCAGGCTGCCACACCGCCGCCGCCGACCGATCCGAACGTCCGGCCGACAACCGTGCCACTCGAGACGACCGATCCGACCCCAACGGCATCCCCGACCTCGCTCCCAACCATCAAACACGACCTGGCGCTCGGCATGGTCGACGACGACGTCGCCGCGCTCCAACAGCGCCTCATCGACCTCGCGTACGATCCCGGCCCAGTCGACGGCTACTTCGGCCATGCCACCCGCCGAGCCGTATGGGCGTTCGAGAAGCTGGCGATGTCAACCCCGCGAGAGGACGCCTCGGGCGTTGTCACCGGTGCTGTCCGGGACGCCATGCTCGCCGCCGTCACGACGGTGCCACGACGCGCAGGCCAAGGCGACCAGCACACGGAGATCTATCTTCCCGAACAGGTCATCGCCGTGTTCCAAGCGGGCCGACCGGTGCTGGTGTCCCACATGTCGAGCGGGACTGGTGACGAGTGGTGTGAGATCGTCACCATCGACGTCGACGAACGAGGAGTCAAGCTCGACGAAACGATCGAACGAGACGTGTGCGGTATCTCCACCACCCCCGGCGGAGTGTTCGAGTACTTCCGTCGGGTGCCCGGCATCCGCAACGGCGCACTCGGGTCGATGTGGAACCCCGTCTACTTCAACTACGGCATCGCCGTCCACGGTGCGACCGATGTACCACTCCACCCCGCTTCGCACGGATGCGTTCGCATTCCCATGCACATCTCCGACTACTTCCAGACCCTCGTCGCCGACGGCGACCGGGTCCTGGTCTGGAACGGTGAGAAACAGCCCGAACAACTCAGCGAGCAAGAGATGCTTCCCGTGTTCGACTACCCCAACCCGACCGCCACGACAACAACGACGACGACATCAACCGCGACGACAACCACGACAAGCCCAACAACCACGACAAGCCCGACCACGACAAGCCCGACGACCACGCTCCTGACCCCATCAACAGCGACATCGACCTCGACGACAACGAGTCCTCCGGCTGCGTGAGTCCGAAACCTCGGGTTCAGCGGGTCTCGAGTCAGCTACTGGTTTCTCCGGCGGGTTGTGGTGACGTCCACGAACCATCGGCCACGTCGAGGATGAGTCCGACGGTGAGGCGTGGGTCGGTCAGCGGCAGCTGATGGTCACCGCGCCAGGCCCGGTACGCAACGTTCGGGTGGATGCGAGCGATCTCCTCCAGAAATGGGTGGTTGCAGACCGGGTCGTCGTGGCCGGCCACGATCACCACGGGCACGGTGACGTCAGACAGCAAGCCGACGGCGCCGCTGTCGAGCACGAGCCTTTCGAGCGTCTCGGAGTACGAAGCCCAACTGTGCTCGACGCCGTCACGTGCGATCCGCGCCGGAAGGTCTGGGCGGCTGAGCTCGGCCAGCGACCCGGCCAGCTGCCGGTGAGCGCACGTCCAGCGGCACACCGCTGCAGCAACGTTGCCGTCGTTGGCGAAGAGTCGTGCCGTCAGACCCAACCGTTCGACATGACGTCGAGCGTCGGTGGCATCGGGGTAGGCCGGTGGCCCGACCTGGTCAACGGCTGCGGACGTGCGGCTCCCATCAGGTTCGCGCAACCGTTCGTCGGCCGGCATGCGCGACCAGAGCGGCCGTATCGATCACTGTGATCGAGCGGTATCCGACGTTGATGAATCCACGACGATGAAGGTCGCTGATCACCTTGTTCACCGACGGCCGTCGAGCGCCGAGCAGGGCAGCGACGGTCGCCTGCGAATACGGAAGCTGGTCATCCACGGCTTCGTCGAGGATGACCCGTGCAACCTGCTGGGCGAGCGGTACACCGAGCAGGTCGACCAGGCGCTGCTGGCTCGTCGCAAGCCGACTTGCAACCGCGATCAGCCACCGGCGAGCGAGCTCGGGATGTCGGCCGAACATCTTTGCGAAGAGGTCGTTGTCGAGCCGATGGCAGATCGAGTCCTCGAGGGCTTCAGCCGAGTAGGGCTGCGCCATGTCGAGCAGCATCGAGACATCCCCGTCGAGATCTCCCGGGCGAAGGATCGCGAGGATGACACGTTCCGCGCCAGCTCCCGCGAACAGCCCGATCGATCCGGAGCGGACCACCCACACTGCGTTCGACATCTGACCCGCAACGAACACCACGTCGCCGCGTGTGAACCTCACCGTCGACAGTTCGGAGGCAAGCAACTCCAGGTCAGACGGAGAAAGGTGAGGAACTGATCCACGCCCGACGCACCGAGCAACCCACGCGGCCTGGCGCATCGAGTCGTCGACTGCAGCGTCGGGTCGCAGACCTTCGAGCCAGCGGCTCACCGCCGTGCACCGACTCTGTCAGCAACCTGACACTCGTGAACGAGCAGCGCTACTCGGTGGGTTCCCTGTTGCAACTCGACACAAGGAGACACCAACATGAACCAACGAAAGATCATCCAGGGAGCGCTGCTCGGAGCAGCGGGCGGCATGGTGATGGCGATGTGGTCAATGATCGCACTCGCTGCAACCGGCGACGGGTTCTTCGCCCCCGTCAACTTCATCGCACACTCGCTCTGGCGTGGGGCGCCACTCGATGGCGGGTTCAACGCCGCCGCCTTCGTATTGGGAATCGTCATCCACATGATGGTGTCGATGACGCTCGGCGTCATGATCGTCATCGGCGCCAGCCGCAGGTCGATCTCGACCACCGGAGCCGTTGCGGTATCGATCGGCGTACCACTGGCTGCATGGGCCGGACAGCTCGTGGCCTGGAATGCGATCGATCCGGACGCACGATCACTGTTCACCCCGTGGGTGCTGTTCGTCGGCCACCTGCTGTTCGCGATGGTCGCCGCAGGGTGGACCGTCATCGCACGCAGACAGACCGCCACCGCCACCGCCTCAGGTTCGCTACACCACAACGCCGATCACGCTCACGCCTGATCCGCAGATACCCCTCGCGGTGCCCGGGAGCCAACTCGCTCCCAGGCACCGTCGCGCAACGAGGACTGCACCCCAGGCTGTTCAGTCCCCCGGGAAGCTCGCAACCGATCGCTCGACCCCGGAATCGGCGAGACGCGCCAACGGGTCTCAGCGGCGATGAACGCCGCCCCCATGTGCTCTTGGTCAATGCTGTGCTCGCTCCTCGGACGGACCGACATGGTTCGGGCAGAGCGTCATGGCACTGCTGGCGATGGCAACGTGGGAGAAGGCCTGGGGGAAGTTGCCGAGTTGTCGACCGGCGACGGGGTCGTACTCTTCGGCAAGGAGACCGACATCGTTGCGCAGGCCGAGCAGCCGTTCGTAGAGGGCAGTGGCCTGGTCGCGGCGACCCATCATGGCGAGGCAGTCGACGAGCCAGAACGAGCACAGGAGAAACGCTCCCTCCTCGCCTCCGACACCGTCGTCGGCGTCGTTCACCTGATAGCGCGTCACCAGTCCGTCGGTCGTCAGCTCGCGTTGGATGGCTTCCACCGTGGCGACCACCCTCGGGTCGTCGGCCGGGAGGAAGCCGACGAGCGGGATCAGCAGCGTCGACGCATCGAGCGCCTGCCCTCCGAAGGACTGAGTGAACACGCCACGGTCGTCGACCGCAGACGCGCACACCTCGTCATGCACCTCCGCGCGGAGCCCACGCCACTTCGCCACGTCGCCTCCGAGTCCGTGCTGCTCGACCGCCTTGACGGCACGGTCGAACGCCACCCAGGCCATCACCTTGGAATGTGTGAACTGGTTCCGACCGCCCCGGACCTCCCAGATGCCTTCGTCGGGTTCACGCCAGTTTCCCTCGAGCCATCCCATCATCGCTGCTTGCACTTGCCACGCGTTCTCGTCTGGCTGCATGCCATGCGCCCGAGCCTGGTGCATGGCGTCCATGACCTCGCCGAAGACGTCGAGTTGCACCTGGTCAGCCGCTCCATTGCCGACCCTGACCGGCCTGGAACCTTCGAAGCCGTCCAACCAAGGCAGCTCCTGCTCGGGCAATCGACGTTCTCCGGCGAGCCCGTACATGATCTGCAGCCTCGCGGGCTCGCCGGCGACCGCGCGTACGAGCCAGTCACGCCATGCCCGAGCATCGTCGATGCACCCTCCCTTCAACAGTGCCAACAAGGTGAAGGTCGCGTCTCGCAACCAGCAGTACCGGTAGTCCCAGTTGCGGGAGCCGCCGATCCACTCGGGAAGCGACGTCGTCGCTGCAGCGACGAACGAGCCGGTCGCAGCATGGTTCAGGCCTTTGAGGACCGTGAGCGACTGACGGACATCGTCGCGGTATGCGCCGTCGTAGCTCAGCCGAGACGACCACGCGCTCCACCACTGGAGCGTGGCCTCGAGCGCGTCATCGACATCGATCGGCGACGGTGGGGCCTCGTGTGATTCGTACCACGCCAAGTCGAACGACACCCGGTCTCCCGCACGCACGGTGAACTCACCGACAGTCGCGAACCCGACGCCGTGCAACTCGATGGGTGTGCGCAGGACCAGAGCGTCGGGGCCGGCCACTGCCAACAGTGCATCCTCGGCCCCAGTGACCCACGGGATGATGCTGCCGTAATCGAACCGCACCCGCACGTCGGTTTTCATCGCAACCACACCACTGCGGCACTCGACGCTGCGCACCAGGCGATGCGCGGCACCAGTGGGCACCATCGCGTCGACGACGGCCACGACGCCACTCGCAGTCGAATGCGTCGTCTCGAGGACGAGCGATCCCGCCCGGTAGCTCCTCACCGTTCTGGCTTCGCCGACCGGTCCGAGCGACCAGTGCCCGTTGTCCGGCCCACCCAGCAGCGACGCGAAGCAGGCCCCTGAATCGAAGCGTGGGAAGCACAACCAGTCGATCGATCCTGCCTTGGAGACGAACGCAGCAGATCTCGAGTCGCTCAGCATGGCGTAGTCCTCGATGCGTCTCATGTGTCAGCCCCACCCGTCCGTGCGTTGTTTCGGGTATCCGGGCCCGGCCCGCATCGTTGCACTGGCGTCAGGCGACGATCAACTGGTCGACGATCTCCGCAAGATCGTCGGCACCGAGTGATCCGACGAAGGTCTCGAGACGACCGTCATCGGCGATGAACGCGAACGCCGGCTGGGCATAGATCTCGTACGACGCCCAGATGTCACCACCGCTGTCGTTCAGGTGCGTGATGGCCCCGGTTCCGGTGTCGGCGACGAAGTCGCGCATCTCCGTCGCCTCTCCCCGACCAGCAACGCCGATGAAGTTCACACGATCGGCATACCTCGCCGCGATGTCAGCGACATCAGGCGCCTCACCGCGACAGATCACGCACCACGGCGCCCAGAACCACGCGACGGTTGGCCGACCAGCGAGCGTTTCCGCATCGAACGGTGCGCCATCGATCGTGCTCGCGCCGACCAGCGCCGCAGGGACCGACGTCCCAGCCGTCCCAGCCGTCCCCGACGTCCCCGACGTCCCAGCCGATGGCGCGCCTGGCGCCGCGTCGTCGGCTGGCGCCTCGCTCGATGGGGCACCGGTCGACGACGAACCGCCGGTTGGGGCACCGGTCGATGATGAGCCGCCGGTCGGGGCATCCTGCGCTCCGTCGACAGCAGCCGACGAGGAGTCTTCCCGACCCCCGCCACAGGCGGCCAGCACGAGGCCGGCCGCTGCGGCGAGGAAGGCGGAGCGGGACAAGTGCGGGGTGTGGTGCGACGTCATGGGGACGAAACCCGTCGGCAAGGAGCTCACATTCCGCGAATCGCCCGTCATTGCTCCGCTGGCAATTGCACGATGCCGGAACCCGCTCGAGGACCACGGCCCTACCAAGCAATCGAAAGGGCCGGCTCGGGAGCGGCCGCGATCAGCAGTCCGTGCGGTCTGGTCGATGATGACTCGACGACGCGACCAGAAGCGCAGCGTTGAGCTGAGACATCGAGGGTGCACCGTCGAGTCGACCGCCGAACTCGTAGAGCCGACATCCGTACGACACGCCACCCGATTCGAACGGGTCGCTACCGTCGACCAGCACCGTCGGTGAGCCTGAGAACCCGAGCTCGATCGCTTCCTGTTCGGAAGCAACGACGCGAAGAGTTGTCGTCACGGCCACGCCCGCAAGGTCAGCCGCAATGTGCAGGCGCTCCAAGAGCACGGTCACGCTCGGGCAGGCGTGCACATGCAACACGGTGACATCGACCGGCCTGATGTGAACAGAAGACGACGGAATCGGCATGTGAGAGAAACGCATCGAACGGTCGAAGACATTCCACCGGCGCGCCATTCATCCGGACTGAGCCGCGAGCGCGACGACCTCGGCTTCGGGGAACGGGCCGAGCCATCCCTGGATCGGGGTTCCGTCGGCGGCGAAGAGGATGGCCGTTGGTTGCGAGGTGACACGGAGCGCCGACCACGACTCGAACGACTCGTCCCACAACATGGTGAAGGTCGTGCCGTAGTTGGTGACGAACTCCTCGGCCTCGCCCAACGTGTCCTGCGTGCCGAGACCGATCACTTTGAGCGTGTCGTCGTGCTGCCGAGCGAACTGCTCGACGCCGGGGGCTTCCCCCCGGCAGGCGGGTCAATGTGGCGCCCAGAACCAGACGAGCACGGGTTTGTCGGCCGGCAGGAAGTTCGCCAACTGCACCCACTCCTTCTCGCCCACGTCCCAGACCGTGACCGGTGGCAGGAACGGGGCAGCAGATGCCTCGACCACAGCCAGGTCGGGACGGGGTCCGGGATCGACGGACGCTTCGGGTGGGCTACTGCAGGCGGCTGCAGCCAGCACGATGGCCACCGCGAGCGACCCCAGACGTGCGGAGACTCGGAGTCGAGACATGCGGAGGGAACCCTGCAGGGCCCCCACGGCATTCCCCAACTGAGAAGAATCCTGCAAGCTCGCGACGAACCCGATGAACCC
>Ga0105047_10008226_pt1 | contig 17413 bp, 10 predicted proteins | sample MAT04_FD_78384 | JGI IMG/M metagenome (GOLD analysis project Ga0105047, IMG submission 78384) | Freshwater microbial communities from Lake Fryxell liftoff mats and glacier meltwater in Antarctica - MAT-04 (megahit assembly) | ecosystem: Environmental > Aquatic > Freshwater > Ice > Liftoff...
ATTCTCCGTGGGAATGGCTTCCCTGCCCGCTCGGGCCGACCCCCGCATTACCGCCTGGCGCGGGAGTGATGGCCTCCCGCAATCGGGAACCCTCGGTGTCACCCTGGCCAACCGCGGCCGGGTGCTCGCCACCCACAGTCCCAGCCTGCCCATCGCGCGCCTGGACGGCTTCCAGGTCACCACCCTGTCCAACACGGTCGGTGCCGTCAGTCGTGTCTACGAAAGCCGCAGTGAGCAACTCTGGTGCGTCACCCCGGAAGGATTGCTTGAGAATACCGGGGCCGGTTGGAACAACCATACCCTCCCGGAAATCGCGGCTGAGTTCCGCGCCAGCCCCCTCCGCTCCATCCGCCCGATTCCGCTTATCCCTCTCGATCGCCATCGGGTTCTCATCCTCCTGCCTGACCGCCTCTGCGAATACGACGCCAACGAGCAACGCTCCGTCGTCCTGATCCTCGCCTCCTCCACCGCCATCGGGCGCTTCAATGAGCTGAATCCCGCCCGGGACGATGGCGCCTGGATCTCCGGCAGCCGGGGGCTCATCCGCATTCCCGCTCCTCTCCGCCATCTCCGAGCCGACACGCCTCGGGAAGAATTCGTGATGCCGGACGCCGTCGATGCCGCGGAACTTCAGCGGCCGTTCGAGAACCGCTTCGGCGATGTCCTCATGACGGCTGAGGATCGCCGCACCCGCGAACGAATCCTGCTCCACTTTTCGCAGGGCACCTGGGCGCGATGGAATGTCCAGGGCCAAAATCTCCGCCAGGCGTGGTCGGGCCCCGATGGCGAATGGTGGGGACACACGTCAGGAACGGTATTCCGACTCGAACGACTGGGAGACAGTCTCCGTCCCGTCCCGGTCCTTCAAGTGGGCCGCGTGGCGGATGTGGCCCTCGAACCCCACGGAGTGGCGTGGGTCGCCACCTCGGAAGGCCTTTTCCGGATCGCCCCGCTCCCATGGCGCCAGGTTACCGGCATCGACACCGACCTGGGGACCGTCCTGGGTATTGCCAGCGATCGCCAGGGCCGCATCGTCGCCGCCTCCCGCAGCAATTTCTTCTGGTTCGACGAAATGTCCTGGCACGCCACCCGCTACGCGGAACATCGCGAGGACGACACGGTGAAGCCGGGCGAGATCCTCTTCCCACTGGTCGACGGCTCCGTTCTCGTCCGATCTGAAGGCTCCAATCGGTTGTTCAACCGGGATGGAACCCTCGAAGCGCTCTTGGCACCCATTTCCGAAGCCTCGCCGATTGGCCTCCTGCCGGACGGACGCCTGGTCTTGCAGCCGGCCCCGCCCCGCGACAACACGCTGGTGGCTTTTGACGGCAGCACGGTGACTTCGATGGCGGAGCTTCCCACCAACCATCTGACGCTCGGGACCCTCACCCTGGTCCTGCCCACCCGCTCCGGCGAACTGCTGGTAGGCGGAACGAAGGGACTCTCGATCCGTCGCGGTGGGCAATGGAAACAGTTCAATGACTTGGAGTCCGAGACGTCCCCCAGGGCTTTCGACGGCGCCCTCGTCGGCCTCGAACTCCTGGATGGCAGGATCCTCTTGGGCGGGTCGGACGCGATTCGTGAATTCGATGGCCAAGCCTGGCGTGTCCTACGTCGGGGATTTGACGGCGTCCATGCCATCCATTCCGCGCGCGATGGCGCTGTCTGGATCGCCTCGGGCAGCGGTCTCCATCGCTTCAAGGACCGCTCGTGGTTCGCCCTGGGGGAGGAGGAAGGTCTGCCTTCCGGGGTCGTCTTTTCGGTGCACGCCGACGGCTCCGGACGACTTTGGGCGGCCACCGCCCGTGGACTCTTTGCCTTCGATACGAATGCCGATATCGACCCGCCGCGCCCGGAGATCACCGACGCTGACCTTCCCGTGCGGGCCGGAGAGAATCGGGCCAGGTTCGTGATCAGCGGACAGGATCGATGGCGCTACACCCCGCCCGGGCGACTTTTGTTTTCGTGGCGTCTCGACAGCGGGCCCTGGTCGGTCTGGCGTGCGGCCAGCAGCGATCAATTCACCAATCTTCCGGCGGGCACTCACCGGTTCGAGGCGCGCGCCCTGGATCCGAGCGGGAACGGCGACGGACCGACGGCCGTCTACGAGTTCGCGGTGATTCTTCCCTGGTTCAAGGAGCCGCGCCTGGTACTCGCCTCCGTCGGACTGGCCGTGCTGGTTTTGGCGCTCATTTCCCAGGCGATTCACGGCTATTCGCGCCTCAAACAGAGCTACGCCGAAGTCGAACGCCAGATTGCCGAACGTTCCACCGCCCTGGAAAAGGCGAACGCGGAACTGCTCCACAGCCACAAAATGCGCGCCCTGGGAACCCTGGCTGCCGGCGTGGCCCACGACTTCAACAACCTCCTCTCCATCATCAAGGGCTCGGCTCAACTGCTGGAATCCCAACTTCACGACGCCGAGAAGGCGCGCCAACGACTCCAGCGCATCAAGACCGCCGTGGATCAGGGAGCGGGGCTGGTGAAGGCGATGCTGGGCTACAGCCGCAACGCTGCCACCGCCCGCAAACAAATTCAGCCGACCGAAGCCGTCCAGCGCGCCCTTCGGCTCATGGAGGAAAGACTCCCTGGCCGTCTCACGTTCGTCCCACCCACCCATCCATCACCCCTAGCACTGGCACAACCGGAGATGCTCCAGCAGGTCCTGCTCAATCTCATCCAGAACGCCGACGAAGCGATGGACCAGCGCGGGATGGTCCAGATCGACGTCGATGTCGTCGACCGCCCTCCCGACGGGTGCTGGCTCCAACCGGCTTCGGCCCCGACCTACGTGAGCATCGCCATCCATGACCACGGCGTCGGTATTCCCCCGGAGAATCTCCCGCGGATCTTCGAACCGTTCTTCACCACCAAAGGATTCAGCAGCCGACGCGGCACGGGTCTCGGACTCTCGATGGTCTACGAATTCGCCAAGGAAATGGGGGCCGGCATCGCGGTGTCTTCCGCCGTCGGCCAGGGAACCACCTTCCGCGTCATCCTGCCCACTGCGGGCTAGGCGAGCAGCTCACGCACAATCTGCGCATCGGTGACCTCGAAGTCCGTGAGACTCGCCTCTCGGCCCTCGTGCGGAAACGTCAGGCCTCGATGGTGGATTCCCAGGGTGTGCAACAGCGTGGCGTGAAAGTTCGGCACGCTGACGATATTCTCCACCGCGCGGTACCCGAACTCGTCGGTCGCCCCATGGACGTACCCGCCCTTGAAGCCACCTCCGGACACCCAGGTGGAAAACGCATGCCGGTTGTGGTCCCGGCCATCCTTGCCCTGCGACACCGGCAACCGCCCAAACTCACCCGTCCAGAGCACCACCGTCGACTCCAGCAGCCCGCGCTGTTTCAGATCCTGCACCAACGCCGCGCTCGGTTGGTCGGTCTTCGCACACAATCCCTTCAGTCTCTCGGCATTCTTGTCATGCGTGTCCCACGGTTGACCCGAAAGGAAGAGCTGGACGAAACGCACCCCACGTTCCACCAGCCGACGCGCCAGCAGACAGCGTCGCCCGTACTCCTCCGTGTCCGGCTTGTCCAATCCGTAGAGTCGCTTGGTCGACTCCGATTCCCCCGACAGATCCAGCGCTTCAGGAACCGCCGATTGCATCCGCGCCGCCGTCTCGAAGTTCGCGATGCGCGCGGGTAACTCTGAATTCTCCGGATGCCGGGACGCGTGGCGGCGGTTCAACGCGTCCACAAAGGCCAACTGATTTGTCCTCGCCCCGGGCCGGATTCCGCCGGGCGTCTGCAAATGGAACACCGGCGACGGCCCACTTCGAAAGGGCGTCCCCTGAAATACCGCCGGCAGGAACCCCGACGACCAATTGCGCTCACCGTCAACCGGCAGGCCTCCGGGATCGCCCAGGACCACGTAGGCGGGCAGATTGTCGTTCGCCGAACCCAACCCATACAGAAGCCATGCTCCCAAGGTCGGCAGGCCGGCCAGAAACTTCCCAGTATGAAGGATCCGCAGCGCCGACTCGTGATCGACCGATCCTGTCATCATCGACCGAATCAGGGTGATGTCGTCGGCGATCTTCGCGGTGTGCGGCAACAGTTCCGAAAGCGACATCCCACTTTGCCCGCAAGGCTTGAACGCATAGGGAGCGCCCAAGACGTTCCCCGCCTGTTTGTCGAAGTGAATCTCCAGTTCCCCACCTGGGAAGGGCTTCCCATTCCAACGGTTCAAGGCCGGCTTTTCGTCGAAGAGATCCATCTGACTCGGCCCACCGTGCTGGAACAGACTGATGACGGCCTTCGCCCGCGGTCGTGGCAGTTTCGGATCCGGCGACCACACCGTCGACGTCCCGGCACCCGCCTCGGAACCTCGCGACGGGTTACCCATGAGGTGGGCCAGCGCCAGCGCCCCAAGCCCGCCGGCGGAGCGCCCCAAAAACGCCCGCCGAGACCAGCCGTTGAAGGTCGTCTTCATTCCACGTAGAGAAATGCGTTCATCGCGAACAGGGACTGGCCGAAATCTGACCACGCACGAACTTCCCCATCCGGGTCGGCCGCGTACTGCCTTCGTTGTGCGAACAGAAAATCCAGGGCGATGCGCCGTTCGTCGTCGTCTGGACCGCGCCCCAGCGCCAGCAGGAAACCCCGCCCCACCCGTGCCGCGTCGTCCGGCCCCGCTTCTCGCCGCAAGCGTTCCGCCAGGTCCCGTCCTCGCGCCACAGCGAACTCCGAGTTCAACAGGCTCAACGATTGGAGCGGCATCGTGCTTGTTGAACGCCGGGTGCAGTTGAACACCAACGACGGCGCATCGAACAACCCCAGCATCGTCGTCACCTGCGTCCGGCGTTGCTGAAGATAAAGACTTCTCGAAAACGCTTCCGGACGTTGCTCGTCCACCACCACCTCACCATCACCGTTCCGGGTTGTAGCAACATACGGTCCCGCGGACTTCGCCCCCAACCGGCCGCTCACCGCCAGCATCGAATCCCGCACCGATTCCGCATCCAGTCGGCGCAGAGGAAACCGGGTGAGCCAGGTGTTCGCGGCATCCACCTGCAATGACTTCGGCGTCGCTTCGCTGGTCTGTCGAAAAGCGGCCGACAGCAAGATGACACGGTGCAATGCCTTCTGGCTCCAACCAGACTCCACCAACTCGGACGCCATCCATTCCAACAACTCCGCATGCGAGGGCCGCGCCCCGCTGCGCCCGAGGTTGTCGGGCGTGGGCACAATCCCCACCCCGAAGTGCCCCTGCCAGAGCCGGTTCGCTGTCACCCGGGCCAGCATCGACGCCGCCCGCGATCCCGGTTCCGTCAGCCATTCAGCCCAAGCTTTCCTCAGCCCCGTCGTTCGGCCTGTTTGCTTTCGTCCCATCGCCGTGGGTGTCCCGCCGAGCGGATTCCCCTGGGTTGCGACACTCGTCCGCGGTAGCGAACTACCCCCCAGAAACCCCGGAAACTCTGGCTCCACCGACTCTCCCGGCGTCTTCGGATTGCCCCGCTTTAACAACGGCACCTTCGGACGCTCCGCTTCCACATCCGAAACCCACGCGATCCGGCCCGGCTTCGGAAGCCGCGCCTTGTCGATCTCCTTCAGCTCGTCGTCCCGCTTCCGGCGTCGCTCGACCTCCGCCGTGCGGAATTCCGACGCGCGCATCCCCCATTCCGGGCTCGATTCGTCCGAAGCCTCCACCCGAACGTTGTCGACCACAAAACTCCGCCCGCAACAAAACTCAAAACCGAACCCGCCCGCGGTCACGTCCCCGGACTTCAACGTCAGGCGCTTTCCATCGGGGACGCCGTCGACCAGATGTTCCATGGCGACGTCGTCTTCCGACTCGCGAGTCACGCGAACCCCATAGCTGCGTCCCGCTTGATAACCCACCGAACCGACCTCACCGCGGCTCTTGGCATCGGCACCAGGATAGTCCACCTGGACCTGGCTGGGACCTCCCGGATGCCCATCGATCAGGATATTGCCGCCCGACATCGCCGAGCTGTCGTCGAAATCGTGGAGCGCAATGAAATAACCCACGCGCTCCGCCGGCTTCGCGTCCTCGGAAAGGCGCACCGCTTTGAGGTCAAAGGTGACCTGGACCCACGCCCCGGTACGGTCCGGCCGCCAGGGGAAGGAGTTCTGTGTCGACAACCAGCGGTCCCCCAAACCCCCCGCTTCCCGGAGCCGCAGTGTGCCCTCGGTGACCGACGCCGACGGCGCCGCCTCAGGGTTAAATGACACCGGCGGCAGGCCGCCTGGGGCCTGGTCGCCCGGGGCCACATTCGACCAACGGTTGGTGAACGCGCTGGCGTCGTAGAAACCATCCTCGAACAGCACCCTGCCCTGCGGACGTTGGGCGGCGTACCAGGCGCCGAACTCGGCCTGCACCTCCTTGCGGCGTTGCTCCAGTTCGCGCTCCTTCGCCTCCCAGGCTTCCTGCTCCCCCGGAAGAGCCGCGGTGACAACGCGGTCGTTGGGCTTGATCCATTTCTCGATGTGAAACGCCGGATAGAGGAACGCCTGGAACGCGTAGTAATCCTTCTGGCTGATCGGCTCGAATTTGTGGTCGTGGCACTTGGCGCACTGGACCGTCACCCCCAACAGGCACGAGCCGACGATTTGCATCGATGACTCCAACGCATAGTAGCGGTCCGTCCGGACCTCGTCGGGATTGCCATCGCTCTCACCCGAACCGTCCTGACCGTTCCTCAGAAAATGGGAGGCTTCCAGCAACTCGATCACCTCAGGGGTCACCGGCTGCCCTGGACGCCAACCCGCCAGCTCGTCCCCGGCCAACTGCTCCCGCACAAAGCGATCGAAGGGAATATCCCGGTTCAAGGCACGGATCACGTAGTCCCGATAACGGTAGGCGAGAGGACGGTCGGTGTCCGCGTTGAAGTACCCGTTGGAATCGGCGTAGCCCGCGGCATCCAGCCAGAGCTTGCCCCACCGTTCCCCATACCGCGCCGAATCCAGGTAGAGCTCCACCATCCGTTCGTACCCTCCTGGCCGGCGGTCTGCCAGGAACGCCGAAATCTCCTCCGGTGTGGGCGGCAAACCGGTCACCGAATAGGCAACCCGTCGGACCAACGTCGCCGCATCCGCTTCAAGCCCAATTCCCAGGCCTTCCACCGCGGCACGCGCCTCAAGGAACCGGTCGACGGGTGTTCGCATGCGCTCCGGCGATGCCACGGCGGGAACTGGCGGACGCCTCAAGGCTTGGAACGCCCAGTGATCGGTTCCGGACGGGCTCGGACCGGGATCGGCTCGACTCTCGGGACCGAGAATCGTCAGCAGAACGAGGGTACGAGCCAGCAGCTTCATGGCAGGCCCCTTCCCATCGCTCCAACGGCATCTGTCAGATCGCATCGGCATTTCGGGGTTGCGCAACCATGAGGGCAACCGGACAACGCCGACAAGCCAGTCGATGAATCTGAGATGAACTCGGCTCTTCCCAAGCCTCCCCGGCGTCGGGCATAAGATAAGAAAACTAAACCCTGTCCAATCGCCATGCTCACCATTCTCGGGCCCAAACCGCTCCGTTCCGGGTACTGCGACGGGGTTTCCCGGCGTAACTTCCTGAAAATTGGTTCGTTAGGATTGGGTGGTATTGCCCTGCCTCAGCTTCTCCGTGCCGAATCCGCCTCCGGCATCCGGTCCGCCAGCCAACCTCACAAGGCGATCATCATGATCTTCCTGCCGGGGGGCCCGTCACATCAGGACATGTTCGACCTCCGCATGGATGCTCCCGCCGAGATCCGTGGCGAGTTCAAGCCCATCCCGACCAACGTTCCCGGCATCGAGATCTGCGAACACCTCCCGCGCGTCGCCAAGCTCGCCGACAAATACACCCTTATTCGGTCCATGGTCGGCGCCGAAGATCGTCACGACGCCATCACCTGCCACACCGGCCGGCATCCGCGCAACCAACCCCCCGGCGGCTGGCCCGCCATGGGGTCCGTGCTCGGCAAACTCCAAGGCGCCGGCGACCCCGCGGTTCCCGCATTCGTCGGGTTGGCTCCGAAAATGGGCCATGTTCCCTGGTCGGATAACGGCGTGGCTGGCTTCCTCGGCTCCGCCCACGCCCCGTTTGAGATCAACAAGGGCGGCGGCAAGGACGACATGGTGCTCCAAGGCATCACCCTCGACCGCCTGGCCGACCGCCGCAGCCTTCTCCATTCGCTCGATGGCTTTCGCCGGGACGTCGACACCTCGGGCATGATCTCAGGCCTCGACGCCTACACCCAGCAGGCCTTCGGCATTCTCACCTCCAGCAAGCTCGTCGAAGCCCTCGACCTCAAAAACGAGGATCCCAAACTCGTCGAGCGCTACGGCAAAGGCGACCCTCGCAATCGCGACGACGGCGGCCCCAAGCTGATGGAGCAGTTCCTGGTCGCCCGCCGTCTGGTCGAAGCCGGCGCCCGCTGCGTCACCCTGGCGTTCAGTCGCTGGGATCATCACGGCGACAACTTCGGAGCGCTCCGACAGGACCTGCCCCTGCTGGATCAAGGCCTCAGCGCTCTGCTCGAAGACATCCACCAACGCGGACTCGAAAAGGACGTCAGTGTCGTCGTCTGGGGCGAATTCGGCCGCACCCCAACCATCAACAAGGACGGCGGTCGCGACCATTGGCCGCGCGTCAGCTGCGCCCTGTTGGCCGGCGGCGGCATGCGCCACGGCCAGGTCATCGGTTCCACCGACCGACTCGGTGGCGAAGCAGCCTCCCGCCCGGTCTACTTTGGCGAAGTACACGCCACCCTGTACCACTCCCTGGGCATCGACGTGAACAAGGTGACAATCCCGGATTTCAGCGGACGCCCCCAGTTCCTGGTCGACAACGGACTCCAACCCATGTGCGAACTCGTCGGATAACACGCCCGCGCTGCCAGTTTACGATCAATCCGGTCAACCTGAGAATCCCCACCACCCACCCATGCTGGTCGTTCCTGGTCCTTCCCAACGCTTCTGCGACGGCATCTCGCGTCGAAACTTCCTCCGCATCGGCGCGCTTGGAATGGGCGGACTCGCGGTGCCGCAGTTGCTTCGCGCCGAATCACAGTCCGGTATCCGCTCGTCCCAGAAGGCGGTGATCATGATCTACCTGCCGGGTGGACCGCCGCATCAGGACACATTCGACCTGAAGATGGACGCGCCCGCCGAGATTCGGGGGGAGTTCAACCCGATCCCCACGAACGTCCCGGGCACCCAGATCTGCGAACACCTGCCCCGACTCGCCAAGATGGCGGACCGCTACACCATTGTTCGGTCCATCTCCGACGCGATTGACGATCACTCGGACTTCATGTGCCAAACCGGGCGTCGCAAAAACGGCCAACCCCCTGGCGGCTGGCCCACCATGGGCTCCTCGGTGTCCCGACTCCTGAGTGGGTCCGATTCATCGATTCCTGCCTTCATCGGACTTGAACCGCGCATGCAGCACCGACCGTACAATGCCGCCAATGCGGGGTACGCCGGAGTTTCACACGACGCCTTCCGCCCGGCCGCCGACGCCAAGTCCGACATGGTGCTCAACGGGATCAGCACGGAACGCCTCGCCGATCGACGCGCCCTGCTAAGCGCCTTCGATACCTTCCGCCGCGACGTCGACGCCACCGGCTTGATGTCGGGACTCGACGGTTTCAATCAACAGGCCTTCGGGATGCTGACCTCCAGCCGGTTGCTCCAGGCCCTCGACCTCAAGAACGAAGATCCCAAGCTGTTGGAGCGTTACGGCAAGGGCGATACCAAGGTCCACGGCGATGCCGCTCCCATGCTCAACGAACAGTTTTGCGTGGCTCGCCGGTTGGTGGAGGCCGGCGCCCGTTTTGTTACGGTCGCCTATGGTTTCTGGGACTATCACGGGAACAACTTCGGCAACGCCCGCAACGACCTGCCCCTGCTGGATCAGGCCCTGAGCGCACTGTATCAGGACCTCCACGATCGCGGCATGGAACGGGACGTCAGCGTGATCGTCTGGGGGGAGTTCGGTCGTTCGCCCAACATCAACAAGGATGGAGGCCGCGATCACTGGCCTCGTGCCAACTGCGCCCTGCTGGCCGGCGGCGGCATGAAGGTCGGCCAGGTCATCGGCGCCACAGATCGATTGGGCGGCGAACCCTCGGAACGGCCGGTCCAATTCGGTGAAATCTTCGCCACCCTGTACCACAGCCTCGGGATCGACGTGAACAAGGTGACAATCCCGGACTTCACCGGACGCCCGCAGTTCCTCGTCCCCGACGGCTGCCAGCCGATGAAGGAGTTGGTGGGTTGAGCGACATCTGTCTGGGCGCTTCCTATGAATCACCGTTCCATCACGCCAGGTACCGTCCTACTCGCCTGGATCACCGCCGTGGCCTTGCTCATGGCGTTCGCGCCTCCTGCCCAGGCCAGCCTCGCCATTCACTTCCGTGAAGGCACCACCCACCTCGTCCTTCGCACCCGGGACGCCCGCCAACAGCTCCTGGCCACCGCGGGCTCCGATCGCGATGTCACCCGGGCCGTCGTCTGGTCCGCGGAACCCGGCGGTATCGTTGACATCGACTCCACCGGCCGTGTCACGCCCATCTCCGACGGCGCCGCCGTGGTTGCCGCACGACTCCCGGACGGGCCCACAGCCACCTTTCCGGTCACGGTGACCGAATCCGAGCTCTCGTCGCCCATTCATTTCGCGAATCAGATCGTTCCGATCTTCACCAAGAGCGGCTGCAGCGGCGGTGGTTGCCACGGCAAAGCCGCCGGCCAAAACGGCTTTCGCCTCTCCTTGCTCGGATTCGAGCCTACGGAGGACTACGAGCATCTCGTCCACGAAGCCCGCGGCCGCCGTCTCTTTCCGGCCGCACCGGAACGTAGCCTGCTGATCACCAAGGCCACCGCCGAATTGCCTCACGGAGGCGGTCGCCGACTGGAACCGGGTTCCGATGATTACCAACTCCTGGTGCGCTGGATCTCCCTCGGCATGCCCCCGGGCCGCGCCGATGCGCCAACAGTCACCCGCATCGAGGTGTTCCCCTCGGAACGTATGCTCGCGCTGAACGCGGAACAGCAACTCGTCGTCACAGCCCACTATTCGGATGGGTCCACCGAGGACGTCACTCGGAGCGCCTTGTTCGAACCCAACGACAAAGACATGGCGGCAGTCAGCCCCAATGGCCGGGTAACGGCTTACAACCAGCCCGGTGAAGTCGCCGTCATGGTGCGCTACCAGGCGAAGGTCACCACCTTTCGCGGAACCATCCCCCTCGGAGCACCCGTCGACACGCTGCCGCCGAGCCGCGGCTTCGTGGACGACTTGGTCTTCCGCCAGCTGAAACGGGTGGGAATGCCGCCCAGTGCCCTGGCGGACGACACCACGTTCTTGCGCCGGGTCACCCTCGACATCGTCGGCCGCGTGCCGACGACGGAAGAACTCGATCCCTATCTTCGAGATGCGGCCCAGGAAGATCCCGGCGTGTCATCGTCCTGCAACGCACCGACCGCGGCACGGCAGAAGGCGCGCGAAACGGTGATCGACCGCCTGCTGAGCTCTACGGATTACGCCGAGTACTTCGCCCAAAAATGGTCCGCCCTGCTGCGCAACAAGCGCACCGACGCCAAGCACCAGCGCGGCACCTACGCGTTCCACGCCTGGATTCGTGACAGCTTCGCGTCCAACAAGCCGTACGACCAATTTGCCCGGGAACTCCTGACGGCATCCGGCGACATCGCCGAGAACCCGCCGGTCGCCTGGTACCGCCAGGTGAGGTCGATGCAGGGTCAGTTGGAAGACATCTCCCAACTCTTCCTCGGGCAACGGCTCCAATGCGCCCAGTGCCATCATCATCCCTACGAAAAGTGGAGCCAGACCGACTATTGGAGCTTCGGCGCCACCTTCTCCCAGTTGGGTTTCAAACCCGGCAGTCAGCTCGGTGAAGAAATGGTGGTCCATCGTCGTGGCGTCGCCCAAACCACCAACAAAAAGAACGGTCAACCCGTGAAGGCCGCAGGCCTCGCGCAGCAGGCCTTTCCCTTGGGACCCGACGATGACGCGCGCCAATTCCTTTCCGACTGGATGACCGATTCCAGCAACCCCTGGTTCGCCAAGGCCGTCGCCAACCGGTACTGGAAACACTTCTTCGGCCGCGGCCTGGTCGACCCGGAGGACGACATGCGCGAAACGAATCCGCCCACCAACCCCGCATTGCTTGAAGCCCTCGCCGCTCATTTCGTCGAAAGCCGGTTCGATTTGAAGGAACTCATCCGCTCGGTCGCCCGCAGCACGACCTACCAACTCAGCGCCGAGCCTAATACCCACAACGCCCGCGATCGGCATCACTTCTCCCGCTTCTATCCCCGCCGCCTGCCCGCCGAGGTCCTGCTCGACTCCGTCAACACGGTGACGCTTTCCGAGATCCAGTTCGACGGCCTGCCCAAGGGTACTCGGGCCGTTTGCCTGCCCGACAATAGTTTCAACGCCGGTAATTATTTCCTCACCGTTTTCGGACGCCCCGAAGGCAGCAGCGCCTGCGAATGTGAACGCAGCATGGACGCCTCCCTGAGCCAGAGCCTGCACCTGCTGAATTCGAAGGATATTCAAGGACGCATCAGCGCCGATTCCGGTCGCGCTGCCCGACTCGCCCAGGACAAGGATCGCGACGAACCCGCGCGCATCGCAGAACTGTATCGGGTCGCCGTCGGCCGTGAGCCAAAGCTTTCGGAGATTCAAACCGCCCAGCAGCACCTTTCCCGGGTCGTGGCTGGCGCCAAGGAAGGCAAGGACGCCGCGGAAACCGACACCAACCGGTCGAAAGCACGGCGGGAAGCCTGGGAAGACGTGGTCTGGGCCCTGCTCAATACGAAGGAATTCCTCTTCAATCACTGAATCCAATCCGCGGGGTGGGATTGCCGGCACACCGCGAATCCCGAGATCGCGTGATCCAGTGCTTGCGGGCCAACCCTACCGACAGGGGCCGGTCCTGCGCAGGAACCAGCCGGCACCCAGCAGCAGAAGGGCCGAGTCGATCGCGATCAAACCCTCCGTCGTTGACGTCGAGGGCACATCGGGGCTACATCGCTCGTCGCCTCAATTCCCAGCCATGAACAACGCCCTTCCCACTTCCCGTCGTCGATTCCTCCAGCATACCGCGGCCCTTGCGGGATCCGCCGTCGGCGCGCGTTACCTCGGTCTTACCTCGCTGCGCGCTGCGAACGCAGAGAATTCCAAGCTCGGTGTCGCCGTGATCGCAGCGGACGGCATGGGCGGCTACAGCTTCGACAGCGCCATGAGAGAACGCTTCGTCGCAGTCTGCGACGTGGACGACAACAAGCTCGCCGGCAAGCTCAAGCATTTCGCCGAGAAGGAAAAGGATCGGCCCGCGCCGAAGGCCTATTTTGATTACCGGAAGATGCTCGACGAGTGTCACAAGGACATCGACGTCGTACTCATCGCCACGCCCGACCATCACCACGCGCCAGCGGCCATCCGCGCGATTCAACTCGGCAAGGCCGTCTTCTCCCAAAAGCCTCTGGCGCACAACATCCGTGAGTGTTACGTGCTCGCCAAGGCGGCCCGCGAGATGAAGGTCCAGACTCAGATGGGCAACCAGGGCCATTGCAGCGAAGTCATCCGTCAGGCGTGCGAGTACGTCTGGGCCGGTGCGATCGGCAACGTAACGGAGACCCATTCGCTACTCGGCCGTGATTTTGGAGGCAAGGGCGGACGACCCGTTAGCAAGCCCGTCCCCGCCGGCTTGCACTGGGATGAGTGGCTCGGACCCGCGCCGTACCGCGATTACCACGACGGTCTTCACACGTTTGGTTGGCGCAGTTGGCGGCAGTTTGGCACAGGCACCGTCGGCGATATGGCCTGCCACAACCTCGATGCCGTCTTCTGGGCGTTAAAAATCGCCGAGGCCAAACATTTCACCGTCGAGTGCCTCCAGACGAACGGCGGCAGCGAGGAGATGTATCCACAGGGCAATGTCGTGCGATACGAAATCCCAGCTCGGGCCGGCATGGCACCCGTGAAGGTCCACGTCTACGACAATGCCTCGCTGCGACCCGACATCATGAAAGACGCGGAGATGAAGCACGGAATTAAGTTCGGCGAAGACACACTTTTCGTCGGCGACAAGGGCCTCTTCCGCACCGGTGGAACGTGCAGTTCCCTCAGTTTTCTGCCCGAGGAACGGCGCTACGAAATCCCGCAACCGCCCAAGTCAATTCCGCGCGCGCACGGCGGTCCGATCGAGGACCTTTTTTACGCCTGCAAGAACGGCACTGTTCCATGCTCAAATTTCCCCGACGCCGCCGCGCCGCTCTCCGCATTCGCGCTCGCAGGGCATCTGGCGCAATTCGCCGGTGTCGGCCGAAAGCTGGAGTGGGACGTCGAGGCCATGAAGTGCACCAACCTCTCTGAAATCAACCGCTTCGTTCGCCGCGACTATCGCCCGGGCTGGGAGGTCTGACCTTCGCGACGACATCAATCCCAAAGAGTTGAAGGCCTTCTAGCACTACAGCGACACTCCCGGCCAAAGAGCCTTCCGGGCTCTTCCAGCGTGGCAGCGGCTTCCAGCCGCTGTGTCAGTCCGCGATCCATTTCTTCGAAAGTGTCGCTGTAGTGCTAGGCCGATCGCAGCATCTACGACCTCTTGAATGAAACGGTTTCACGCACTTTCTTGAGTGTTGGGGCGTCAAGGAGCCCAACTTCTGCCATGAACAGGCTTTCATGAGCCGTAAAGAGCTTCGCCGGTCGCGCATAGCTGACCACGCGCAAACCTCCCGTCGTGAAATCCTGATTCGTGATCTCGACTGCCCGATTGTCGCTGTAGGGTTTGCTGGTCACCTGGCACAGAATCCAATTGCCGCGATATGCGTTCGTCAAGACGACGGCAGGACGCAGTGGGCCGTGGCCCTTGATTGCCCTCGAAATCGACAGCACCGGACCTTCCTATTTCAAACGCAGTTTAATGCGTGGTGTGTGGCCCGGGATCTTTCGGGAAAGCGATGTTTCCGAACGACCTTTCATGCGGAGCCTTGCCGGGTGCGCAGTGAAGTTGTGGTGGGGCTCAAGCCGAGTGCATCGACGTCGGCTAGATCCCACGGGCGGAAATACTGGTCGGATTAGGGTCGGGGCTGGGAGTCGGGCATCGAGCGGTCCGGTGGCGTCAGATTGCGGGCAATCCAATCCCCCGGAATTTCGTCGCGGAAGGCACTCGTGGTCGGAGTCAGGAAGAAGGCCGAAAGGCCGGTCGACGGAGTCGTCTCGTGGAGATCGAGGAGTTCCGAATCGAGGACCACCTCGCGTTTCGCGATGCCGCTGGAGATCGATTCGCCATGGCTGCCGCCGGTGCCGATTCCGAGCGACTGAAAGTTGTGGTTCTGACTGCGGTTGCAGGCCGTCTCCAGAACCTCGCTGGGGCAATGGAGTCAGATCTGAAGTGTTGATTATTTGCGGTCCACGCTCTGCCCTTCCTGGAGTCCAGCCACTCCATCCGCACGGTGACTAAAAATTAAAAATCAACCATTTAGATCTGACCCCATTGCCCCCTCCGTTGTGAAAGAGGGCGTTGCGCAACGCGAAGACGGCGTTATCGGGCCGGATTCCGTTCTCGCAGTTCACGAATTGGGCGTGATGGATGGCGTGGCCGGTACGCTTGTAGAGCTGAATGGCGGTCCGTGCGTGAGCGACCCGCAAGTGTTGGATGAATGCGTCTGCGCCGGAAGTGTTCGCGTCGATATAGAGTGCTGTCTGGGCGTAGTAGCCACTAGGCGTCGAGTTGGTGATCCATTCGCCGATGCTTTGATCATCGCGTGCCGTGAGCACCACCGGTCGGTAGGCGGTGCCTTGCCATGTGATCGGACCATTCACGGTGAGAGCCGCATTGTTGGTCGGCGCATATTTGATCACCGTTCCGCCCTCGAAAACGACGGCATTGGTTGCGGTCCCGACCGTGACCGGGCCGCTGACGTAATACGTCGTGTCGCCCTTGAAACGCATGTTGTTCGTGCTGACGACACTGGTCCAATCGATCACCACACCTGGCGTGTTGGCTGGTTCCCGACGGGCCAGTTGAATTCCGGTTTGCGCACTGCTGTCGAGGCTGGCCATTTGACGGGTGGGCAGACGAAGGGATGCGGTCGAGGCTCGTAGTCCTTCGCTTCCAGCGGTGACGGCCAGGAGACCGGTTTGTCGAATTTCGGCGGGCGTCCGCAAGGCCCAGGCCCTGGCTCGTTCCTCAAGGAGCTTCCTACGGTCTGGCAAACCGGGCAGCGCGAGAAGTTCATCAAAGAGGCGGACGTATTCAACCGATTCGATCAGGACTGACCGCCCATCAGCGGTCTGGGTCCAGCGCTTGCCTACGGGAGCGAATTCGGTCGGTTGACGGCGTGCCGCCTCGGCCGCGGACCACGCGAAGGCGCGTCCTTAAATGAACTGGTTGAGGCCGAAGTCGAGGTCCTCGTCAATCCAGTCCGGTTGCGCGACTTTCCCGCGCAGTTCCGGCTCGTCGACACTTGAGAGGACCGTTTGTCGCTTCGAGGGTTCCGGAGGAGCCATGAATTCGGTGATCACCTCAACCAGCACCGTTTCCGGATTGAGACCAAAGTCCGTCGGGTCAGGCGGGGTCTCGCGGAGCACGAGATCCGATTCAATGGAGCCGCGACGAACGGTGAAGAGGAGGTCGGCCCGAACACCATCAAGGACGTCTCGATAGACCACCTGGTTGGGAACCAAGAGTTCGCCCACCCCGTTTTTGGCCACCGCGATGATGGCATCCTTGCCCGTGGCGGCGTCGACATAGCGAAGGGCAAGGATAGAACTGCGAAGCTCGTACTGACCATGAACGATCAACGAGAGCGCGCCCTTGGGATCGTTGGCATCCCGTGAAAAAACGGCCTGCTGCTGGAGATAGCGGGCGACGGCTCCTCCGGGGATGAGTTCGATTTCTTCGCGGGCCTCAAGCCAAGCCTCATTTTCGGTGTCCCAGTAGTTGAGCCCGTTCTCCAACTGGACGAACTGATTTGTCACCGCGGCGACTTCGCCAAGTTCATTGAGATAGGGCGAAATCCGCTCGACGACCGCATGATAAGGGCCTCGCTCGACAACCAAAGTCTGCTCTCCTTCCTGAGCGAACACCGACGAGGCGAATAGGCAAACGAACGCGACCGAAACTGGTCTGAAGCTCATGGTAGGCGCGGGCTGATTTTATAAACCTCGATCACGTCGTCGTCCAACCCTCCTTGTTCGGAGAGCACGACGCTGCACGTGCGGGGTTTTTTTGGATTGACGGTCGCGTGGTCGCCCTTGTTCCCAACTCTTGGCAAGGGCATTTGGGTGAAAAGCCGCAGCGTCGGCGCGCGCCGTAATGTCTCAGGTAGGATGGGATCTTGATCCCGCGGAAAGGAGAGCAAGGATTCGGTCCCGATCTTTCCGCCAAGTTCGCGCGTCCATTCGCAGGAGAATCTCCTGAAGCTCC
>Ga0105047_10008230_pt1 | contig 17407 bp, 16 predicted proteins | sample MAT04_FD_78384 | JGI IMG/M metagenome (GOLD analysis project Ga0105047, IMG submission 78384) | Freshwater microbial communities from Lake Fryxell liftoff mats and glacier meltwater in Antarctica - MAT-04 (megahit assembly) | ecosystem: Environmental > Aquatic > Freshwater > Ice > Liftoff...
GCATCTGGTCAACCAAGGTGGTTTTGCCGTGGTCGACGTGGGCGATGATGGCGACGTTGCGAAGGTTCATGGTCGTTCAATGCGAAATGGCGGCCGACAGAATGCGGGGCCGCTCGTTAGGGGCGTCATGCGGGGAGCGCGCGCCTCTTACAGGCTGGGCGCGCGAAAGGCTAGGGCAGGAAGACCGTCGCACCCGCTCTCATCACAAACTCCGTCATGTCCGGACCCGATCCGGGGATCGGACCGGCCCCCGGGTCAAGTCCGGGGGCGCGCTCGGGTCTAGACCTTCGCAGACCGGCTCCGAACCCAGGCGTAGAGCGCGAAGGTCAGTCCCGCGAAGACCGCGATCCCCGACAGCATCGCCGGCCAGGTCGAACCCTCGGGCAGCATGGCGAAGGGGGCATCGTCGCCGGTGGAGACGATGACGCCGGCGGTCATCACCAGAAACAGGCTCTCGCCGACGATCAGGCCCGACGCCAGCAGCACACCCATACGGCGACCCACATCGGCGAACCGCGTGGTCTTGATCGCCCGGTCATAGACCCAGCCGGCTATCGCACCGATCACCAGCATCGTGGTGACGGCCGCCGGCAGGTAGAAGCCGATGCCGACGGCGAGCGGCGGCAGCTTCATCCTGCCCTTCATCGCCGCGTTCAGGACCGCGTCGAGTAAGATGATGACGGCACCGATGACGGCACCCAGTCCGATCAGGTCCCAGCGAAGGTCGCCGCCGATGACGCCACGCGCGAGGGCCGAGATCAGCGTCGCCTGCGGGGCCGCGAGGGGCTCGTCGGCGATCCCGGGGGGGCCACCGGCGAACCCGAAGGCCTGGTTCAGCAGGTTCAGGATCAGCGGGATCACCAGGGCACCGGCACCGACGCCGACGATCAGGGCGGTCTGCTGACGCCAGGGCGTGGCTCCGACCAGCTGGCCGGTCTTCAGGTCCTGCAGGTTGTCGTTGGCGATCACGGCCACGGCGAAGACGATGGCCGTCACGATCAGGGCGAAGGCAACCACCGAGGGGTCGGCGGGTACGCCGGCGAGCGCCAGAACCCCCAGCATCAGCACCGAGGCGATCACGACCGCCAGAATGCCCACGCCCGAGACCGGGCTGTTCGAGGAGCCGATCAACCCGGCCATGTAGCCGCAGATGGCGGCCACGGCGAAGCCGATGACGATGACATAGACCAGCCCGCCGCCGACCAGCAGGGCGGTCGATCCGGCCAGGGTCGGATTGCCTTGGGCGAACCATGCGAGGATACCGGCGATACCGACCAGACAGGCCAGCGAGATCAGGCCCACCAGCGGCAGGGGAATGTCCTGTTCGGTGCGGTCCAGCGCCTCGCCGTGGCTGCGGCGCGCGTTGGCGGCAAGCGCCGAGGTCAGTCCACCGATCAACGGCCCCGCCAGCTTGATCAGGGTCCAGATGGCGGCGACGCCGATGACCCCGGCCCCCATGAACCGCACTTCGCGGCTCCAGACCGTGCCGGCCAGGTCCTCGGCCCCGACACCCGCCGGCAGGGTGGTGGCGATCGAGGGAATGCCGTTGGCGGTGAGCCAGGCGATGGTGTCAGGGCTGGTCAGGATCGGTACCGCGATGCCCCAGGCGAGGATCAGGCCGAACAGCTGGGCCAGACCCACGCTGAGGCCAATCAGGTGGCCCGCGCCCAGAAGGGCGAACTGCATGCCGAAGCCCAGGCCGGTCGCCCCGCCGCCCAGGGCCGCCGGAAGCTTGAAGAACCGCGCCGCCTCGCCAGCAAACACGCGGCCGGCTACCAGCAGGGCATAGCCTGCGGAAACGACCGCGCCCGTGACCACGACCCACAGACCGGCCGCGTTCTCGCGCACCGCGCTTTCGGTCTGTTCTGAACCACGCGAACCGACGGTCAGGACCTCGGCGGCGGCGACACCCTCGGGATAGGGCAGGTTGGCCTCGACCACGAGCGCGCGGCGCAGGGGGATGGAGAAGGTGACACCCAGCACCCCGCCGAAGACGCAGATCAGCACCGATTCCCAGAACGGAAAGTCGAGCCACCAGCCGACCATGACCAGGCCCGGCAGGACGAAGATGATCGAACTCATGGCTCCGCCCACGGAAGCCACGGTCTGGACGGTCATATTCTCCCAGATGGTCGAGGTCTTGAACATCCGCAGGATGGCCATCGAGATGACCGCTGCCGGGATGGCGGAGGCGAAGGTCAGCCCGACCTTGAGGCCCAGATAGGTGTTCGCCGCCGTGAAGATGACCGCCAGCAGGCAACCCAGAACGAGGGCTCGCAGGGTCAACTCGACCCGCTTCAACGGCGTCGCGACGGGCGTGGCGGTCATCAGGCGGTCCCTCGAAGAGGCCGCAGACCTAGGCCCGAAAGGGTGCGCGGATCAACGGGCCGCATGGAACGCGCCGCAGAGTCAGCGCTGGACCCACTGGCCGGCGGCGTTGCGATACCACTCGCCCGGGGCGAGGCGGGGCAGAAGCTGGCTCTCGAACATCCGGGCCGCAGCGACCTCGGTGGTCGTGCCGACGTCGCGGGCGCTGGTGGCATAGACCTCGCGGCGGGCCGCATTGGTGTCGGACACCGCCTGCTGTAGCGCCGGATCCGTCGCGGGGATGCGAAAGCCCAGATAGCCGTCGGCCTGCTCGCCGACCATGCCTTGGGTCTTGGCGGCCACAATCTGGTTCCGCATTTCGGGCGTCTGGGCGAAAACGCCACCAGCGGCCACGCCCAGGGCAACCAAGGCGGCGGCGAGAACGAAGAGCTTGCGCAGGGACATGGGGCGGGTGTCTTCCATCAGAACAGGTTGGGGTTTTGGGCCAGCAGGTCCTGGAGCTCCCGGTCGAGCCGCACCCGGACATCGGCGTCGAGCTTGGCGTATATCTGGATGGGAGCGACCTCGAGCCGGATCGTGGGCGTACAGCCCGAGAGGACTGCGGCCAGACCGACGGCCAGCAGGGCAGAGCGCAGGAAGCGGGGCGGTGGCAGGGTCATTCGGCGGTCTCCGGGGTCTTCAACGCTCTCGGTGGCACAAGGGATGCGCGGTGTCGCGTGAACGGGCTCTGAACGGTCACGGCGGGGCTGCGTCAGGATCGCCGTTGCGGGCCCGGTTTACGGCCAGCAGGTCGGCGACGAGCTGGTTCAGGTTCAGGGTCGTGTCCAACGTCAGGTCGATGCCCGTGTCGGACGGGAGCGGCAGCGGCCGGTTCAGGAAGTCGCGACTGATCAGCTCCGGCAGGGTCAGGCGCAGTTCCTGGTGTTGCGGCGGATCATGCCGGCCGACGATGTGGAACAGCACGCCGACCCGGCCTTCGTCGAGGCTGTTGACCTCGGCTGTCAGCAGGTCGAAAGCCAGATTCTCCATGGCCTGGTAGGCCATGTCCTCCACCGTGCCCGGCGGGACCTCGCCGCCCCCCCCAGCCTCCAGTCCGGACAGGGCCTTGCGCTGGATCGACAGACGGCCGGGCTGTGCGGCAAAAAGGGTTCCCGCCGTGATCCGCACGCCGGCGTCCGGGTCCGAGGTGAACGGCAGGCGACCCGAAACCACGGCGTCGAGAGACACGCTGTCGCCGAATCCCGCGCCTGCAATCAGGTCGCCCAGCTGGACCCGGTCCAGGACGATCACGCCGGAGAAGGGCCGCCGGTCCAGGGGGACGGAAAAAGGCTCGACCCGGACGGTCCCGCCGGCCGCCTTGATCTCCCCACCGGCGACGGCGATCGCCGCCTTGTCCAGCGCGAAGGTCAGATCGAGATCGGTCAGGGGGGCGATCGATTCCAGCGTGGCGATGCGCAGGGTCTGGTTCGGGGCGGTGGTCAGCGGGGCGAGATTGGTGAAGTCGATTGTCCCGGACAGGCCTTTTACCGCTCCGGCGGGACTGACGAAGTCGAGGCCCGGGATGATCAGTCGTCCGGAACTCGAGCCGGCGTCCGGCAGGGCGATGTCCCAGTCGATCCGCCCGCTGAAGGCTGCCGAGCCTGTGGCTGGCGACTGGACGAAATCGGCCACCAGCGGGCTGAGGTCGGCCGGCTGCAATCCCCCGTCGGCAAAAATCAGCGAGGGCGCATCGATGGCGATGCCTCCCTGCCCCTTAGTCCCGTCATGGGCCAGGGTCAGGCGACCGAGACCCGTCTCATTGCGGGACAGGTCGAAGGCGCCGTTCCACCGCGCGTCGGCCAGGGTCGCCGTGCCCGACGCGGTCAGGGGGTTGAAGCGACGGGGCCGGGTGGCGTCCTCGACGCGGGCCGAGGCGATTCGCGCCTCCAGGCTCAGCCCATCGGCCGAGCCGGTCGCAAACGCCGTCCCATCGACGTCTTCAAAGGCCATGGCGAGGAAGGGCGCGGTGGCCGCGACGCCGTTCAGCCGGCCGCCGGCCCGCCAGCGGCCGTTCTGCGAGACGACCAGCGGCCCGTTGTCAGCGCAGAGGTCGCCGGACAGGTCCATGACGTCGTTGTCCTCGAGCTCCAGCCGCTGTGCGGTGAAGCGCAGGCAGCCCTCAGGCGCATAGGTCAGGCGTCCGCCCTCGGTCGCCAGCACACCGCGCGTGGTGAGGCCCAGGCCCCGGGCGAGGCCGAAGTCCAGCGCCGCCCGCCCGTCCAGCCTGGCCTGAAAGCCTCCGGCGGTGAGCCGCCAGTCCGGCACGGCGAAGGCCGCCTCGGGCAGGCCGCGCCCCCGCGTGCTGGTCAGCGACAGGGCCCCGCCTCCCCTCTGCTGGCCGGGCCCCGCCGCGTAGATCGGCGTCCCTGCGGGATTGAGCGTCAGGACACCCCCGTTGACCGGCGTCAACCGGGCCGGCGCGCCGAGGACGACCGCGACACCGGCGTCGCCGCTGCTCAGCCGCATCACGGGGACGTCGAGGGCGAAGTTTCCGAGCGCCTGCTTCATTTCCGCCAGCTCGGGCACGTCATCGGCCGCAACCGCGCCGAACAGGGGCCAGGCTCCATGGCCTGCAGCGAGCGAACCGGTCAGGATCAGCGCCGTCGGCCGTGCCGAGCCGAAATCGAGGTCGAACCGGCCGCTGGCGTCCTCCAGCGACAGGGCGTCGAAAGCCGCGCGCGTCGCCCGGGCCGAAAGCGGGCCGCGGGCAAGGATGCCACCTGGCGCGCCACTGAGGACCAGACGGGTCGAGGCGAGGTTGAGCCCGGTCAGGATCAGGTCTGCGGCGGTACCGGCACCGGCGCGCAGACGCACGGGCCCGTCAGCGCTCCAGTTCGGTCCGTCGGCCCCTGTCGCCAGGCGGACACGGGCGTCGGAGGACACGAGGTCGGCGGCCCGGGCGGACAGGCCGGGCGCTGTGAGCCTCGCGGCCCGAAGCCGGGTTGTTGCCATCCCGTCGATGTCGAGCGTCTCGATCCAGCCGGCGACCTGACCCTGGCCGGCCAGGGTCAGGGTCGCATCGGTGGCGGCGGTCTCACCCACAGCCAGTCGCTGGCCTGTCAGTGTCAGATCGATTGCGGCCTGGCCGTCTCCGCGCCGGGCCTTGAGGTCCGGATAGGGCAGGCTGGCAGTCCCCGACAGCCGCGCGCCGTCTCCTGAAAGACCCGCAGCCGCAAAGCGTGCGGCGGCGACATCGAACGCCAGGGCCATACGGTCGCCGCTCGTGGCCAGCTCCAGTGTCCCGCCCAGCCCCCGCGCCTCGCTCTCGCCGCTGCGCAGGGACGCCGCCGGCATCCGCGCTGAAAGCCGGATCAACCTGCCGTCGTCGACGCGGGCGTCGGCCACCAGTGACAGGGGCCCGAGTTCGGTCTCGAGACGCAGTCGCCCCGTCTCGACGATTACGGTCGGACCCCGGCTGTCAGGGCGCGGCGGCCGGGCGGACAGTTCGGCGATCAGCGGGTCGAGCGAACCGAAGGACAACCGGCCGCCACGCCAGCTGGCCCGGGCAACGGGCCGGACCAGCCGGATCCGGCCCGGGGTCAGGCCGATGCCGCCGGACGACCAGGGCAGGCCAAGCGCATAGTCGACCTCGACCCGCTGGATGGTCACGTCTGGGTCGGCCGGGTCGCCGATGCGCACGCGGCCGACAAAGCCGTTGATCTCGAGCCGCTCCACCTCGACCTCGGCCTGGATGCCCCGCTGGTCCAGCCATCCGACCAGTACCTCACGCGCCGCAGCGCGCCGGTTCAGCCAGACGATGGCGAGCAGCGTCGACACGACCAGCAGCGCGACCAGCGCGCCGATCGCCATGGCGCGGACGATGCGCCGGGGCGGGCGAAGCCCGCTCACGGGACGAACCCCCGACCGTCTCGATCCGGGACGGCTCCACAGACCAACATCGACCAAGTCGATCGCGCGGAAACGGGCGTGTCGTCGAGGCCACATTGAGTGGCGCCGCAGACACCCAGAGTGCAGACGGTCATGCCGTCCGACCGGGACGATTCGTTGGGGTCAGCATCGGGGTTCATGATTGGGCGATAGACTGTCCCGCGATCTGTCGAAATACTCGAACCCCCATCGATTACCGACCAGGATCATAGCGGTTAATCATTTGTAACGAACCTGCTTCCCATCATGAGAATGGCGAGCTATAGAACCCGCCTTGCGGCCGGGGGGACTTGGGCGCGATCCTTGCTTTCGTTGAGTTTGGCGCCGGATGGCGTCGTCTTTCGCCGGGGACCGATGGCTCAGTTCGATCCGCGCCGCCAGCCGATGCGCTTTGCGCCGCACCTGCTGACCGCCGCTGCCGCAGTGACCGTGGCCATGCTGGCTGGCCGCGTATACCAACCCGCCCAGGCGGAAGTGGTTCCCCAACTGACCGCTCAACAGATGGCCTCGCTCGAGGCCCGCGCGTTTGCTGCCGCCGGGACGCCGGCCGGGCTGACCGCCCCCGAAGCCATTCCCGTCCAGATCCGCCGTGGCGAAACCTTCGAACAGGCTGTACGTCGCACCGGCATCGGCGCTGCCGACGCCTCGGCCGTCGCCGCCACCATTTCCAACGCTTTCGACCTGACCCAGTTGCGTGCCGGACTTCGCTTCGAGACCGCCGTATCGCGCCCGCGCGGCGGACGTGGAGACGCGCGCCTGATCGGGCTGACGATGCGCACCGGCCCTGCCAGCCAGCTGACGGTCTCGCGCAGCTTTGACGGCGCGCTCCGCCTGCGGGCGCTGGAGGAACGGGTCACCCAGGAGACCGTAGTCCTGAAGTCGGAAGTGCGCGGCTCGCTCTCGGCCACAGCCCAGCGTATGGGCGCCGACGCGGCCGTGCGCCGCAGGGCGATCCAGTTGTTTGCCCACAAGCTTGACCTGGATCGCGATATCCGGGCCTCGGATGAGTTCACTCTCGTGTTCGATCGCGCCGTGACGGAAAACGGACGCACGGTCGATACCGGCGATCTTCTCTATGCCGAATTGAAGGGCGTGGTCTTCTATCGCTTCCAGGCGCCGGGTGCGCGCGAGGCCCAGTATTTCGACTCCACGGGCAAGAACATGCGCTCCTCGATGATGCGCACCCCGCTGGATCGCGGTTTCAGGATTTCGTCCTCGTATGGCTTCCGGACCCACCCGATCTCGGGCTTCCGCAAAATGCATCAGGGCATGGACTTCGCCGCCAGCACCGGCACACCCGTGATCGCCCCCGCCGACGGCGTGGTGGTCGAGGCGCGACGCTGGGGCGGCTACGGCAACTGGCTGCGCATCCGCCACGCCAACGGTCTGGAAAGTGGCTACGGCCACCTGTCGCGTTACGGCTCGGGCATCCGCGCCGGCCAGCGCGTCTCGCAGGGCCAGGTCGTGGCCTATGTCGGCTCGACCGGGGCCTCGACCGGCCCGCACCTGCATTATGAAATCTGGCGCAATGGCCAGCGGATCAATCCGTCCGGCATCCGGACCGACGAGGGTACGGTTCTGGCCGGTGAGCCGCTGGTGGCCTTCCGCGCCGAAAAAGCCCGGATCGATCGCATCATCGCCGCCGGCGGCGAGCGTCGGCCGACGGTTCTGCAGGCCAGCGTCGAGGGCCTGCGTCCGGCCGCGACCGTCCGAGCCTCCTAGGAACGTCTCAGGCTTTCGACAGCCTCGACCAACCGCGCCAGATCCTGCGGTTTCGACAAGCGATGGTCGCCATCCTCGACCAGGTCCAGCCGGACATTCCCGCCCGTCAGCCGCTGGACCAGCGCCACCGCATGGGACCATGGCACCGTCTGGTCGGCGCGCCCCTGAAGCACACGCACCGGCGCGGCGATCGAAATGGCACCGTCCAGCAGCAGCCAGTCACGGGCCTCCTCGAACATGCGCGCGGTCAGCACATAGTCACCCAGCCCCTCCTCGCTGATCAGCGTCTCACCCTCGCGCAGGATCGCCTGGCGCACGTGATCGGGCAGCGACGGCCACATCAGCCGCTCGGTGAAGTCCTGGGCCGGATTGATCAGCACCACTCCCGCCATCCGGTCCGGCCGGGCCAGGGCCGCCAGCAGGGCGATCCAGCCGCCCATCGAGGATCCGACCAGGATGACCGGGCCGTCAAGGCTGTCGATCAGGGCGATGGCGTCCTCGCGCCAGCGGCCTACGGTGGCCTGACGCCAGTCGCCCGACGACAGGCCATGGGCGAAATGGTCGTAGCGGACAAAGGCCCAGCCCCGCTCCCTTGCCACGGTGTCCAGCGCCAGCGCCTTGGTGCCCTCCATGTCGGAGCGGAACCCGCCGATCCAGAGGACCGTGGGGCTGGAGCCCTCCACGCGTTTCAGGGCCAGGGTTTCGCCGTCGGGGCGTGCCAGATGCTGGATGGTCTGGTCGGTCATGGTCCGGCTCCTCTCGCGCGATGCTGCCGCGCCTGATAGCGAACGGGCCAGCAGAAGCGAAAGCGAAACGCGTGCCCTCAAGCAAGGTCCTGTTCGTCACCTCTAATCGTATCGGCGATTGCGTCATCTCGTCCGGGATCATCCGCGAGATCGGGCGTCAGGTCCCGGGAGCCGGGATCACCGTCGCCTGCGGCCGCCCGCCGGCCCCCTTTTTCCGCTCGGCACCCGGCGTGGAACGGGTCATCGTCCTCGACAAGAAGAAGGCGGCGGGGCACTGGCTGGACCTGTGGCGACAGGTGGTCGGCACCCACTGGGCCCTGGTCATCGACATCCGGGGCTCGGCCCTGGCCTATACGCTTCGGGCCGACCGCCGGGTGGTCTACAACCGGCGCTGGGAGACCGGTCTGGCCAAGGTCGAGATGGTCTCGCGGCTGATGGGCTCGGCGACGCCGCTGGAGCCCGAACTGTTCATCGACGATCGGTCCAGGGCCGAGGCCGCCGCCGTGATCGACCCGCAACTAGCGACCGCGCCGGGTCCGGTCATCGCCCTGGCCCCGATCGCCCACCAGCCCGGCAAGAGCTGGCCGGCCGATCGCTGGGGTGCGCTGGTGGACCTGCTGAAGGCGGAGCCGCGCTTCGCCGGCTGGCGCTTCATGCTGGTGGGGGGTCCGGGCGACCATGCCCCGGCGGCCCCCGCGCTCAGGGCTGCGGGCGAGCAGGGGATCGATTTCGTCGGCCGGGGCGACATCTTGGCCTCGGCGGCCGCCATCGAGCGGGCGGCGCTGTTCGTGGGCAACGATTCCGGCCTGATGCATGTGGCCGCCGCCGCCGGCAAACCGACGCTGGGCCTGTTCGGACCGACCGAATGGTGGCTGTACGGTCCGCGCGGTCCGCGCACGGCCATGGCCGCCTCCAATCCGGTGCGCGGCGAGTTCGCACCGATCGAGGCACTCGGCATCGATCGTGTCTTCGAAGCCGTCATCGCCCTTCATGATCACTGGATTGGCGCAGCGGACCCGGCCAAGCCTTGAAGCAGAGGCGTTTCGCGGTCATATAGTCGATTTGGGGAAACGCGGCTTGATGCCGTGCGCTGTTCCCTGCGACCCGCCTGCCGCTTCAGAAACACAAGGAAACGACGCTCATTCGCCGTCCGATGCAATCGCCGCCCGTCAAGGACGGGCCGCCCATGAACCACGATATCCGCGCGCCGCGCGTTCTGCTCATTGATCAGAACGGCGAGAAGCAGGGGGTCATGCCGACCTCGGCTGCGCTGGAAGCCGCCGAGGAGGCGGGCATGGATCTGGTTCAGATCGTCTCGACGTCGGAGCCGCCCGTCGCCAAGATCCTCGACTACGGCAAATTTCGCTTCCAGGAGCAGAAGAAGAAGGCCGAGGCGCGCAAGCGTCAGAAGGTCGTCGAGCTGAAAGAGATCAAGCTGCGCCCCAATATCGACGTCCACGACTATGACGTGAAGGCCAAGGCCATGCACCGGTTCTTCGACGAGGGCGACAAGGTCAAGGTGACGCTGCGGTTCCGCGGTCGCGAGATGGCCCACCCCGAACTGGGCATGAAGCTGCTGAACAAGGTCCAGGCCGATTTCGACGAGATCGCCAAGGTCGAATATGCGCCGCGCATGGAAGGCCGCCAGATGATCATGATCCTGGCCCCGAAGTAGGGCCTCGACCTTCGAGACCCTTCGACGCCCCGGCCCGCGCCGGGGCGTTTTTCGTATCAGGCTGCGGCAGCGACCGGCCCGGCACCGAGCGCCAGCCGGATGGCATTCAGCAGCGCATCGGGCTGGATCGGTTTCTGGGCCACCCCATTCATCCCGGCGGCGACATATTCTGCCTCGTCGCGCGCGTCGACGTTGGCCGTGAGCGCCAGAATGGGGATTCGCCCGGCGGGCCCCGGAAGGGCGCGGATGGCGCGCGTGGCGGCGACGCCGTCCATCACCGGCATCTTGATGTCCATCAGGATCAGGTCGAAGGGACGCGTCGAAGCGGCCTTAAGCGCCTCGGCCCCGTCCTGGACCATCTCGTGGGTGCAGCCGAATATCTCCAGCAACCGGCCGGCAACGAACCGGTTAGTCGGATTGTCGTCGGCGACGAGGACGTGCAGCGTCTCATGTGGCGTCGGCGCGACGATGGCGGTGGCGGCCTCCCGGAGTTCGGGTCCGCAGGCCGGAAGGGACAGGGTAAATTGAAAGCGCGCCCCGCCGTGTGGCGATCTTTCAACCGCGACCGCCCCGCCCATGCGATCCACAATCTGGCGGCAGATGGCCAGGCCCAGACCGGCGCCGGCACCCTTGCGGCTCACCTGGCCGGTGTTGAAGGGCTCGAAGATGTCCGCCGCCGACTCCTCGGGCACGCCCGGACCCGAGTCATCCACGATGGCATCCAGCCGAACGGCACCGTCCTCGAAACGAGAGGAGATCGAGACGACGACCTCTCCCGCCTCGGTGAATTTCAGGGCGTTGCCGATCAGGTTGTTGAGCAATTGCTTGATCCGCAGAACGTCGCCCAGGACCCAGTCCTGGGCCGCGGTATCGCAGGCGACGGTCAGGATCAGGCCCTTCTCCTCCGCCCGCGGCCGCCACAAGGCCTCCAGATCCTCACCCAGCGCAACAAGGTGCAGCGGGGCCGGGTCGATGCTCATCACGCCGGCGGAGGCGCGCGACATGTCGAGGGCATCGGTCAGCAGCCGCAGCAGTGTCTGGCCAGAATCGAGGATGGTCTGGACGTACGGGCGTAGTTCAGCCTGTTCCAGCTTGCGATCCAGCAGTCCGGCGACCCCCAGCACGCCGTTCAGCGGCGTGCGGATTTCGTGGCTCATGACCGCGAGGAACTCGGACTTTGCGCGGCTGGAGGCACGGGCCTCGGCCTCGGCCTCGACCAGGTTGCGGGCCAGGGCGCTCATGTCCTCAGCCTTCTGACGGTAGAGCACAGACCCGGCCTGCAGGATCTGAACCCCGGCACCGACGCCGACATAGCGGCCGTCCTGCACCACGATGAAGCCGCGCAGCAGCATGTTCAACTCAGCCACGTCGACGGTGCGGAAGAACGTCTCAGCGCTCGCATCTGCCTCGGCCAGCGGCGGATTGACATCCATCAGGCTCGAGACGGGGCGACGGGCGTAGAGCGCCCGACCAAACTCCGCCGCCATCTTCAGACAGAAATCATTGCGCTCGATCAGGCCCAGAGGTCGGCCTTGCGGATCAACCACGGCGATTGCGAGGGTGTTGGGCTCCTGCTGGAACCGGTCGAACACCACGGCCCCGAAGGTCTCGGGCGAGACGGGCTCGACCGCATCCACAAAATCGCCGATCCGGGCCATGGAGACTCCTCTTGCCAGAGACCGGTAGAGGTCGGGCCTTAACGTGAGCTTTGCCGTTCTTGAAGTTTTTGCATCATTTTCAATATACTAACTGCGTTCGTCGAACGCGCTCGGGCTCGTGCCCGGCGCGGCCTCCTGGCCTCTCGCCCGGCGGGCCTGGCTCGGCTAGAAGGCGGGATGACCCAGACGTCGCCGCCGCCCAAGCCTCCCGCCGATGCCGGCGACCGGCGGGCCCTGGTGGTGCTGTTCGGCATCGTCTTCATCAATCTGGTGGGCTTTGGGCTGGTGGTGCCTCTGTTGCCCTTCTTCGGCGACAGTCTGAACGCCGAAGCCTGGCAGGTGGCGCTGATGTTCTCGGCCTATTCGGTGGGCCAGTTCTTCGCCGAACCGTTCTGGGGCCGGCTGTCCGACCGGATCGGGCGCAAGCCGGTCCTGCTGATCACCGTGACCGCCAACGCCGTCGGCTATCTGATGCTGGCCTTCGCCCCCAATATCTGGGTGGCCATCGGCATCCGCCTGTTCACCGGGCTGGGGGCGGGCAATGTCTCGACGGTCCAGGGCTATGTCGCCGACGTGACCCCGCCCGAGAAACGGGCCGGGCGGATGGGGCTGATCGGGGCCGCCTTCGGGGCCGGCTTCATCGTCGGGCCCGGGCTGAGCGGCCTGCTGGTCCAGGAGGACATGGGGCGGCTGGGGTACCAGCTTCCGATCTTCGCCGCCTGCGGTCTGGCCGTCGCCGCAGCGCTGGGCGTGATCTTCGTGCTCAAGGAAAGCCTCGTGCGCTCGGCTTCGCCCCCGGCGAGGACACCCTTCCTCAGCGGGGTGCGGGACGCGGCGGCCAACCCGGTGGTCTCGCGGGTGATCGTGGTGACGTTGATCTATATGGCGGGCTTTTCGGGCATGGAATCAACCTTCGGCCTGTGGACCGGGGCCCGCTATGACTGGGGCGCGCGCGAGGTGGCCTATGCCTTCATGGCTGTGGGCGTGGTCTCGGTGATCTGCCAGGCAATGGTCACCGGACGGCTGGCGCGCCGGTTCGGCGAAAGCCGCGTGCTGGCGGCCGGCTGCCTGCTGTTCGGCTGTGGCCTGTTGGGTCAGATGCTGTCGCCAGCGGCCTGGGTCGTGCCCGTGGCGATGGCGGTCGGTGCGTTCGGCATGGCAATGACCATGCCCAACATCTCGGCCATGATCTCGCGCGCGAGCCCGCCGGACCAGCAGGGGGCCATGCTGGGTCTGAACATGGCGGCCAGTTCGTCGGGGCGGATCTTCGGTCCGATCCTGGCCGGGGCCATGTTCTCGGGGCTGGGACACGACTGGCCGCTGGCGGTGGGGGCTGTCCTGATGATCCCGGCCGCGTTCATGGCCCTGAACGCGGGTCGCGCGGTGAGGCGGGTCGCAATCGCCGCCGCCCCCGCCGAATAGCCATGGCGCTTGCGTTTCAGCCCCGCTTCGCCTACTAGCCGCGCCTTCGCGTACGGATCGCCGGGCGAACAGGCATGCCTGGGCGGTCTTTGAATAACCAGCCACATCATCCCCCGGGCTCCAGCAGCCCGATGGACAGTGGCCCAAAAAGGAATGGAAAATGCCGAAGCTCAAGACGAAGTCGGGCGCCAAAAAGCGCTTCTCTTTCACTGCGACAGGCAAGGTCAAGGCCGGGGTTGCGGGCAAGCGTCACCGCTTGATCAGCCACAACTCCAAATACATCCGCCAGAACCGTGGCACCAAGATCATGGCCGACGCCGACGCCAAGAAGATCAAGTCCTACATGCCCTACGCGTAGGCGTAGCCCGGCAAGCAGAACCCCTGACCTCATCGCATTGAATTTGAACTGAGGCCCTCAAGCAGCAAGCGACCGCGTCGCAAGCGTTAGGGCCCTTCAGAAGGAATATACATCATGGCTCGCGTCAAACGGGGCGTAGTTTCCCACGCCCGTCACAAGAAGGTTCTGGAACAGGCCCAGGGCTTTTCCGGTCGCCGCAAGAACACCATCCGCACGGCCAAGGCCGCCGTGGACCGCGCCGGGCAATACGCCTATCGCGACCGCCGCATCAACAAGCGCAACTTCCGCGCCCTGTGGATCCAGCGCATCAACGCCGCCGCCCGCCAGGAAGGCTTCACCTACTCACAGTTCATGCACGGCCTGTCCAAGGCCGGGATCGAGTTGGACCGCAAGGTCCTGGCCGCGATCGCCATGGACGGCACCGGCTTCTCGGACATCGCCGCCAAGGTGCGCGACGCGCTGAAGTAGGGTTTTCCGGTCCGCCGAACGATCAAAAGCCCCCCGGTTCGCGCCGGGGGGCTTTTTGCTTTCCAATCCACCCGCTAGACGAACCCCCCATGACCGACCTTGCCGCCCTCGAACTCGACCTGATCAACACCATCGCCGCCGCCACAACTGTGGCCGAGGTCGAGGCTGTGCGGGTAGCGGCCCTGGGCAAGACCGGAACGATCTCGGCCCTGCTCAAGGGCATGGGGGCGATGAGCCCCGACGAGCGGCGCGAGCAGGGCCCGGTCATCAATGGCCTGCGCGACCGGGTCACGGCCGCCATCGCCGCCCGCAAGTCGGCGCTTGAGGCTGCCGAACTCGACGCCCGGCTGCACGGCGAACGCATCGACCTGACCCTGCCGGCCCGGCCGCGCAGGAAGGGTGGGGTCCATCCCACCCTGCAGGTGATGGACGAGATGATCGCCCTGTTCGCCGAGATGGGCTTCGCCGTCGCCGAAGGGCCGGACATCGAAGACGATTTCCACAATTTCACCGCGCTGAACTTTCCGCCCAAACATCCGGCGCGCGAGACCCACGACACCTTCTTTCTGAAGCCGGACCCGGAGACGGGCGAGCGCAAGGTGCTGCGCACCCACACCTCGCCGGTGCAGGTCCGCACCATGATGAACCAGTCGCCGCCGATCCGCATCATTGCGCCCGGCCGGACCTTCAGGAAGGATTCCGACGCGACCCACACCCCGATGTTTCACCAGATCGAGGGCCTGGTGATCGGCAAGGACATTCACATGGGGCATCTGAAGACGACGCTGCAAACCTTCGTGGCGCGCTTCTTCGAACTGGACGGCATCGACGCCCGCTTCAGGCCCCACCATTTCCCCTTCACCGAACCCTCGGCCGAGATGGACATCCGTTGCGACCGGTCCGGCGGCAACCTGGTGCTGAACGAGGGCAGCGACTGGCTGGAAATTCTCGGCTGCGGCATGGTGCATCCCAATGTCCTGAGGAACTGCGGCATTGATCCGGACGAATGGCAGGGCTTCGCCTTCGGCATGGGCGTGGACCGGATGGCGATGCTGAAATACGGCGTGCCGGACCTGCGGCCGATGTTCGAGGCCGATGTCCGCTGGCTGGACCACTACGGCTTCTCGGCCTTCGCCGCGCCCAACCCGGCCTCGGGCCTCAGCTAGACTCAGGAAACAGCATGACCGCCTCAACCCCGCCGTCGCCGGAACACCAGGCGCTGATCGACAGGACCCGGTTCGAGAAGACCGCGATCTGGCTGCCCCAGTTCGCGGTCGTGCATTTCAATGCCGGCCTGTCCGTGATCGAAAACAAGGTGTTCGAGGACTGTCTGATCGAGGGGCCCGGTGTGATCCTGGCGTTGAACGGGACCACATTCGAGGACTGCAACATGGGCTACGCCGAGGACCCGAAGAGCCTGCTGCTGCGCGGCGTCGGCCCCAAGGTCGTCGGCGCGGTCGGCTTCTTCCAGTGCCGCTTTATCCAGTGCCGGTTCGCCATGATCAGCTTCACCGGTCCCGAGGGCTTCATCGAAAACTTCAGCGGCCACGTCCGGACGGCGGCAACCCCGGCATGACCTTCATCGATCCGAACTCGCTGCCCATGATCGGTCTGGGCCGCCGCCTGAACCTGACGGGCGATCTGTCCAAGCGGGCGTTTGAGGGCGAGGACATGGCGCTGTATGACCTGTTCATCCACCACCTGCGGACCGGCCGGTCGATGATCGACGGCATCACCTTCACCGGCTGCCGCATCGAGGGGCCGGCGATCATGCTGGTGCTGCCCGGCACGACTTTCGATTCCACCAACTTCGGCGAGTCGAAGGGCGACATCGGCAACCTGGTCCTGCGTCCGCTACGCTCCATGGCGATCGGGACCATCCCGGTCATGAACTGCGCCTTCGTGGGGTGCGAGTTCCACGCCCTCGGCTTCACCGGGAGCGAGGCCATCATCGACCAGATCCTGGCGATCAGGAGCGCCTGACGATGCCCCCCATCCGCCAGCAGACCGAGCTGAAATGACCTCCAGACTTCCCATCACCCGCCCCATCGTCCGGGCCCCCGACCTCGACGCGACCGTGTTCGAGAACGTCGACATCGCTCTGCACGAGCTGCTGGCGGCCAGCATGGCGACCGGCGTACCGCTTATTCACGGTCGCACCTTCCGCGGCTGCAGACTGGTCGGACCGGCGATCGTGATGGCGGCGCTGGGGACGACGTTCGACGACACGAATTTCGGCGATCCCCGGGGCGACAACCGCAATCTGGTACTGCGGCCGCTCGGGGTGCGAGCAACCGGCGCGATTGTGATGCAGGACTGCGTGGTTGACGGGTGCGAATTCTCGGAAGTGGGCTTCACGGGATCCGACAGCTTCATCGACTGGATCATCGGCCTGAAGACCACCCCCGAGTTCGGAAGCCTGTCGTGAAATTCACCCTGTCCTGGCTCAAGGACCACCTGGAAACGACGGCCTCGATCGGCGAGATCGCCGAGGCCATGACCATGGCCGGGCTGGAGGTCGAGCATGTCGCCGATCCAGCGGCCGCCCTGGCCCCCTTCACTGTGGCCAGGATCCTTGAGGCGGTGCAGCACCCCGATGCCGATCGCCTGCGCGTCTGCCAGGTCGAGACGGTCGACGGGATCAAGGAGATCGTCTGCGGCGCGCCCAATGCCCGTGCAGGCCTGACCACCATCTATGCGCCCATCGGGGCCTTTGTGCCCGGTCTGGGTGTCACCCTGGTCGAAAAGCCGGTGCGCGGCGTGGTCTCGAACGGCATGCTGTGCTCGGCCGCCGAGCTGGAACTGGCCGACGAGTCCGACGGCATCCAGGAACTGCCGCCGGAGATCCCCGTCGGCACCTCTGTGGCGGTGCTGTTCGGGGCCGAGCCGGTGATCGATTTCGAGGTAACGCCGAACCGGCCCGATTGGCTGGGCGTCGCCGGCATCGCCCGCGATCTGGCTGCCGCCGGGGTCGGCACGCTGAAGCATTTCGATATCGCCACGGTGCGGGGGGCCTTCCCCTGCCCGATCACGGTCCGGCTCGACGCGCCGGGGATGTGCCCGGTCTTTGCCGGACGGCTGATCCGGGGCGTGAAGAACGGGC
>Ga0105047_10008234_pt1 | contig 17396 bp, 13 predicted proteins | sample MAT04_FD_78384 | JGI IMG/M metagenome (GOLD analysis project Ga0105047, IMG submission 78384) | Freshwater microbial communities from Lake Fryxell liftoff mats and glacier meltwater in Antarctica - MAT-04 (megahit assembly) | ecosystem: Environmental > Aquatic > Freshwater > Ice > Liftoff...
CGCCAAGCTCTACCGCAACACCGGCACGCACGCCGCGCCCACCTGGAACGAGATCGTCAACGTCAAGGATCTGACGCTGTCGCTCGCCGCCGGGGAAGCCGACGTGACCACGCGGGGCAACAACGGCTGGAAGGCGACCGTGGCCACGCTCAAGGACGCGGCGGTCGAGTTCGAGATGGTTTGGGACGGCGAGGACACCGACTTCTCGGCGATCCGCGATGCCTTCCTGAACCGGACGGCGATCCAATTCGGCGTCATGGACGGCGACATCACCACCACCGGCACGCAAGGGCTCAAGGCCTTCTGCATGGTTACCTCCTTCACCCGCAACGAAGCCCTCGAAGAAGCGATCACCGTCAGCGTCAAAATCAAACCGACCTACCGCACCGTGCCGGCCGAGGCCCCGTCCTGGCTGATCGTACCGTAATCCCCTGTTCCTTCCGTTCCTCAGGAGAGTTCCATGCGATGGACTTCTGTCTTACTCTGCGCGCTCTGTTCCACGGCGGCCTTCGCGCAGTCGCCGCCGGCGGTGCGTATCGCGGGTGCCACGAACTACGCGCCGCACTCGCTCGTGAAGTTGAAGGCCGAGGGGGCCGACGCCAAGGCGGGCCTGCTCTGGCGCGTTTATCCATCGGCCAACGTGCAGCGGGCCACCAACCCGCGGGGGGTGTTCGAGTTCGCGGCACCGCCGGGGACCTACGAAGTCGAGTTGCTCGCCATCACCGCGGGCCCCGGGGGCGATCTCGTCATCGACGAAGCCCGGCAGACCATCGTGATCGGACCGGGAACGCCCGATCCGAAACCGACACCGCCGAACCCTGATACTACGAAGCCGAACCCCACGCAGGCCCTCGGCAAGATTCGCTTCGGCAACGCCGGCTGCACGGCCACGGTGGTCGGCCCGCGCCGCAGCGACGGCAAGTGGGATGTGTTGACCGCATCGCACTGCGTCAGCGGTGTTGGCCAGAAGGGAACGCTCACGCTCAAAGATGGGCGGACGTTCGGCATCAAGGTCATCACCCATGACAAGACGCCCGACATCGCCTGGTGCGTGACGGATGACGCCGTTGCCGATCTGCCGTTCGCCCTGCTCGCGGAGAAGAATCCCGAGGTCGGCACGGCGGTCTGGCACATGGGCTACGGAATCGACAAGCCGGGCAACCGCGAAGAAGGATCGATCACGGCGGATGAAAACGGCGATGGCCAGTTGCGGATGACCTTGAGCGTCTCCTCGGGCGATTCCGGCGGCGGCATCTTCCGAGTGGATACCAGCGAACTGGTCGCGGTCGTCTGCTGCACCAGCGGCATGGCCCAGAAGGTGTCGATGTGGGGCGGCTCCACCGAGTCGGCCCGCAAGGCCCGCCCCAAGCCCACGAGCATCGACGAGACTTGGACGCCAGTGCCGATCCCGCTGATGAGTGACGGCCGCCGCGTCACCGGCGGCGACGAATGGACGCCGCTGCCGATCCCGATCCGGCTCACCCTCAACAAGTAACCCCCGGAATTCGTCATGCACAGCTTCACCGATACCACCGGCCGCGCCTGGGTGATCACGATTCACGTGGCGGCGGTCAAGCGGGTGCGGGCTCTCGTCGGCATCGACTTGTACACGCTCGTCGACGACGGCTTCAAGCCGCTGGCGGCACTGATCGCCGATCCGGTCCGGCTTGCGGATGTGCTCTACTGCCTCTGCAAGGACGAAGCGGACGCGAAGCAGATTAGCGACGAGGAGTTCGGGCGGGCCTTGGCCGGCGATGCGATCCTGCGGGCGGCGGATGCCTTCGTCGAGGAGTTGATCGATTTTTTCCCCGACGCCCGGACGCGGGAGAGCCTTCGCAAAGTGGTGGCGGCCGGGCGGACGGTGAAGGAGAAGCTGCTCGATCACGCCGGGAGCGTGCTGGACAAGATCGACCCGGCGGCGGAAGCGGCGCGGTGGATCGCTTCGTTACCGAACTCGCCGGGGTCATTGGCCTCGACCCCGGACCCTTCACCCTCCACGAACTCGTGATCATGGCCGAGGCCAAGAGCCGGGCCGCCTGGGATCACACCGCCTCGATCCTGGCCCTCGTCGCCAACATCCACCGCGACCCCAAGAAGAGTCGGCCGTTCGTGCCGGCGGACTTCCATCCGCACGAGCGCCGCAAGCAACACCCCGCAAAAGTGGGCATCGTCGCCCTGAAATCGATCTTCGTCGACCGGGGAGGACCGTGATGGCAGCCGGAGCTCAGGGCATTCGCGCGGGGGCGGCCTACGTCGAGTTGTTTGTGAAAGACAACAAGCTCGTGCGGGGTCTCGCCGCCGCGTCGGCCAAGCTCAAGGCCTTCGGGGCCGGCATCATGGGGGTCGGCACGCACCTGCTCGGCCTCGGTACGGCTTTGGCGACGCCGTTCGCGCTCGCCGCCAAGCTGTTTGCCGACATCGGCAGCGAACTGGTCGACATGAGCCAGCGGACGGGGATCGCCGTCGAGGCGCTCTCGGAACTCGGCTTCGCCGCCGAACAGTCCGGGGCCGACCTGGAAACGCTCGAAAGCGGCATCCGCAAGATGCAGAAGTTCGTGGTCGAGGCGGCCAATGGCTCGAAGGAAGCCCGCGACATCCTCGACAAGCTCGGCCTGACGGTCGCGGATTTGAAGGGACTCACCCCCGACGAAATGCTCAAGGCCTTCGCCGATGCACTGGATGACATTGATAACCCGGCGTTGAAAGCCGCGCTCGCCATGCAGGTCTTCGGCAAGACCGGCACCAAGCTGCTGCCGATGCTCGAAGGGGGTGCGGAAGGGATCGAGAAGCTGCAAGCCAAGGCCCGCGAACTGGGGCTGACGATCTCGACCGAGGATGCCGCGGCCGCGGAAGAGTTCGGCGACACGCTCGACGTGGTCTGGAAGGTCATGAAACGCGGCGTCTTCACCATCGGGGCCGCGCTCGTGCCGGCGCTACGGGATTTGGCGCAGTGGATCATCACCACCACGAAGAACGTATCGGCCTGGATCGACCGCAACCGGGGCCTGGTGATCTCGGTCGCCAAGATCACTGCCGTGATTGTCGGCGTGGGGGTGGGCCTCATCGTGTTGGGAGCCGCTGTCAGCGCGGCCGGCTTCGCCCTCGGCGGCCTGGCCACGATCTTCAGTGCCGTCAGTTACGTGATCGGATTGGTCGGCACGCTGCTGGGGGCGTTGCTGTCGCCGATCGGCCTCGTGGTCGCGGCCATCGTCGGATTGGGTTACGTCTTCCTGACCCAGACCGAGGCCGGCGAGCGGATGCTCGACAGCCTCAAGGCTGGCTTTGTGAGCTTCGCGGAGACGGCCAAGACCGCCTGGGGCGGCATCGCTGATGCGATCCAGGTCGGGGACTTGGGGCTCGCCGCCCGCGTTGCTCTGGCGGGCATCAGCCTCGAGTGGGCCAAGGCGGTGCTCTGGTGGACCGAGAAGTGGAACGCCTTCAAGGGCATCTTCGTCGACGGCTGGCGCGATGCGGTCGCGGGCCTGAAGCTGATGTTCTGGGACTTCACCGCCTGGATCGCCCGCACCTTCGCCGCCGCGATTGAGAAGATCGTCCAGGCCACCGCGTGGGTAGCCGACAAGGTCGGGCTCGATGATCTCGCCAAGAATCTCCGCGAGAACTTCGACTTCTCGGACGCGAATATCAACGGCAACCGCGACCGCATCAAAGGCGAAATCCTCGACGACCGCAAAGCCAAACAGATGGAAGCCGACGCCGCCCGGAAAGCGGATGCGGCCGGGGCCCAGGCCGACATCGGCAAGGCGGCCGAGGAACTCAAGAACGCCGTCGACGAAGCCGCGAAACGCCGGGCCGCCATCGGTGGCGCGATGCCCGAGCGAGCCAAGGACAAATCCTACTCCGACCTCGAGGAAGTCCTCGACACGGCCAAGAAGGACATTCAGGGCACATTCAACGCCGCAGCCGTCCGCGGGTTGGGCGGTGAATCGCTCAACGAACGGGCGGCCAAGGCGGTCGGCGAGATCAACGACAACGTGAAGAAGATCGCGGCGGAAGTGCAACGCGGCGGACTCGCCTTCGCCTGAGAGGAACACCATGCCGGTGACGATTATTGAAAAGTACGACAGCCAGGGCGCGACCGTCGGGCCGGATGCGCCCTCGGTCGATCGGCTCTTCGTGGTCATGGGCACCGAACTCGATATCGACGTGCGGGCCGTTGTCGAAGGCACCATCCCGGCCATCTTCCGGGGAATGGTCTTCAAGAACTACCGCATCGAACACAAGGGGGGCGGCGTCTGGGACGTGTCGGTGCGCTACGGCATGGACGACACCGAAGCCGACGGGCCACCCGAAGCCGCCGACCCGCCCGCCCAGCCGGGCGACGTACTCGGACCGAGTTACAGTTTTGAGACAAGCGGTGGCACGACGCACATCACGCAGTCGCTGCAGACGATCTCGAAGCACGGCAAGCCGGGCACCAACCCGCCCGACTTCAAAGGGGGCATCGGCGTCAGCGCCGACGCGGTCGAGGGCACGGACATCACCGTGCCGGTCTTCCGCTTCTCGGAAACGTATTCGATCCCGGTGCCGCTCATCACCCACGCCTACAAGCTCCAGGTCTTCGACCTCACGGGCAAAGTGAACAACGCGGCGTTCAAGGGCTTCGCCCTCGGCGAAGTCCTGTTCCTCGGTGCGTCCGGATCACGGCGCGGCCTGGAGAAGTGGGAGATCACCTACCAGTTCGCGGCCAGCAAGAACGCGGTCAACCTCAAGGTCGGGGACATCCAGAACATCAACAAGAAGGGCTGGGAGTACCTCTGGGTCCGCTACGGGGACGTGGAAGACCAGAAGGTGCTGATCAAACAACCGGAAGCCGCCTACGTGGAGCGGGTTTACGACTCCGGCAACTTCGCCCTCCTCGGCATCGGAGTCTGACATGCCCGGCGATGCCTTCCAATCCGTGATGCCCGGCCAGAAGCTGGAGATCCCGGCGGCGGCCTACAACGCCTTCCTCGATGCGGCCCGCTACACCCGCGGCAAGCTGCTCGAGGCCGACGGGGCCGACGATCCCGAGTTCCGCCAGAGCGGCATCGTGAAGGTACGGAACGATTCCGGCGGCGACCGCGGGCGCTTCGATGTACTCGGCATCGCCGGGCCGGTCGTGCAGCCGGGCGACGATCTGCAGCAGTTTCAGAACCGGGTGTTGCTCGCCGGCGAATCACCCGCTTCGTTCCGCGGGCGATTCGTGATCCTGCTCGAACCGTTGCGTTCCGGCAGCATCGGCCGGGCCGTCGTCAGCGGCGTCACCGTTGGCCGGGTCTGGATCAATCCCGGCGACCCGGAACTTTGCTGTGCCGACGTGCGGGACAGTGACCCGTCCTGCCTGGAAATCAACGAAGAAGGGGCGGCGCAAATCCTCTGGCGGGAGCCGGGTTACGGCAAGAAGTGGGCGATCTTCCGGCTCGGGCACGTCTGCCCCTGTCAGGATTCGTCTTCCTCGTCGTCCAGCAGTTCGTCATCGAGTAGTTCCTCGTCGAGCAGTTCCAGCGGGCCGACCGGCATCGAACTCCGCGAAACCGACATCCGTTGCGAGGCGGGCAAGCTCAACGTTTACATCCGCACAGTTACGCTGCGGATCACGGACGGCACCCTTGTCCGCGAGGAAGGCGCATGGGCTTTCGATCACGAAGCCGGTTGTTGCTGCTGCGAATGCTGCGACAGCAGTTCGTCGAGTTCCAGCAGTTCTTCGTCATCGAGTAGTTCGAGCAGCAGTTCCTCCAGCGGGCCGAGCAGCAGTTCGTCGGGAAGTTCGAGTAGCGGCTCTTCGTCGAGCGGACCCTCGTCATCAAGCAGTGGCTCGTCCAGCAGCGGTTCGAGTTCGTCCGGGAGCAGTTCCTCGAGCAGCAGTTCGGGGCCGGATTCGTCAAGTTCCTCGAGCAGCAGTTCCTCCGGCAGCAGTAGCTCGTCGGGAAGTTCCTCCAGCGGTTCGTCGTCTTCCGGCTCGTCGTCGGGGTCATCCTCGTCGGGGCCCGATTCCTCCAGTTCATCATCGTTGAGCTTGGTCGTGAAGGTGCCAAGCGAATTACCCGTCCCGTTCTCCAGTTCGGGAGGCTGAGATGCGTGTTTATCTGATCGGCTATCCCGGCGACATGGGCGGAGCCAACACCGAAGCCTGGCACACGGTCAAGCTCTGGCGGCGGGCCGGCCTCGACGTTCACCTGGTTCCCACGTGGGGCGGCGACGACCCCTGGCGGGCAAAGCTCGACGCCCTCGGCTGCACTACGCACCTGACGCAACCCGACGAACTCGAAACCGTTCCCGGTCTGGCCGGTTCGCCCGTGGTCAGCTTTTGCAACAGCGAGTTCCTCGCCAACGCCCACCGCTTGCGTCAGATCGGCTGCCCCATCGTTTGGGTCAACTGCATGACGTTCCTGTTCGATGGCGAGAAACGGTTCTATGCCCAGCACGGTCCCGCCGATGCCCTCGTGTTTCAGTCGGAGTTCCAGCGTCGGCAACTCGAACCGCAGTTGGCTCAGTACGGTTACGATCCGAAAGCCGGGCATCTCATCCGCGGGGCATTCGATCTCGGCGAGTGGGAATACCGTCCTTGCCCCCATCTCGATGGAGAGCCGTACGTGGTGGGCCGCGTGGCCCGACCCGATACGGACAAGTGGTCGTCGAACACCTGGTCGATCTACAGCCGCATCCAGTACAGCGGCCGGCGGGCACTCATGCTCGGCATGAACGAGAAGACGCACGCCAAGCTCGGCAAAGCTCCGGATTGGGCTGAGTGTCTCAAGCCGATGGCCGTGACGGTGCCGGAATACCTGTCGAAACTTCACTGCTTGCTGCCGGTCAACGGTGGTGCCCGAGAGAACTGGCCTCGCGCCGGTCTGGAAGCGATGGCCGCCGGCGTGCCGATCGTCGCCCAGAACGACTGGGGCTGGCGGGAAATGATTGACCACGGCGTGACCGGCTTCCTCGGATCGTGCGACGAGGAACTGGCCCATTACGCCGCCACGCTCGCTTACGACGAAGACCTGCGGATGCGGATCGTCCGTGCCGCCCGCCACAAACTCGAAACGGAATTCGCCAATCCGGACGTATTCGCGGCCGCCTGGCTCCGCTTGCTGGAGGGACTGCGATGACGTTGCTGCCAATGCCGCCGTTGCGTTCGCTCCGTGGCCCGTTACCACGCACGTTGGTCTTCAGTTCCGTTGGCGACCGGGGCCAGGCGGTTTCGTCGTGGTTCGGTGACGGAACCGAACCACGCGATTACCAGATCGCCCTCGTTTACTACGGCCGCGATCCCTTCGGCGAATGGGCGAGCCACTTACAAAGTCAAGCTGATCACTTCGCGGTGCTTCTTGGAGGCAAGTTCCAGAACCTGCTCTGGTGGCTCGATCAGAATCCCCAAGCTCTCGAAGGCATCGACTACGTCCTGGTCGCGGACGACGACATCCACATGACCCCGGAGATGATCGGGCGGATGGTGCGAACGACCCGCGATTACCGCTTGCCGGTCGCGTCCGCCAGCCGGGAATGGCACGGTAAACTCTCGTGGCCGCACACGGGTCGGCGTGGCAGTGGCCGCCGCACAAACGAAATCGCGGCCGGCGTGGAACTCACGAACTTCGTCGAGATGACCTGCCCGCTTCTGGAGACGGCCGCCCTTCGGCAGTTCCTCGATCTGTTCCGTCCTCACGCCGGGCAACTCACCGGCTGGGGAGCGGACTGGCTGATCTCCAGCGCGTGCTACACCGACGATCGGCCCCTCGGCATCCTGCACAACGTCTGGATCACCAACCCGCGAACTCGGTCGCGGCAGCCCGCGATCGGCAGCGAGATCGACCGCCTGCAACCGAAACGGGATCGCGAGCGAGCATGGCTCGCTGTCGCAGCGGCCAACACATTCCCGATCACCCAGAACAAACAGATTCGTACCTGGCTGCCCCAGCCCAGAATGCGGTGCATTAATCTCGAGCGGGCGACGGAACGGCGCGAACGCTTCAGCCGCGACTGGATCGAGGGCATGGGCTACCCGGTCGAGTTCTTCAACGCCTTCGACCGCCGCCAGGTCGAGGTCGGCGAAGGCTATTTCCCCTACGACGAAGCGGCGGCCCGCCGCCGAACACGCCGGCCGATCACCCCGGGCGAGATCGCCTGCGCCACGTCCCACGCGCTGGTGATGCGCGAGGAGATGGAGTACTGCGGCCCCGAAGGCGTGGTCCTCTTCGAAGACGACTGCCTCCCGCTGCCCGGCGCGGGCCGCCTCGTCGAACGGATCCAAACGGCGGTCGCGGCGTTGCCGGGCGTCGAAGTCTTGGCCTGCCATCAACCGCTCGTGAAGTTCACGACCCGCGAGGAAGCCGGTGGTGCGGTTCGCATCCTGCATCCGCCGTGGGGTTCCATCGTCACCTGGTACAGCCCGCAGGGGTTGCGGCGGGCGTTCGAGTTGACCTCTCGGTTGAACTGCCCGGCGGACTGGATTTGGCAGGATTTCGCCCGCGAAGGGAAATTCGCCATGTTGGAGCCGGCCGTGGCGAGCCACGCCCGTTCCGACACCACCTACATCGGCAACCAGTTCCGCGGCGTCCGCCGCAAGTACATCGCGTAGGAGGACGCCGTGAAGATCGCCGCCATCTGCTGCACCTACAAGCGCCCGAAGCTCCTCGCCGAGGCCATTGAGAGCTTCCTGCGCCAAGACTACCCGGCCGCGCAACGCGAAATGATCATCCTCGACGACGCCGGCCAGTACGAGAACCAAATCGGCGACGGTTGGCGCATCGTGTCGCTGACGACCCGGTTCCGAACTTTGGGCGAGAAGCGAAACGCGAGCGCCGCGCTCGTGTCGTCCGATGTGGACGCTTACTGCGTATGGGATGACGACGACATCTACCTCCCCTGGCACATGAGCGCGGCCGCCGCGGCTCTGGCTGACGCAGATTACACGGTTCCAACGCAAATCTTCGTGGACAAGAAGGGCCGCCTCGAACCCAAGTCGAACCAGTTGCTATTCCACGGGGCGTGGTCGTTCCGCCGCGAGGCGTTCCAGCGGGCCTGCGGCTATCCGTTCATCCAAAGCGGCCAAGACCAAGGGTTGCTTAAACGATTCAAAGCCACGAACCTTCGCCGTGCCGACCCGATCCAGTTCGACGCCCGGCCGAGTTACATCTATCGGTGGTTCACGGCGCATAACCAGCACCTCTCGGCGATGGGGGCCGATGGCTACGAACGTCTCGGCCGGCAACCGCTGCCGGCGACCACGACGATCACGCCTGGGTGGGAGCGGGACTGGCTGTTCATCCACGATTCCCGCCAGTAGAATTGAAGAAATAGACTGGTCAGCGCTATCGCCGCAAGCAGTTGATTATTAAAGGCTTGCCACACGCCGGATTCGCATCGGTTGCTTTCAGTGGATAATTGCCGCAACACCCGATCCTCGAGTCCATGTCGTCCGATGATCCATCTGACTCCGCACGGGAATTCGGAAACACCGGCAGAAGGGGGAGTGAGTTATGTGGCTTCGGATCATCACTCGATTGGCGATTCTGATCTGCTTGACAGGTGATCCTAGCAGCTCCGTCCAGGGATTCGATTACCCTCACACGACAGCCGAGCCTCAGAAAACCGGTTGGCCGCTGACCGAGGAGGAGCGGAAGTATGTCCTCCTGCCCGAACACGAGCGACGCCCCGGGTCGGAGGCCAAGAAACATCTCCCGAAACTCTGGCCAGCCGTTCCTTCCGCGGGGAACTGGGGTGGAACAAGCTGGCTGGATACCCATGCCAAACTGGTCGAACATGAAGGAGAACAAAGGACCGATCGACATTCTCCTCGTCGGCGACAGCATCACGCAACAGTGGGGAAGTCCGCTGGATAAGAAACCTCTGAACGCGGCTTGGAAGAAACATTTTGAGAAGTATAAGACGATCAACCTGGGCATCGGTGGAGACAAGACGCAGAACGTGCTCTGGCGACTCGACCACGGCGGGGTCGAGGGCCTCGAACCGAAACTCATCGTCCTTCTGATCGGCAACAACAATATGTTCTTCGCCCCAGAGACCGGCGTCGAAGCCGTGGCCGATGGTGTCAAGATGTGCTCGGCCAACCTGCGGGATAAATTTCCCAAATCCGATCTGATCGTCGTAAAGGTGTTCCCGGCCCACGAACCTGGCAACAAGTTTTACGAGGACATCAAGAAAACGAATGCCGCTCTCGATCCTCTCAAACTCGATACCGATCCGAAAGTTCGCGTTCTCGACCTCACCTCCGAGATGCTCCAAAAGGACGGCAAAATCAAAGCCGAGTTGTTCTCGGCCGACCAAGTGCATCTGAGCGAAGCGGGGTACCGCCTGTATGCGGAAAAGCTGAAGCCGATCGTGGAGAAACTCTTGGAAGGGAAATGATGTGGCCGTGAGCGAGACTGATGGGTGCATCGCCTGACTGCGTTTTCTCGTGTACTTCGATTTTTCTCTGTTCGCGAGGACCCCTCATGCACGAACGCCCTTGCCCGCAGTGTGGGCTTCCTATTTCTGAAGCGGCTTTCGTACAGGGTGATTGCCCATGTTGCGGGGCTTCGTTTTTCGAACCGGCGACCACGCTTCCTGAGCCTGCGATTGCGGAAATTGCATCTGCAGAACCATCGCCTCCGACTGCTCTCACTTCCTTAAGCCACCGGAGTTCCGCGCCATTTTGGTGGGGGTCCGGCACGGCAGCCCTGGCTTTGCTAGGGGTCGGAGCGTGGTTTCTACTCCGGGATCCTCTTGCACCCCAGGAATTTGCTTCCAACGACTCCGTACTACCTTTGCCAACCATACCGGCAACAGTCCCAACAATTCAGTTGCCACACCCGAAACCTCCTGAACTTCTCGAACTCGCACCGGCGCCCCGCCGATTCGTCGAACCGAAACCCCAAGTCGTCGCCGTGGCTCCAAAGCCAATGCCGCTCGAGGAAAAGCCAGCCAAGGCTGAAATCATCGACGCAGCGGAAACTCCCGAACGCAAGTTGGATAACCCCAATGGTTCGGCTGAAGTGTTGGACATCAACGGTACGGATCGTCTGATGCTCACTGGTAAGATCAAGTCGCTAAAGATCGGTTCGGTCAACGGGGAAGCTGTCATCGATGCCACCAGGTTGGAGGCCGAAGAAATTATCCTCGCGGGAAGTCTCAACGGCAGCACTTCGATCAAATTGAACACGTCGGGTGGAAAAGTCCGGATCGTTCGGCAGGTCGGGGGTGCTGTGCGACTTTCGATCCACGCTCCCGGCGGCGAAGTTCTGTTCGCCGGCGAAGAAGACGCTGGCCTCACCGGCGGATCGATGATCGATGTGACTGCGAAACGGCTCGATATTCAGTGCCTGATGAATGGCGGAACCAAACTCGACGCCACCCTCGCGACCGGTGGAAGTCTGCGGACCGGGCTGATGGATGGCGGGGCCGCTGTTCGCTACAAACCCGCTTCGGGCAATGATTCCGACCTTCAGATCGAAACTGGCGAACTCCGGGGCGGCGCTTCGGTTAAAGCGGCAAAATAAAATGGGAGAACCGGTGAGAACCGGACGACGTTGACCTGGCTCCCCCTATGGTTTGTCGGGAGTTTTCTTCACATCGGGCACAGGGTTCGAGGCGGTGCCTTCACAGTATTCCACGTTATTGTTGCTCGGCGGCTGAACTCCGCCTCTGGCATCGTAGATACACCTTCATCCAGAGTGGCCAGGATCAGGGTTGCTCAAGCGGTTCAAGGAGGCCAACCTTCACCGTGCCGACCCGATTGGGTTCGACGCCCGGCCGAGCTACGTCTATCGCTGGTTTACAGCCCACTCGCATCACCTGTCGGCGATGGGGAAGAATGGCTACGAACGTTTGGGGTTGCAACTACTTCCAGCGATCACGGGGATCACGCCAAGCTGGGATCGGAATTGGATAGTCAGTGTGGAATGAATGTTGCATAACCACGCGAGTTGGCGTGCCTTTATTTATGGTGTAGTTTTGCACGCATATCGCTCGAACTCTACATCGGTACTCGCTGCCACGGCATGCTTTACATCATTCAACTTCGTTTGTGCATCAACCAATTCACGAAGCCGGTCGGTCATTTTGTCGCGAATGGCGTCAAATCGCCGCTTGAGGGCGTCCCGTTTGCATTCGCGAAGACGAGAGTATGTCGGATCGTCGGGGCGTGGCTTGGGAAGATTTGTCCCGGTGAGCTTAAGCGCCCCGGAGAATGGAACTTTGTGCCGTTTTAGGCGTTGGTATGCGGCTTCCGAGAAATCGAGCGGCATAGCTTCGTCAAATAAATCCCGACTCGCGGCCATTGCTAATTCAACGTACGCTGCCTCACAGAGAAGCTGACGAACTTCTTCCCTCAATGACGAGAGACGAGCCTTTCGCCGGTCTTCAGCGGCCTTGGTTTCATGTTCGGTTTGACTCTTGGTGTTCACCAAAAACTGTGATTTGATCCGTTCGAATTTGTCGTCCACAACTGGCGAAGAACACTGACTCGTCAGCACTTCAGACAGTTTGGCAAACGTGGGAATCGAATCGTCATTCGCGAGACTGAAGTAACCCGTTGCCAGCGATGCCGTCGTGAGGCGGCAGCGTCCCACGGTAGACGCTAAATACGTCGTTGCAGGTGAATCCAAAACACCCAACACTTCACCCAGCAGCCGATTGCCGAATGAAAGAAGTTGCAATGTATTCGGATGCTCGTCGAATTGTGTTGGATCGAACGTGACTTCATGCCATGTGCCATGCCAGTCAAGTTGATGTGCTCCGGCCAGAGTTGGGTGCGGACGGAAGCGATCTCGGAGTGCTAGAGAGATGACTACAGCTCTCTCCAATTCCTGGAGAGTGATCGGAACGGGCAACACTTCAGCAGGTTCTGATTCGCCCGTCGCGAAGAGGTCCAAATTGAGCGCGTTAACCTGTGCTGATTGCACCTGTTTGACGTAACCGACAAAAGTCGATTTTTGCAGAAACCGACCTCGAACTCACCTTGGTTTTCGAGGTTCGAACACTGGAAACGGACTTTTGTCGGTTACGTCTTGTTTGCTTCACTTCTTGATTTCAGCAAGAATCGCACCCAAATCCCAGACCCGAATTTCGCCGTTGTAGGCGGCCGTCGCCAGCCGTTTCCCATCTGGCGAAATCGCCAACGCTACACATCCCATCTTGTGTGGTGCAAACTTTCCCATGTCCTTTTTCGACACGACATCCCAGATACGTAATTCCTCATTCCCTTCCGAGTAACCGCAGCAACTGAGCAGGTACTTCACGTCCGGGGTGAACTGTAAACCCGAGATATTGTCGCGATGTTCTGTGGTTTCACCCACCTTCTTGAACGTTTCAGTATCCCACACCTGGACGATAGCCTCACGGCTTCCGGTAGCGATGTATTTCCCGTCGGGGCTGTAGCAAACTCGCAGCACCAAATCCCCGGTTTTGAACTGTCCGACGGATTTTTCCTTATCGATGTCCCAAACGGATACTGTCTCTGAAAGGTGGCTCACGACAAACGTCTTCCCCGAAGGGGCGAATGCAACATCTGACACTCGTCCTCCTTCGGGTAGGTACTGCTTAAAAATTCCCGTCTTCAATTCCCATAAGAGAACAGCCTTACCCATCCCGATGCCCGTCAACATCCTTGTCCCGTTTCTGTCAATCACCACACGGGTGATACCCTGATCTCCAGATGGTTCCCGGTAAGTCGTCTTCGGCTCATCCATCAGAGGCTTGTTAAGCTCCCATACTCGGACTCGACCGTCGTAACAGCCCATGAACACCGTCCCATCTGTCGGGTGGAAACGGATGGCGTTCATATTGGTCTTGTCGATACTCTTTCTGAACACCTCTTTCCCAGATGCCACCTCCCAAACGATAGCCTTGCCCCCCAAACAAGAACTGCCAAGCCATTTGCCGTCAGGCGAAAAATCCAGACAAGTGATAGAGTGCTTGTGTCCGTTCAGTGTTTTCATTGGGTTTGGGGTAATGAACCGCTGTGAAGGTCCGGCAGGCGGATTGCAAGAGGAAGACAAGAAAATACACATAGATAAGAATAGTTGAGCATGCCACATTGTATTCCACACTGGAGTGCGATACGAATCGGGACTGAATCTACCAAAGACACTCTCGGTCGTTACGGTTTTTTCGGTAGCCAAGGCCCAACGAATACGTAGTCCCCTGCGGGGTCATCCCACTTAAGAGTGCTGAGATTGGATTTTGCGGCCTTCACCTTCGTGTTCAAAATTTCTTGAACGATCCGTAAATTGTCTAGGTCATTCCCGTATTTACAGGCGTAGCAGTTAAGCTCAGCACTCGGACCCGCCAGTGCATTCCTGATCGTTAATGCGTCTGCGGTGGGTTGCCCGTTCAACCCAGTCAAGGTTCCCGCGTTAAAAGTGGACCGAAAGGCGTTAGCTTTACCGAGTTGGACGCCGAGACCGCCCTCGCCGTGTCCAATAAGGACCAATCCGTGGAGAGAGCTAGGGGGGAATTGGCTGAGAGTCTTGGCCAGTGCCGGAATGGAATCCACGTTGTTGTAAATAAACACATCCTTTTTCCAGTGTTCCCGAACCGTTTTTGCCCATTCACTTCGTTCAGCGTTATTCCCACAAACAACTATGACAGTTAAGGTGTTCGTTTTCGCATCGGCTGGGATCGGAGGGTTGTTGAGAACCCGAATGACGGGTCCAACAATAGTCTGGTCTTCAGGCGTCGCGGTCGATTTTTTCCACCATGCATCGTCTAACTTCCGCTCGTCTGGTCCGAAGGGGAACGGTCGTTCTGAAGGCGGTAGTAAACCGCTTGGATCAACTTGGTTGATCGGATTGTTTCCGACAAACCTATACAGATTCCCGTCTCGACCAGTGAACTGAATCGGATCATTACTTACCCACCGCCCAAGTGTGGGACTATACCAACGTTCGTGGGCCGAGTTCAGCCCACTGACTTCATCGAACCGCATCCCCTGGAAGCCATACTGCCACTTGTAACTGCTGCCACCACTCCGTACCGCGTAGCTCGCATCGTACACCGTTCGCACGCCGAATGGGTCATAGGTATACTGTTCGATCACCGCCCCACTGCCATCCACCAACCCCACGACGTTCCAGCTTGCGTCATGCATGACCCACAGTCGCTCGTCCAGCATACCATCGCTGTTCGTGTCCCGGTCCCGCAACACCATCGCGTTCACATACACGGGCGACCAGACATGCCGATTCGTCGTGTTTGCCCCGACCTTCTCTTCCAGCACCTTCCACCCCGAGTACAGCAAATCCGTTACGCTGCTTTCTGTCTCAGTCACGCGGCGGTTCAGGCCGTCGTACTCGTAACTCTTCAGCACTGTCGCGCCGCTCGTCACGACCACGAGCCGGTTCCATGCATCATATACGAAGGTCTTCCCCGTCTCATCCCCCGTCATGTTTCCATTCGAGTCATACGTCGGCGTCGTGGCCCCACTGATCGACGTGATCTCGTTCTGGGCGTTGGCGGTGCGAGACTCCGTGTTGCCGTCGGTGGCCACGCCGTCCCAGTTCCCCAGCGCATCGTAATTCCAGTCCTGTGTCCGGCTCGCGGAACCGCTGATCGCGGTCCGCCCTGAATCCAGTGTCCCCCGTGCGAAACTCGCCAACTGGTTGAGCCCATCATAGCTGTACAGTTCGCCGAACGAGGCGTTGACCAGATCATCCCTGAACAGCGCATTAGAGTTACGGTCGTAGCCATACTGGAAGCGGACCACCGACGTTCCGCCATTCACCCAGTTCTGGTCTACCACACGCCCAAACCGGTCAAGACCCGTGTACTGATCACCCGCGTCACCAGTCCCGCTTGAGGCGATGAACGTCAAGTCTACACCCGGTTGAGAATGGCCACGCTGAACCACGGTTCCAAGCCCCAGGTAGTCGTAGCTCTCCACCATGCCCGTAGAATCGCTCAGAGACGACAGCCGACTGATGTCGTCATCCAGACCCGATGCGTAGTTGAAAGTCAGCACATAACCCGATGGGTATACCATTCCCGTCAGCCGCGAGTGGTTCGCGCCGCTGGCCATCTCGGAGTAGGTGTACTCGATCTTTGGCGTGGTGGAGGTGTTCACGGCCCCGCCGTGCGACTGCCACTCGGCAATCATCTGCCCCAGGCCGTTGAACGCACGCTGCACCTGGTTCACGATGCTGCCGCCACTGGCCGCGTCGTAGCTCGTGATGAGGCTTACGTTCCCCTGACCATCATAAGCCGTCTCGATCCGCCGCACGGCACCATCAACCCCGCTGCCGAGCGCCGTCACCGCGTCCGACACCACACGGCCCAGCACATCGTAACCGAGCGTGTGAACGCTCCCGTTGCGGTCCGTCATCGTCGTGGTTTCGCCGAGCGCGTTGACCGTTGTGGTTTCCGTTTCCGAACTGCTCGCCGCCCCGGTCGAGGGGTCCGGCCACTTCGTCACACCCACAATGTCGTTCGAGGTGATCGCGCTGCCGGTGCCTGCGGATACGCCATACACCCACTCCGTTGTCTGCCCGCCTCCGCCTGTGAGGTGGGCCGTCAGCGAGGTCATCCCCGCGCCGTTATAGGTGAACGTCGTGGTCTTGTCGTCGGCGTCATTCACGGTGCCATCGACGTAGTTCTCGATGCTCGTCGTCGTGCGGCCCAGGTCGTCATAAAGTGTTCGCGAGACCAGCCCACGCGGGTCTGTTTGCTCGAACACCATCCCCGCTGAATCGTAGGTCTGGCTCATCACCAACACCGTGTCCGATCGACTCGGCACGCTGCTCGGCCGCGTCCAGGCCGTGCCGCCATTGGTCCCCACATCCACGCCCGCGACATATCGCCCGCCTTCGTCGAAGTACGCCGCACCAGAACTGACCCGCGCTGCCACACCCGTTGTCGGTGTGCCCAGCGCTCCCGTGCCGGTGGCATCGTGGAATCGCACACGGCTCGTCGTCGCGATCACGTACCCGTCGTCACTGAACGTCCGCTCGGATTGTTCGATCACCACATCGCCACTCACATCATCGGCATCCGAGTATGAGGAGTCGCCACCGCCATCGGTGAGGTAATTCGCAACCAGCCAGCCCACGCCATCGTAAGTTTGCTTCTGCACCAAGCCGCCCGGCGACACGGTCTTGATGGCGTACCCCCGACTATCGAACCACGTCTCCGAGTATAGCGTGTCCGTGGAAACGCTCCCCGTCGTCGGATCGACGAAGTACACATCGCGGCGGTAAACGCGACCCAGATCATCGAAGTTGGCGGTGGATTGCGCCCGCAGCAAACTCGCGCTGAGCGGTTGTGGAACACCACTGGTGATTGTGGGCGCCACGCCGTCGGCATCGTAAACTCGCGTCTTCGTGACCTCGCCCAGGTTGTGGAAATCGCGGTACGTCAACGGCCGGTTCACATCGGTCGATTCCGTGGTCTCGATCCCCGACTTCACG
>Ga0105047_10008235_pt1 | contig 17393 bp, 14 predicted proteins | sample MAT04_FD_78384 | JGI IMG/M metagenome (GOLD analysis project Ga0105047, IMG submission 78384) | Freshwater microbial communities from Lake Fryxell liftoff mats and glacier meltwater in Antarctica - MAT-04 (megahit assembly) | ecosystem: Environmental > Aquatic > Freshwater > Ice > Liftoff...
CACCAGCCGCCATAAGCTGCTTCGAACTTCTTTGGTTCTTTCTTGAACGCGTCGAGATTGGCTTGTGAGGCGAAGTGATAGAGCACGCCGCGGAACGTGAAGGCGAACTTCTTGTCGCCCTTGGCGGGCTTGCCGCCGCCCTCCGGGAAATAGGCGACGGGGTCATAGCCGTCAATGGCCGGCTTGCCGGTGGGAACGTTGTAGTGCTTGGTATCGCGCGTGACGGAAGGATCGTTTTCGGCCAGTTTGGCGGGGGTCTCGGGCGTCGCGGCGGGCGTTGGTGATGGCTTTGGGGTGGCATCCTGCGCCAGGGCGGTGCCGGCGAACAAAAGGACACTGAGAGTCAGCAGGGCAGGGGCGTTCATGGACATCTCCGAAAGTTGACTGGGGCCGAACAACTGTTCGATGCACACCGCCGACTGAAGGTTTCGGCCGCGGCGCTCTGGCCGGGTCCAAACCGGCGGCCCCGGATCGCTCCCGCGCTCTACACTCGGGCGTCTTCCCGGAGCCACCATGCCACTTACCCGCGAACAGATCGCCCAGCGCGCCGCCAAAGAACTCAAAGATGGCTACATCGTCAACCTGGGCATCGGCATGCCGACGCTTGTCGCCAACTACATCCCCAGCGGGATGGACGTGTGGCTCCAGTCTGAGAACGGCCTCCTGGGAATCGGCCCCTTCCCGCGTGACGAGAAGGTTGATCCCGACCTCATCAACGCGGGCAAGCAAACCATCACGGCCCGGGCCGGTGCGTCGTTCTTTTCATCCTCGGACTCCTTTGGCATGATCCGCGGCGGGCACATCGATATGTGTATTCTCGGCGCCATGCAGGTGAGCGAGACTGGCGATATTGCCAACTGGATGATCCCGGGCAAGATGGTCAAAGGCATGGGCGGCGCGATGGACCTGGTGGCGGGTGTTCGCCGCGTGATCGTCACCATGGAGCACAACTCCAAGGACGGAGCTTCCAAGGTCGTCAAGCAGTGCACGCTCCCGCTCACGGGTCAGCGCTGCATCTCCACGATCATTACCGAACTCTGCGTGCTCGAGTTTGATGAGAGTCGGTCGCGATTCGTGCTCACCGAGGTGGCCCCCGGCGTAAGCGTTGACGAGGTAAAGCAGAAGACGGCGGCGGAGATTGACGTGGCCTCGAGCGTTCGAACCATCGGCGTCTAATCCTGCCGTCTGGGTGCGGAAGTTCCCGCATTAACCCACGAACGACCGCAGCTTTTCGAACAGCGTCAGCACGCTCAGGTCGAGGATCTCACCCGCATCAAGCAGCTTGCCGTTGCAGGTTTCGCAGCTCTCCAGCCGGACGTGCACCTGCACCGGATCGTGTACCACCTTGAGCGGGGTCGCATCGCGCGGGCAGCAGTGTTCGCCCAGCGAACTCCCCGGCTCGGCGCCTTCGATGGGGCCGATGTCGGCTTTCTTTGCCGCGTTCTGCATCGAGAGCAGTTTCTCGAGCTCGAACGCGTCGAGCCAGATTGCCCCGCAGCGCGCGCACCGGTCGAGCGCGACGCCCGCGCCGCCCTTGTCGCTCCCGCCGACCGTCTCCCGCTCCATGAGCGTCGCGTCCTTTGGGCAGCGGATCTTGCCGACGTTCTTGTCAATGTCATCAGCATCCCGGAAGCGCTTGGCCATGGAGCATTGTTCCCGCGCCGACGGGCAGAATCCGGCCCGATCCGCCGCGCAACGATCGATACCATGGTCCCATGCTCCACTGGTTCGATGCCCACCTCGACCTCGCTTACCTTGCCGAACGCGGCCGCGACCTCACTCTCCCGCCGGAATCCTGCGGCGGGCCAGACCTTCCCGCCGCGGTGACGTTCCCGGCGCTTCACGAGGGGAACGTGACGCACTGCCTGGCGACGATCTTTACCGAGGCCGATGGCCCGACCGACCAACCCCAGTCCTACCCCGCCGACGATGCCGAGGCCGCCAATGTCGCCGGCCGCCGCCAACTCGCCCGATACGCCCATTGGCACAAGCCGCACTTTTATCGCGCCGCCGCGGGGTTGAGCCGAGCGCCCGCGTTGCCCGTGCAGGGCGGCCCCGCCGCCCGGCCTGAAGATGCCCCGGACTTTCTAATCCTTATCGAAGGCGCCGACCCGATTCTCGACCCGGGTGACCTTGGCCAGTGGCGAAGCGATGGCGTGGTCGCCGTGGGCCTTGCGTGGTGGAAGCGATCGCGCTATGCGGGCGGAAACGGTTCCAGCCTGGGCCTGACCGATCTCGGCCGCGAGTTGGTGCGTGAGATGGATCGGCTGGGCGTGCTGCACGATGCGTCACACCTCTCCGATGCGGCGTTCTGGGAGCTTTGTGATGCCTCGCAAGACCTGATCTTCGCTTCGCATTCCAACTGCCGTGCGCTCGTCGGCGGTGGGGGACGCTTCGAGAACCAGCGGCACCTGCACGACGAGCAGATCCAAGAAATCGTCCGCCGAGGTGGGGTGATCGGGCTCAATCTCTATTCGAAGTTCCTCCGCCCGCTCGCCGCCGACGACACGACCACCCGCGCCTCCATCGCCGATTGCGTGGCCCACATTGAGCACATCTGTAACCTCGCGGGAGGCCGGGCCAACATCGGTCTGGGCAGCGATATGGACGGCGGCTTTTCCGCCGCCCGCATGCCCGAAGGCATCAACCACCCGCGCGATCTGGTGAAAATTGCTGACGCACTGGCGGCCCGCGGCTGGAGCGATGCCGACATCCGCGGCTTTGCCTTTGAGAACTTCGCCCGCCTATTGGGCGTGACGAACTGCTCGGCGTGAATGGCTGGGGCAGTTACGCCGTCTTCGCGCGCTTAATCCGCGAGTTGCGCCGCGCCAGGAACGCCGAGAGCGGCGGGCCCAGCCAGTCGTGCGTGCTCACCGTCATGTAGTCAAATCCAAACCCGCGTGCCGCCTTCTCAACGGCGTCAAGGTGCCGCTGGAGCGCGGCCAGATACTCATCGCGAATGGCCCGCGGATCGATCTTGATGAGGTCCTCTCCTTCAAGACCAACGAACGGTGCTTCGTCTTTGAGTCCGAACTCGCGTTCGTCGCGGTCGAGCACTTCGCAGACCATGACATCATGCCCCTTGTGCTTGGCGCGGGCAAGGGCGTTGCGAATCGTCTGCGGGTCCTCAAACAAATCGCTGATGATGACCAGCAGGCAGCGGTTGTTGATCTTCGCGAGCGTCTGGTCGATCACGCGGGCGATGTTGGTGGACGCCGCCACAGTGTTGTGTGAGAGAGCGCCCACGATCTGCCGCCACGTGCCCTGGCTGCTCGACCGCTTCACCATCGCCTTGATCTCGTCGGCAAACACAATCAGGCCGACGCGGTCACCCTGCCGGAGCGAAACGTACGACATGGCCGCGGCTACGGCAGTCGCGTGGTCGTACTTGCTCCACATCGTCCGGCCGAGCGGGCCGGTCTTGCGGCCTTCGCCCGAGGCGTCCTCAAACGTGCGCGATCCGTAGGCCATCGAGCCCGAGCAATCGACCATCACGATCAGGTCGAGGTTGGTTTCCTGCTGATACTGCTTGAGATGGAGCTTGTCGGTTCGCCCGAAGACCTTCCAGTCAAGGTGGCGGATGTCGTCGCCGGGCACGTACGGGCGATGCTGCGCGAACTCGACGCTGTAGCCTTGATATGGCGAGCGGTGCGCGCCGCTCATCACGCCTTCAACGATCATCTTGGCTCGCAGTTCAAGCGAGCCGAGCTTGGCCAGCGTTTGCGGGTGCAGGTAAAGCGACGCGTCCGCTTCCGGCGGTCTGGAGGTGCCTGAACTCGGGCGTCGTGCTTCGGGCGGCTGGATCGGCATCACGAGACGGTAGGGCGGAGGTGCGCAAACTGGCCAGCCGGACGGGGCTGTCGTTCAACGAATCTCCCAAGCCTCGATAACGGACATCAGCCAACCGGAGAACTCGCTCTTGGCCATGGTGCCCGGCGTCGATCGCGACCCGCCTCGTCGGTCCAGCACCGTCGCTTCGATAGTCCCGGCGTCCATAGTTTCGAGCGGGTTGGCGACAATCATGTCAAGGGCCTTGCGGTCAAGCTTCGCCCGGGCAGACTCAAGGAGTCGCTCGCTTGGCTCAAGGGCGAACCCGATCAGGACCTGGCTCGCCTTTTTGCCCTTCGAGCAGCCGGCCAGCAGGTCGGGCGTCGGTTCGAGTTGGAGCGTCAGCCCTGCCTCGGTCCGACGCGCTTTTCCGGACGCGTCCAAGGTGCCCTTGGCCGGTCGAAAGTCCGCCACCGCCGCGGCCATGACCAAAACGTCGCTGTTCGGGAAGTTATCGGCGAGCACATGCTGCAATTCGGCCGTGGTTTGGAACCGAAGCAGTCGCACTCGCGAATCGGAAGGGAGTCGATGGGTGGGGCCGAGCGCCAGCGTGACGGCCCAGCCGCGTCGCGCCGCTTCATCGGCCAGCGCAATTCCAAGCTGGCCCGACGACCGATTGCCGATATAGCGGACTTGGTCGATGGGCTCGTGGGTCGGTCCGGCCGTTATGAGGATTCGTTTCTGGGTCTTCACGGTGGGTGGATGATGGTGGGCTCGGGTCGGTTTCGCGGTGCGCCGGTTTCGCGATGTGCCGACTTGTACAAAAGGACTCGTGGATGCGATTGGATGAACAGTCACGCCGTTTGCTTGCCCACGCCGCCAAGGCGTGCGGCGGTATTGATTCGCAGGTCGCGACCGGCTCCGATATTGTACGGTGTGATGCCGCGAGCCGATTGACGGCCGAGCAAGACATGTCCTGCGGTGCGACGACCGCGAGCGGGGGAGCGGGGGTCAGCGCGAAGGGCGGGGTATTGCCTTGGCGCTCGCTGGCCTCGGGCGCTTTTTCCCGGCTGCGGGCCCGGCCTGACGCGAGCCAGACTCAGACCCACAACGCCGCCACCGCCAAGTGCTCAACGACCAACTAAACGCATGATGCAGCAGGCCAGAGCACACCGACGCAGCCGCTCCGCCGCGCCCGGCTCCTTGGTGATCCTCCGCGCCGATGCGGAGCCTCTGGCGACGCGTTTCTTTGTTCAAATGCGCACCATCGGTCCCCCCTGAGCGGTCTACGCTTCTCTCCCGCCGCGATGATGTGGCGTGAAACTCTCGGCCCACTTTGGTCCCTCTTCCCGCTTGGCAATATGGCACGATCCCGCAAGAAAATCGGTGAAATTCTCGTCGGCTGGGGCGTCGCAACGGCGGCGCAGATCGACGAGGCCTCCGTCAAAGCCCGAGGTTCCGGCAAGCGACTCGGTGATGTGCTGGTTGAAACCAACATCGCCACCGAAGAACAGGTCGCTAAGGCGCTCGCCAACCAGTTCAACCTTGAGTACGTTGACCTCGCCGCCAGCGGCGGCGCCGCCCAGGTGAACGCCAAGCTCATCCCCGAAGAATTGATCAAAAAGCACCGAGTCCTCCCGCTCAACAAGACCGGCGGCCGCCTGCAGCTCATCATTCACGACCCGCTCAATATCGAGCTCCTCGACACGCTCCGCTTCCGGCTCAACACCGAGATCGACCCGCGGATCAGCCCCAAGTCGCAGATCAACAACTTCATCGAGAAAAAGCTCAACGCCGACAAGGGTGTAAAGGCTGGCGAGTCGCTCGTGAGCGAGTCGATCGACCGCACCATCGACCGCTCGGTCGATCGCTCGGTTGACAAGTCGATCGATATCGCCGCCGACGATGCCCCAATCGTCAAGCTCGCCCAGCGCATGCTCGCCGAGGCCGTGAAGATGCGGGCCAGCGATATTCATATCGAGCCCTTCGCCGATCGTGTCCGCCTGCGCTACCGCATCGACGGTGTCTGCATGGAGCGCGACAATCTCCCCAAGCGCATGCAGAACTCCGTCCTCTCGCGCCTCAAGCTCATGAGCGGCATGAACATCGCCGAGCGCCGCGTTCCGCAGGACGGCCGCATCAAGATCAATGTCGACGAGACCCAGATTGACTTCCGCGTTTCGGCCTGCCCAACCTACCACGGCGAGAGTGTGGTTTTGCGTATTCTGCGGCCCGACAGTGTGAAGATTGGCCTCAGCAACCTCGGCTTTGAGGACGACAATCTCGCCGCTTTCAACAAGATCATCCGCCGGCCCAACGGCATCTTCCTGGTGACCGGCCCCACCGGCTCGGGCAAAACCACCACCCTCTACTCGGCGCTCGACGTCCTCAACAAGCCCAACACCAAGATCATCACCGCCGAAGATCCCATCGAATATAACTTCAAGGGCATCAACCAGTGCCAAGTCCGCGAGAAGATCGGCCTCACGTTCTCCGTGATTCTCAAGACCATGCTCCGTCAGGCGCCCAACATCGTCCTCATCGGTGAAATTCGCGATAAGGAAGTCGCCGAAATCGCCATCCAGGCCGCGCTCACCGGTCACTTGGTTTTCAGCACCCTGCACACCAACGACGCCCCCAGCGCCATCACCCGTCTCATCGATATGGGCGTGAAGCCGTTCCTTGTGGCCTCGGCCATTCAGGCCATCATGGCCCAGCGGCTTATCCGAGTGCTCTGCAAAGAGTGCAAGGCTATCGACCCCGATCCGGATCCCAAGCATCTGTCGCTCATCGGCATGACCACTGAAGAAGCCAAGGGCAAGGCCCTCATGGCCGTCGGCTGCGACAGCTGCAGTAAGGCCGGGTACCGCGGCCGCAAGGGCATCTACGAGATGATGCCCATGACGGCCCAGATCCGTGAGATGGCGTTCCGCCAGGACCCGGTTAACAAGATCCGCCAGGCTGCGATCGCCAACGGCATGCGAACACTGGTTGATGACGGCCGTGTGAAGGTGCTCAAAGGCATCACCACCGCCGGCGAGATCGCTCGTTCCACGCAGATCGAAGGCGTCGGGTGACGCCCACTCGGCCCGGCCGTTTCCCTTGGGCTGAGTTGGGCTGAGTTGGGCTGGTCGTGGGTGAGGACAGTGAGTTTGGGACAGCATTTCAGAACCGATTGAGAGGTTTTTATGTCAACGATTCAGATGGACCGCTTGCTCGACACGGTGGTCAAACTCGGGGCCAGTGACCTTCACCTGACCGTGAAGCGCCAGCCGACCATTCGCCACCACGGCCACCTCAAGAACCTTCAGACCAAAGTCTTGGATTCTGACGACATGGTCGCCCTCATGAAGTCGATCACGCCTGAAGCCAAGCAGCAGGAGCTCGCCGAAGGCGGCGGTACCGACTTCGGCTTCTCCTATGGAGAAGCGGCCCGCTTCCGCGTCTCGGTTTTCAAGCAGCGCGGCGACATCGCGATTGTCTGCCGACTCATCCCTAATAAACTCCTGACGTTCGAGCAGATCGGCCTTCCCGAAATCTGCCGCGAACTGATCCGCCGCCCTCGTGGCCTCTTCCTCGTCACCGGCCCGACCGGCTCGGGCAAGACGACATCGATGGCCACCATGCTCGACCACATCAACATGACCATGGATCGCCACATCGTCACGATGGAAGACCCCATCGAGTACTACCACTGGCATAAGAAGGCCATCGTCAATCAGCGCGAAGTCGGCACCGACGTCAAGAGTTTCTCTGAAGCCCTCCGCCGCGTGCTCCGGTCTGACCCTGATGTCATCCTGGTCGGTGAAATGCGCGATCTTGACACCATCGAAGCGGCCATTCGCGCCGCCGAAACCGGTCACCTTGTGTTCGCCACCCTCCACACCACCGGTGCCGCCAAGACGATCGACCGCGTTGTCGATGCTTTCCCCGTCTCCCAGCAGAACCAGATCCGCGTTCAGCTCTCCACCGCGCTCATCTGCATCCTGAGCCAGGCGCTCTTGCCCCGGACCGATAGCCCCGGCCTCGTCGCCGCCTACGAGTTCCTCGTGGTCACCCCTGCCATCGCCAACCTCATCCGTGAGGGTAAAACCTACCGCATCGATTCCTCGATCCAGACCGGTAAAAAGTTCGGCATGCAGTTACTCGATGACCACCTCTGGGCCCTCTACATGGCCGGAAAGATCTCTGCCGAAGACATGATCGATCGCTCCAAGAACCCCAGCGATCTCACTGACAAAGTTCACCGCCTTGGCCGAACCGTGGGCCGAACAGAGCTTGACAGCGAAGACGGCGAAACCAAAGAATAAACCCTATCAAAATGCGAATGAAGCCGACGCAAGTCGGCTTTTTCTTTTGAATGCGGGTGGGTAACAATGATTGAAAACAAAGTGTCGCATCAGTTTTGGGCGGCATTTCGCGAGTTTGTGTGGAACCAATGTGGTACTTTTATCGATCAGTATGAAGTCCGTTCAGGTCGTGCCGAATCACCGCCCCACTGTGTCTGATTCATGCGTCCGTGAGTTCCTTCTTCTGATCGTGCCGTGCCGCTCGTTGTATGAAGTCTGGAGTTGATGACTATGGCCACGATCACTGCGGCAGATCTTCAGGATATGAAGGGGAAGAAACTCGGAAGAGTTTTGACCAAGCTTGGCAAGACCACCCGCGAGCGCGTTCACGAGTCGCTCGCCGTCCAAAAGACTCGCAAGGTCCGCATTGGTCAGTTGCTTATCGAGCTCGGCTACTGCCAGCCCGCCGATATCGAAGAAGGCGTTGCCGCTCAGTCCGGTCTTGGTTATATGAATCTGACCGGCTACGAGATTCCCGCCGAGGCCAGAGAGGCGCTTCCCGCCGAATCTGTTCAGTCCTACCAGGTCGTTCCAGTCACGTACAGCCAGGCCGGCAAGCGGCTGAAGATCGCCATGAAGAGCGCGGACAACTTCCGCGCCGTTGATGACCTTCGTCTGCTTATGGGCTTCAACGTCGAAGCGGTGGTCGCTGATCCGGCCGCCATCGACGCCCTGATCAAAAAGCACTATTCCAAGGTCGAGTCAGTCACCGATGTCGTATCCGAACTCGCCAAGGACGAACGCCTGAAAGGGCTCGCACTCGGCAGCAAAGGCGGCGAGTCGATCGACCTCGATGTCCTGCAGGACGCCGCCAATGACAACAAGGTCATCAAGCTCCTCAACCTCGTGCTCCTGCAGGCCATTAAAGACCGCGCCAGCGATATCCACTTCGAGCCCTTCGAAGACGAGTTCAAGATGCGCTACCGCATCGACGGCGTGCTCTATGAAATGGTGCCGCCTCCCAAGGAACTCGGCCCAGCCATCACCAGCCGCGTGAAGGTCATGGCCAAGCTCGACATCGCCGAGCGCCGCCTCCCGCAAGACGGTCGCATCGAGCTCACCGTCGGTGGCGCGCCCGTCGACCTTCGCGTGTCGGTCCTGCCCACCATGTACGGCGAGAGCGTCGTCATGCGTGTGCTCGACCGCAGCAACGTCAAGCTCTCGCTCGACCGCATCGGCATGCGCGACGATGACCTCGAAGTGTTCCGCCGCCTCGTCAATAAGCCCAACGGCATCGTCATCGTCACCGGCCCCACCGGCTCGGGCAAAACCACCACGCTCTACGCCGCGCTCCAGTCGCTCAACGACATCGAGACCAAGATTCTCACCGCCGAGGACCCCGTCGAATACGACATCGACGGCCTCTGCCAGGTGCAGGTGAATGTCGAGGTCGAACTCACCTTCGCCCGCGCGCTCCGCTCCTTCCTTCGTCAGGATCCAGACGTGATCCTCGTTGGTGAAATCCGTGACCTTGAAACGGCCGAAATCGCCGTGCAGGCGTCCCTCACTGGTCACTTGGTGCTCACCACGCTCCATACCAACGACGCCCCCTCGAGCATCATCCGTCTGGTCGACCTCGGCATCGAGCCGTTCCTTCTGACGGCGACCCTCGAAGGCGTGGTGGCCCAGCGACTCGTCCGAACCATCTGCACCAAGTGCAAGACCCAGTTCACGCCCACCGAAGAAGAACTCATGGAACTCGCCCTGCGGCCCGAGCAGGTTCAGGACAAGCAGTTCTTCCGCGGCACCGGATGCGACAACTGCTACAAGTCCGGCTACCGCGGCCGAATGGCCCTCTTCGAAATCATGGGCTGCAACGATGTCATGCGCGATCTCATCATGAAAAAAGCCGCGACCAACTTCCTTCGCGACCAGGCCCGCCGCGACGGGATGCGCTCGCTCCGCGATTGCGGTCTCCTCGCCATGTACGAAGGGCAAACCACGCTCGACGAGGTCGTCCGAGAGACCCTGGGCGAAGAAATGTAAGCGCGACGGCATTCATCGCAGTCTTTGTCCCCTGTGTCCTGTGTCCTGAGTCCCCCGCCCTCCCCGCCCCCCGCAAACCTGAGCAGTCTCCGCGATCTGGAGTTTCATCATGGCCACTTTCACGTACGAAGCACTCAACGCCTCCGGCAAGTCCCAGAAGGGCACCATCGAGGCCGACACGAGCGAAAAAGCGATCGCCCTGATCAAGCAGCAGGGCTACTTCCCGACGTCGGTCCGCGAGCAGAAGGGCATGCCCAAAACCGCGGACGTCGGTGGGCCGGCCAAGAAGAAGAAGGGCGGCGGCTTCTCGATCGGCGGCGTGTCGACCAAGAACCTCACCGCCTTCACCCGCCAGCTCTCAACGCTTCAAGACGCCGGCCTGCCCCTGCTCCGCTCGCTGCAAATTCTCGAAGAGCAGCAGAAGCCCGGCAAACTCAAGTCCGTCATTCAGGGCGTCTGCGAAGATGTCGAGGGCGGCACCTCGCTCTCCGAGGCCATGGCCAAACACCCTCGCGCTTTCAACCGGCTTTACACCAAGATGGTGGCGGCCGGCGAGGTCGGCGGCGTGCTCGACATCATCCTTCAACGTCTGGCCGAGTTCATGGAAAAGGCCCAGCGCCTCAAGCGCAAGGTCATCGGCGCCATGGTGTATCCCGCCGTCGTCGTGTTTGTCGCCGTCGGCATCGTGCTCTTCATCATGCTCTTCATCATCCCGAAGTTCAAGGAAATCTTCGCCGAGTTCGGCGTGCAGATGCCCTGGATTACCGAAAAGCTCATTCAGTTCTCCGGCTGGCTCGCCGGCAGCAACGTCGGCCAGTCGATCCCCGGCTGGGTCTTCATCTTCGCACTCCCCCTCGTCTACGTGTTGCTCGTGCTCGTTCGCAAGGCCGGCCCCGGCCGCGCCGTGACCGACACCATGGTCATCTGGACGCCCGTCTTCGGCGGCCTCATCCGCAAAACGACCATCGCCAAGTTCACCCGCACGCTCGGCACGCTCATCAACGCCGGTGTGCCCATCCTTGAAGCCATCGCCATTACCCGCGACACCTCGGGCAACTACGTCTTCGAGCGAGCCCTGCAGCGCGTGCACGACAGCATCCGCGAGGGTGAAACCTTCGCCGTGCCCCTCAAGGAAAGCAAGGTCTGCGACTCGCTCGTCGTCAACATGATCGACGTCGGCGAAGAGACCGGCGACCTCGACGCCATGCTCCTGAAGATCGCCGACAACTACGACGAAGAAGTAGACGTCGCCGTGCAGTCGATGGTCAAGCTCATCGAGCCGCTGCTCGTGCTCTTCCTCGGTGGCGCTGTCGGCACCATCGTCGTCGCCATGTTCATGCCGCTCGTCGCCATCATCGAGAAGCTCCAGAGCGGTGGTCTGTGATCGGCCGGGTGGTCAAGCACGAGGACGGCGTTCGCGCGGGGGACACCCTGGTCGAACTCCTCGTCGTGATGACCATCATCCTGCTGATCGCGGGCATCCTCATCACGGTCATCCGCAAGCTCTTGCAGTTGATCCACATGCTCTTCCAGTCGGGTTTGATCTCGTGAATCCTCCAGACGGCCCGCGCGTCCTGACAGTGAGAAGGCCGATGAACAACACCGTTCGAAATCCCCTCCCGGCCTGTGCCCCGCGCACACCCCGCCCCCCCCGTTCCCCCCGCGCTCTATCAGCTTCGCGGCGCGGCTTCACGCTCATCGAGATCATGGTGGTCACCGTGATCATCATCATCCTCGCCGGGCTCATCTTCGTCGCCGTCGCGACCGGTCTTCGCACCGCCCGTGAAGCCACCGAGCGGCAGTTTGTTCGCAACATCTCGACCGGCGTCGAGCAGTTCAAGCAGGCCTTCAAGTTCTACCCGCCGCTGGTCGACGACACAACCCCGCTCGACACCGCCACCAAACGCATCCTCGTGCAGGGCGACGCCGGCGACGGCGGCCTCGCGGCCCTGCAGTATCTTCAGAACCCGGCCCAGCCCCGCTTCAGCGAGCGCTCGCTCCCCATCTTCCTCGCCGGCGTGCTCGGCCAGGAGTATGACGGCGTTGAGGGCTCAGGATTCCTGGCACCCCAGCCCGACGGACAGTTCGCAAAGTCCGGCCCCAGAACCGACCCGTTCCTCGATACTTCGCGTGATGCCGAACGCCTCGCCCGCACCGGCGGCGACACCATCCCCGCCTACCGCGATCGCTGGAACGGTGCCATCCGCTATTACCGCTGGGAACCAACCAAGTATCCCAAAGGCCACCCGCAGTTCGGCGAAACCTCATCAGGCAACGCTCCAGTCCTCTTCGGCGATCCAGCCGGCAACGCCAAGCTGCGCGACGGTGGATTTGCGATTGTGAGCGCTGGACGCAACCAACGCATCGCCAATAGCCCGCCGACCGCCGACGACAACCTTGACAACATCGTGGAGCTCGCCCAATGAAATCCCTGCTCTCCCCAGCCCCTTCCAATCGGCGCCGTGCTTCCGCATTCACGCTGGTTGAAATGCTCGTGGTCGTCACGATCATCATCATCCTCGTGCTCATCGCCGTGCCCGCCTTCCAGGCCATGATCTACTCCAACGGCCGCATCCAGGCCGAGGAAGGCCTCAAGGCCGGCCTGGCGCTCGGCCGCGACGCCGCCGTCCGTGGCGGCGATGGTGAAGACGCCGCGGCGGTCTTTATCTACGAGCCCGGCAGCGGCATCAAGATCATCGCCTGCCGGCGCGTCGGCTCGATCGAAGATATCGATCTCAATCGCACCGGACCGGAACGGTTCGTTCAGCGCGATGTCTTCGTGCCCATCTCAACCTTTGAGCCCGTCTCCCTCCCTCGCATCTGGACCGTGCGCGGCTACGCTGGCTCAGGTCAGATCGACGCCGGCTGGTACGAAGAATCCGGTGGGAGCCCGCGCTACCCCATCGGCGAGCCATCGTGGGTCTTCCCCGAAACCGGCTTCTTTGACGCCGACCTCAACAACTCCGCCGCCGACGGGCTGAACCGCCAGACGTTCATGGTCCGCTTCGCCGGCGGTACTGGCTCCGTCACCACCGCCTCACCCGACGCGGCCCTCGTGGTCTATCCGCGCGACTCGCGCTTCAACCGTGTCGCGGGCATCTCGCCCGACCTGCGGCTCGATACCTCCAAGGATAAGGTCCGCACCGCCCGCCGCATCATGGCCGACAGAATCTCGATTACCAGCGAGGACCAGCGCCGCCAACTTCTTGGCGAGGTCTCCGGCGACTGCTTGCTCGTCAAGTCCGTCACGCAGTTGGCGCTCATGGATGAGACCAAGCTCGCCTCAGCCCTCGGCGTTCGTGTGAGCCCCGTCACCGGCTGCATTTATGAGGCCTCCAAGCGTCCGGAGTTTGTCGTCCGCAACGGCAGCGGCTCAGAGCCCGCCGTCACGGCCGAACGCATCAACCGCTGGGTGCAGGGCGATACCAACCTCGATGGCATCTACCGGGCCGGTCGCGACCAGACCAACCCCACCGACGAGCCCATCGCCAAGATCTTTGTTCTTGACCGCTTCCTCGGCTCTGTGCAGCAGGTCGTGCTCCAGCCCGCCCCCGGATACATCCCATGAAAAGCCTTCACGCACATCCAGTTGCCAATGCTCGGGCGTTCACGCTCGTCGAAGTGCTCATGGCGGTGCTCATCCTCGCCATCGGCCTGCTCGGCCTGGGTGCCGTGCTCCCCATGGTCGTCAGGCAGCAGCGCGACAGCGCCGACGGCACCTTCGGCACCATTGCCATGCGCTCGGCCATCACCACCCTGCAGGCCGACCGCACCGGCGGCGATGAGTCGCGCGTGATTCTCCTCAAGCCCAGTATCGCTCCAGACTTCACGCCCCGCTGGGGCGGCACGTTCAAGATCAACCTCGCCGGTCAGCTTACCGGCGATATCGATGTGCTGGCCGATGCCGCGACCGTTCAGGACGCCGTCAATCAGCTTCCCGCAGCAGACGGCGGGTGCACGGTTTCGCTGGGGGTGGACTCCAACTTCATCCGTCGCTACACGTTCACCTTCCGCGACCGCCTCGGGCGAGCCAACGTGCGGTCAACAGCGGGCACCGAGAAGTATCTCGAGATGAACATCTCCAACCTCTCGCCCGCGCCGGATCTCAAGCAAGTCTTTGAGGCCGACCCGCAGGGCGGGCCCGATCTGAGCCCCGAGTTCTTCACCCGCTGGGCCGACAATACTGGCGGAGGCAGCAATCCGCCCAGCATCCGCAACATCATCCCCAAAGACGCCGGTTGGATGCCCGTGCTTCTGGACAAAGACGGGTTCGGCAACGCCGAACTTGGCGTCGAAACAATCGAGAACAACCTGCTCCTTGATCGCCGCTACTACATCCCTCTCTCCGACCGCTTTTATCCGCCCGATGCCGCCGGCGTCAGCGAGCCGCAGTTCGTCTGGGACCTCGCCGTCCGCCGCGCTGTGGACGTGAAGAACGCCGATTGGACGGCCGGCACCGTTCCAGTTGCGGCCCAGAAGGTCCAGGTCGCCGTTTTCATGCGTCGCATTGACCCGCGCCTCAAAATCCCCCGCAACTCCACCGCCTACACACTCTTCCGTGTCCCCACCGGCTCAACGGTCGGCCCGCCGCCGTTCTGGCCTGTCTCGCTCGATAACACCGGTCGGCCCACCCTCAACGGCACCGTCAACAACCTCGCCGCCGAGAACTTCGGCTATTCCTCGCCCCTCGCCATCGCCATCGAGTTCGAGCCCTACATGGTCGGCTCTGAAGAAAAACGCGATCGCCTCTCACTCCGCAACGGCGCGGGCACGCGCCGCGATGTCTACTTCGCCCAGCTTGCCCAGCCCGGCCAGCAGATTGTTGACAATCTCGGCAACATCTACACCGTGGTGGGGGTCGATAAAAGCGATGGCGCTCTGCCCTTTTCGATCAAGATCACGCCCCCCGTGCCCGCCGGGCTCGTCCCCACCGCCGCGCGCAATCCCACGACCCAGCCGCCGACGATCTCGCAGATCGTCTTCACGCCCCAGATCCCCGTGTCGGTCTATGTCTACACCGCCAATCCGTAACTGAGCGCTTCGTCAACTGAGCGCTTCGTCCTGTGGTTCGTCCGATCTTCCGCATGAGCACCCTTTGCTCAGTGAGCGTTTCCCATGAATGACAGAAACCCAACCGTCTCCAGCGTGCGTCGCGCCTTCGTGCCGCCAACCCGGGCCGGCTTCACGCTCATCGAACTGCTGATCTCACTCGCCGCCGTCGCCCTCCTGGCGCTCGGCATCGCAGAGATCTTCCGCGTCACGGGCAAAACCGTCGCCGCCGGTCGCCGACTCTCCAACCTCACCAACTACGCCGCGCTCCTCGAGCGGCAGTTCCGCGCCGACTTCGGCGCTATGACCCGCGATGGTTACCTCGTCATCCGTCACGCCGGCGCCGACAAGAATGCCAACGGCGAGTTCCGCCTCACCAGCAACCCTGAGAACAGCCTCCAGACCGGCGACCCGCTTTCGAACACGGCCCCAGCCGAAGATCGCATCCAGCTCTCGCCCCTCGATACCTCCCCCCGCCCCCGCCGCATCGACCGCGTGCAGTTCTTCGCCACCGGCAGCTTCGTTTCGGCCCGCGACCCTCGCCACCCCGATCGTGTCGCACGCTCAACCGTCGCCAGGATCGACTACGGCATCGGTCAGCGTCAGTCCTCCTCAGCCGCCAACTTCGGCGTCCCCCGCGCCGATGACAACTTCGATGCCAACGGCACCGACGACCGCATCCCCGGCCTCGGCCGCACCGGCGGCACCGGCATCAATCCCAATCTCTACGCCGCCGATTGGTCCTTGCTCCGTCAAGTCACGCTCCTCTGCCCACCCAGCGGCAGCGACGGCAACGCCCTCCGTCCCCCCGTACCCACGGGCGTCTTCGGCGTTCCCCTCCGCTGGCCCGACAACAACTTCCAGCACGCTCTCCAGCCCGCCGCGCCAGCCATCTTCCGCAAACTCCTCAGCATGATCGAGTCCGACGCGGCGCTCCAGGTCACTCCCACCCTGCTCATGCGCCTCCCGCCCGCAGCCCGCCCCGTTAACCCCGAAGTCCCCCGGCTCAGCAGCGGCATCGTCGATATCGCCGCCACCGATCTCGCCGGCATCCGCTCGGTCATCATGGGCGCTGTGGACCCGCGCACCATCACCGCTGCCGACTTCGCCACCCGTAACGATTTCGAAACCGGGCCCGCCGCCGCGAACCTCGTCAACGCCGAGCGCATGCAGCGCTGGATGATCCAGGGCTTCCCGGCCGACTTTGACGGCTCTGACGCCAGCGGCAATCCCACCGCGCTCGACGAGCAGGGCGTGCGCTATGAACTCACCCCGCCCAACTACCTCGGCCTCCCCAACCCGCAGACCCAGCGCGACTACGAGCGCGTCGATCAGACCATGCTCACCGCTTCCACCTTCGTCCCCCGCTGCACCGAGTTCATTGTCGAGTGGTCGTTCGGGCAGACAGCTCCCAACGGCGGCCGCCTTCTTTGGTACGGCTACCCACGGGCCATCGATGTTGACGGTGACAACATCTACGCCGCGACTCCCACCAACACGCCCGACTACGGCGTTGGGCCCTACCCGGGCGGCTACACCCAGTCCATCAAGCGCCGCAGCGGCGTCATTCGCACCCACTCGGTCAATCCCAACCTCATCCACTTCCCGCGCCCCGGTGCACGAAACCGCGGCGCGCTCTACTCCTGCTTCGGCTACATTGACCCGCTCTACGCGCCCGCCACCAGCGGCCTCGATATCAGCTACGACACCCACGTCAATTCCAACAACGACCCCAACCGCCCGCAAAACCTCCGCACCTACGAGGCCGAGCGCGGCGACCTGCTCAACGACCCCGACACCGTTCCCTGGGCGTGGCCCTCACTCATCCGCATCACGATGTCCATCGCCGATCCTGCCGATCCGCTCATCGAACGCACCTTCCAGTTTGTCGTGCCCACCGCGGGTCGGCAGACCGGCGGTGCGTTCTAAGTCCGTGCATTGGTGCCAGTAGATAGAAGACAGCCAAGTTGACCTGATACCCGCGGCGGCCTGCGCCGCAGGAGATTCGCTATGACCGGTTTCATTTCTCAAATCAAGAACAGCATCGCCGCACGCTTCACCTCGGCTCTGGGCCATCGCCCCACCGAGGCAGCCGTCATCCGGGCCGCCAGCGGCGCGCCCGTGGTGGTTCATCGCCTCGGCACGGTGCTCGTCCTCGTCCTCGGCATCCTCGCCCTAATGGCCATCATCGTGGTGGTCTACACCACCATCGGTCAGGGTGACCGTCGCGCCACCGCCGCG
>Ga0105047_10008236_pt1 | contig 17392 bp, 18 predicted proteins | sample MAT04_FD_78384 | JGI IMG/M metagenome (GOLD analysis project Ga0105047, IMG submission 78384) | Freshwater microbial communities from Lake Fryxell liftoff mats and glacier meltwater in Antarctica - MAT-04 (megahit assembly) | ecosystem: Environmental > Aquatic > Freshwater > Ice > Liftoff...
CACACACCTCGGCGAACTGGTCGGACTCGACCGCAAGCACGTGTTCGCCCCGGTCGATCGTTTATGGGTTGGCCGACAACATCATCGCGCTGTCCGACGTTCGCTCGTTGCTGACGACCCCGAGTTCGCGATCACGCTGGTGATGGCGGAACGACACCGTGTGCGCACCGTCGCCACCTTCGACCCGCGCTTTCACGACTTCGAGCTCACTGTCCTGCCCGCAGCCGCCATTGACTAACCTGCAGGCAGTTTCACAACCCTTCCCGATTGCCGGTGCACCCATGTCGTTCAGCCATGACGACGAGTCTTCCAATTTCGACGCGTACCACCTGGACGCGATCGCCGACGCCGACCCGTACCCGTACTGGTACGAAGACGCCGACGAGCCAGACAGCAACCCGACCTTGGTGCGCAGTGAGATCTGCGACCTGTGCGTGGTGGGCGGTGGCTACAACGGGCTGTGGACAGCCATCATCGCCAAGGAGCGCGACCCAAGCCGCGACGTGATCCTGATCGACGCGCACGAGGTCGGCTCTGCCGCCAGTGGCCGCAACGGTGGCTTCATGGAGAGCAGCCTCACCCACGGCGTCGCCAACGGGCAGGAACGCTTCCCCGACGAGTTGCCGCTGCTGGAGGAGCTGGGGTTGAAGAACCTCAACGACATCGAGTCGGCCATCAAGCGCTACAACATCGACTGCGATTACGAGCGCACCGGCGTCATCGACATCGCCACGGAGTTCCACTCGCCCAGCTACCTCGACGAGCTGCGCGACGACTACGTGCAGCTGCGCTCGCTGGGCCAGAAGGTCGAGTGGCTGGACCGCGAGGCGATGCGCGCCCAGGTGAACTCGCCGACGTACACGGGCGGCCTGTGGCGCAAGGACCGAGCGGCCATCGTCGACCCGGCTCGGCTGGCGTGGGGATTGAAGAGCGCGGCAATGTCGCTGGGCGTGCGCATCTACGAGGACACCAAGGCCACGTCCATCGAGAAGGACGGCGTGGGCGTACTGGTGACCACGCCGCTGGGCCGCATCCGGGCAGGCAAAGTCGCGCTGGCCACGAATGCGTCCAAGCCGCTGCTCAAGCGCGTCAGCCACTACATCGCCCCTGTGTACGACTACTGCATGGTCACCGAGCCACTGTCGAAGCAGCAGCTGGCCGACATTGGGTGGGAGGGCCGCCAGGGCCTCAGCGACATCAGCAACCAATTCCACTACTACCGACTCACCGAGGACAATCGCATCCTGTGGGGCGGCTACGACGTCATCTACTACTGGGGCGGCAAGGTGAACTCGGAGCTGGAGAGCCGGCCAGAGACGTGGGCGAAGCTGAGCAAGCACTTCTTCGACACGTTCCCGCAGCTGGAGGGCCTCAAGTTCACGCACGCATGGGGCGGCGCGATTGATACGTGCAGCCGCTTCTGCGTGTTCTGGGGCAGCGCCATGCAGGGTCGCGTCGCGTACTCGGTGGGCTACACCGGCCTAGGTGTCGCCTCGACCCGCTTCGGTGCCGAGGTCATGCTGGACATGATTGATGGCAAGCGCAGCAAGGCCACCGAAACCGAGTTCGTGAAGAGCAAGCCGCTCCCCTTCCCGCCCGAACCGTTCCGCTTCATCGGCATCCAAACCACTCGATACTCCCTGAACCGAGAAGACAAGACCGGCAAGCGCAACCTCTGGCTCAAAGGCCTGGACCGCTTCGGCCTCGGCTTCGACAGCTAGTCGCTCGCAGGCATCGTGATCGCCCCGCGTGTGGTTCGCGAGGCCGCCGACGCGCTGGAGCGCGCTCGCTTCGCACACCTCGTGGCCGACGAGTTCGACGTGCTTCGAGGCGACCAGCAAGCATGGATTGCCTACCTCGGCGACGCCGAGTTGACGGTCGATGATGGCGTCGCCCAACGAACTGTGGCTGACGGATGTCGGTGAGCCCTACCCGGCGAGCCTGCCAACTCTCGTCCCCCGCACACCGACAACCCCTACCGCGACCCGGTGCCCACCATGCAGCTGTTGCATTGCCACCACTCGCAACATCGACGTTGGCACCGAATGTTGCCGAGGCGTTGAGATTCCATGCCAGCGTGATGGTTACGCCGCCATTCGAAGCGCCTCGACGAGACGGGCAATCACCCAGGCCGGTCGATCGCGCACGTCTGTGAAGGTGAACGTGATCCAGCGCACACCACTCAATGTCAGCTCGGTCTGCCGTTGAGCGTCGCTTTGAATCTGACGCCTCGACGAATGCATGCCATGGCCAGCCACCTCGACCACCAACCCACCGGGGAAGAACGCATCCACGCGGGCGATGGTACGGGTGCCATCGCGAAAGATCTTCTGCAGGATCGGTCTGGGCAAACCGGCCTGACGAACCAGTCGGAGAAACCAGCGTTCCAACCTGCTCTCGCCGCCGGTATCCACCAGCGCATCAAGAAGTCGCCGCCCGCCGTTCAGACCTGACGTGTGTTGCGCCACGACCCTTGTTCGCAGTCGCTGCTCGCCCGCCAATCGGAGCCGAATCGCTGAGTCGATTGCGTTCTCGGTCTCGGCTTGTGTGAACCCGAACCGTGGGGATTCGAGCATCGATACGCACCATGTCCCCACGGGTCAAGACGGCCGATGTGCTGCGGACAACACCCGATGAGGTTCGACCACGAAACTGACGTTCGAGCAACAGTTCGACATCGTCTCCGGCGAAGCCGTCGAGCCCGAGAAGTCGCGCCCCGGACCTGCCCGCGATGACCCCGACCCCACCGACATCGAACGACGCCGCGGTGAGCGATCGCTTCCAAGTCGGCTCCGAGCCGGCGATGACCAGGGAGTGCGGACCGGACCGCTCGAGAAGTCCGGCCGTCACCCACTTGCTGCACAGTGATGAGCTGACGCCGAGCTGCTGCACCTGGGCGAGAGCGACAGCGGAGTGTTGCGCAGCCGCCAATGCGGCGAGGGCGGCGAATCGAGGGTCCATTCGCCGACTCTCGCAAAAGGGTGTGACAGACCGCTTGAGCCCAAGTTGAGATTCGGTGCCAGCGTCACGCCTTGGTGAGGATGACGATGCTTCTTGCTGGCACGATCACTCGTCGGCCGACCTGCTCGACACTTCCTGCGGTGGACAGCCTCAGCTGCCATTGACCCTCCTGCTGGACCTCGAAGTGGAGGGGCTCCCACCAGGCGTTGGCCATGACGTAGAGGCCGTTGGCATGCCAGGAGATGGAACGAGACTCGTAACCGTCGTCGACTTCGGCTCCTACTCCGTAGAACTCGAAGTCCCGCGGCGGCTGGTCTCTCCGCAGGCTGACCAACGCCGTCACGAACTCGGTCAGCTCGGGCTGGGCGTCGGCCAACGACCAGTCCACCCAGGTCACCTCGCTGTCCACGTCGTATGGGTTGTCGTGACCGTGCTGCGTGCGAGCGAACTCGTCACCCATCACCCACATCGGCGTGCCGGCAGACAGCAGCAGCATCGTGAAGTAGTTCCTCAGCTGTCGCACTCGCAGCTCTGGCCCGGCGTCCCACGAACGATGGCGGTCGCCGGATACCAGCGTGAGGTCGTTCAGCGTCAGCCCGTCGTGGGCCGTCAGGAAGTTCAGGCTGCGCGCTGCGCCGGAGGGACCGAAGAGGTCGGGGCTTCCCTGCACTCGTTGTCGAATTGCGCCGACCAGCGCGGGCTCGCCGCGCAGGAAGCCACGGACGTCGTCGCGGAAGCGATCGTTCCATTGCAGCCAGTCATCAGGCCACACCTCGGACCCAACCTGATATGAGCCCATATCCCACGGCTCCGCGATCAACGCCACGCCACGGGCCGCCGCCCACCGGCTGATCATCCGCACCAGCTCGCCACCGTCACGCGTCAGCAGCGAGGCGAGGTCGAAACGGAAGCCGTCGATACCCAAGTCTGCGTAACGGCCCAACGCCTCCAACACCAGCTCGCGCACGTTGGCGTCGGCCGGGTCGATGTCGTTGCCGCACCCGCTGTCGTTGGTGTAGTCACCGTTGGCCTGGTGTCGGTAAGCATTCGCATCGTCGAGACCGCTCAGGCTGTAGGTCGGCATGGCCGCATCGCCTTCGCCAGTGTGGTTGAACACGACGTCCAGCCACACGTGCATGCCGCGGTCGTGGGCGGCGGCGACCAGCTCGGCCAACTCTTCGGCCGCTCGCGCCGGGTCGGTTGCATACGGACGATGCACGGCACCCCACACCAACGGCATGTACCCCCAGTAGTTGTCGGCGGAGTCGAATGGGTGCACCGGCATCAGCTCGATCACGTTGACGCCCAGTGCGGCCACATGATCGAGGTGCTCGACGCAGCCCAGGAAGGTGCGGCCAAACCCGCGGACGTGCAGCTCGTACACCACGGGATCGGCGACCAGGGGCGCACCCTGCGGGCGACGCAGCCACGGGTCGCGCACGATGCTGCGCGGGCCGTCGGGTGTCACCTCCATGTCCAGGCACGACGGGTCGAGCAACGGCGGGCCACCATCGGCCACGATCCAGTAGTGGTCGCCGACCACCGCTGGCATTTCCGCCACCCACGCACCGTCCTCCTGAAGTGCCGCGACTGACGAAACCTCGTCTATGGCATGGTTCGGACGCACGAACACGGTCACCTCGCGAGCCTCCGGAGCATGGATTCGAACGGTGCGAACAGGTTCCATCGAGCACCAGCCTGCCATCCGGCTCTAGCCTGCACCGCAATGGCAACGCAGCCCAACACCCCTGCCGACGTCGCGCACGCGCTCAGCCTGCACGGCTACATCCCCGACGATGGTCTGGCCACCTCCGTGTTCCTCGCGATGACGCTGCGTCGGCCGCTGCTGTTGGAGGGCGAAGCTGGCGTCGGCAAGACCGAAGTCGCGAAGGTGCTCAGCCGGTGGACCGGCGGCGAGCTGATTCGCCTGCAGTGCTACGAGGGCATCGACGTCACGCAAGCGGTCTACGACTGGGATTACAGCCGCCAACTGCTGCACCTGCGCGCAGCCGAAGCCACGGGCGAGTCGCTGGGCCTCACCACCAACGCGCTCGAGCAGCAGCTGTACAACGAACGCTTCCTGCTGAAGCGGGCCCTGCTGCAAGCCATCGATCACGTCGGCGACACTCCGCCCATCTTGCTGATCGACGAGATCGACCGCGCCGACGACGAGTTCGAGGCGTATCTGTTGGAAGTGCTCTCCGAGTACCAGATCACGGTCCCCGAAATCGGCCGCTTCAGTGCCGTGCGCCCGCCGCTGGTGATCCTGACCTCGAATCGCACGCGCGACGTGCACGACGCGCTGAAGCGTCGCTGCCTGTACCACTGGGTCGAGCACCCCGACTTCGAACGCGAAGTGCGCATCGTGCGCATGCGCGTGCCCCAGGCGCTCGATCGCCTGGCCCGCCAGGTGGCCGGCGCGGTGGAAGCGCTGCGCACGCTCAACCTGTACAAGCCGCCGGGCGTCGCCGAGACCATCGACTGGGCGCAGGCACTCGCGGCGCTGGGCCGCACCGAACTGGACGAGGAGATCGTCGGCGCCACGTTGGGCGCGGTGCTCAAGTACCGCGAAGACCAGGACCGCACGCGTCAGCACGGAATTGGCAACCTCGTCAAACAAGCCTTCGAGCGCAGCTTCCAATCGTCGTGAGCGACGAACAGTGACCGACCACACGTTCGAGGCCACGACATCGGCCGAGCGAATGGCCGTCACCTTTGGTCGCGTACTACGCGGCGCGGGGTTGCGGGTTCCGACGGGCAGCGTGCTCGCCTTCGTCGATGCACTCGGCCAAGTGGGCATCGACGATCGCGACAGCGTCTACTGGGCCGGCATGGCCACGCTGGTGCGCAAGCCGGAAGACTTCGATCTCTACGACCGCTCATTCGCCGTCTTTTGGTGGTCCGCAGCCAGTGTCGCGACGCACCCGGACGCACCCGAGCCGATCAGCATCACGCTGGCCATTGACGACGACAGCGACGACGGCGGCGACGGGGGCACGGAACCCAACGACGACCCGACGTTGGTTTTGCGCTTCAGTGCCGCCGAAGTACTGCGCAACAAGGACTTCGCGGCCTACACGAACGACGAGCTACGGCTGGCGCAGGAGCTGATGTCGCAGCTGCGGTTCATCGGGCCGCCACGTCGCTCGTTTCGCTACAGCAGTTCGCGCCGCGGTCGTCGGCCAGATCTGCCTGCCACCATACGCGCCTCGCTGCGAGCAGGGGGCGAACCAATCCGACGCCAGTGGCGCGAACCTGGCGAGCGCTTGCGCCGACTGGTTGTGCTGCTCGACATCTCCGGATCGATGGAGCCCTACGCACGCGCCATGCTGCGCTTCGTGCATGCCGCGGTGTCTGGCCGCCAGCGTGTTGAAGCTTTTGCCATCGGCACTCGACTCACGCGCATGACCAAGGAGCTGCACAGCCGCGACCCGGACAGCGCGCTCGCGGCCGCCAGTGATCGCGTGCATGACTGGAGCGGCGGAACGCGCCTGGGAGAGTGCCTGAAGGTGTTCAACGACCAATGGGGCGTGCGCGGGATGGCTCGTGGCGCAATCGTTGTGATCCTCAGCGACGGCTGGGACCGCGGCGACCCGGAGGTGCTCGCAAACCAGATGGAACGACTCCAGCGCATCACCTATCAGACCGTGTGGGTCAACCCTCTGAAGGTCACCCCCGGCTACGCACCACTCGCGCGGGGAATGGCCGCGGCCTTGCCGTACGTTGACTCCTTCGTGGAAGGACACAGCATGGCGGCCATGCAGGAGTTGGCAACGGTGATCGCATCTGCACCGCCGCGCCGCCAATCGCACTCACCACGGATGGGGGCACGATGAGAGAGCTACTCGACGACATCGACCGCTGGCGAGCCGCCGGCACACGAGTGGCGATTGCACGCGTGGTGGACATTGAAGGCTCCGGCCCGCGCCTGCCAGGCGCGGCGATGGCCGTGAACGAAGCGGGCGAGGTTGCAGGCAGTGTCAGCGGTGGGTGTGTCGAGAGCGCCGTCGTCTCAGAAGCGCTGGCCATCCTGCACGGCGAGGCCCCCTCGCGCATCGTTACCTTCGGCTACAGCGATGACGATGCGTTCGCAGTTGGGCTCACGTGCGGCGGAACAATTCGGCTGTTCATCGAACCCCTCGACTGGTGACGTGATGGCGCCACACACGAACGACTCGATGTACGCCCAGCTGAGCGAACGCATTCGAGCGGAGCAACCGGTTGCACTTGTCACCGTCGTCGACGGGGCCGGCGTCGGTAGCAAGCTCCTGGTGGCACCTGACGCTGCTCCCTTCGGCTCGTTGGGCAGCACCGAGCTGGATCGCATCGCCGCCCGCGATGCACTCGGTGAGTTGGAGGCCGGGCGCAGCGGGGTTCGCCACTATGGCCCCAATGGTGAGACCACCCCTGAGGATCTTGTCGACACACCGATTGTCGTCGCGTTCATCGAGAGTTGGGCACCGCCACCGCAGATGTGGATCTTCGGTGCCGTCGACTTCACGGCCGCGCTGGCCAAGGTCGCCAAGGTCCTGGGCTACCGAGTGATGGTCTGCGACGCCCGCGAAATCTTCGCCACCCGCCGGCGGTTCCCGATGGCCGATGAGGTCGTCGTGTCGTGGCCGGCGCCCGTGTTCGCCGAGCGCGGGCACACGCTCGCGCCGCGTGACGTCATCTGCATTCTCACCCACGACCCGAAGTTCGATGTGCCCGCCGTGGAGGGCGCACTGGCCACCGCTGCGGGCTACATCGGCGTCATGGGCAGTCGCACCACGCACGCCAAGCGTCTCGAACGGCTGGCTGAAGTCGGCGTCGATCAGCCCGAGCAGCTCGCTCGTCTGATGTCACCCATCGGCCTGGATCTGGGTGCCCGCACGCCAGAGGAGACGGCCATCTCCATCTGTGCGGAAATCATTGCTCGCCGCACCGGCCGGGCCACCCCATCGCTACGCGATGGAAGCGGCCCGATTCACGGGTAGCGAACCGATCTCGGCGTCAGGTGGTCGGGTCGCCGAAGCGAGCTGAGTTCGTCCGACGCTTGGCAACGAACGAGACTTCGACGCTACGGCCGCTGTTGGGCGAGTGGATGATGGCGTTGTCGATGCCGAGATACATCATCACGTGGCCGGGGTAATAGACGAGATCGCCGGCCTGCGCAGTGTCACGGGTGACAACCCGCGTGTTGTTGATCTGCGAGCGGCTCTGGCGGGCCAACGACACACCAGCTTGGGACCAGGCCCAGGAGGTGAGACCCGAGCAATCGAAGCCGACACCAGGGATAGCGGTGTAACCCCGATAAGGGGTGCCGAGTTGCGCGAACGCTGCCATCAACGCCGCTTGATGTTCCTGGTCAGCTTCGCTCCAAGCGGCCTGCATCGCGACGGGGTCGAGGCCCAAACGCTTGGCAGCTTCTGCGGCGACGCCGTCGCGGGTGTCGTCGAACGAGGCCAGGGCTTTCGCGCTGCCCGTCATCGAGTAGGCAGCCAACTGGATCAGCGCTGAGTTGGCGAAGCCGGCAAGTGCATCGGTGCCGGTGGCGGCAATCGAGGGGGCCAGGTTGGCGACGGGAGCGGCCGAGACGGTGTCGGGCAACGCAACACACCCGAGGGCGAGTGCTGCGGAAAGGACTGTTGCGGGAAGTCTGTGACGAATCGTCATGGTGGAATGACGGTCCTCTCTCGTGGTCGCACTCACCGGGGTTCCGGAGTGAGTGTTCGTTCGGTCGTGAACGAGGATCTGTCCGCCCCTCTTTCACGGCGAAGGCGCCAAACGAGAGCGCCACACGCGTCCTGTTCCGCCGACCAGTGACGCACGAATGCCACCGGCTGTTGTAACGAGTTGCAACGATAGCGACATCGAACTGCAACAATCAACACGTTTGAAAACTTTTCGTCATGAATCCGTCATGTCAAGTTCGACCGGGTAGTGATCAGCCGGTCACCCACGTGACGCCTACAACCTGAACGACACACTCGTCACGCGTAGGCTCCAGCCATGCCCCGCGTCGCTGCGCTACTCGCCGCCGGTGCGGGCACGCGTTTCCAAGGCAGCGAACACAAACTGCTGGCAACGCTCAAGGGTCGTCCACTGTGGGAGTGGGCGCTGCACGAGGTGCAGGCCGCCGGCTTCGACCATGTCATTGTCGTGACGGGCCCCGCCGAACTCCCGTGGCCGGCCCACGCCGTGGTGCGCCACAACGACGCCTGGGCAACGGGCCAAGCCAGTTCCGTGCAGGTCGCCGTGCGGGTGGCACGCGAGCTGGGGGCGCACGCCGTCACCATCGGGCTTGCCGACCAGCCGTTCGTAACCGCCGCGGCGTGGCGGGCGGTAGCCGATGCACCCGCCGAGGCACGCATTGTCATCGCCACCTACGACGAGGTACCAGGCCCCAACCCAGTACGCCTCCATCAGGAGGTGTGGCCGCTGCTGCCCACCGCCGGTGACGAAGGTGCCCGCGGGGTGATCCGCGCCCATCCAGAGTGGGTCTACCCGGTGGCCTGCGTAGGATCGGTAGCCGACATCGACACGCTGGAGGATCTCGACCGATGGAACCATTGATGAACGAGTTCACCGTCCACCGCCCCATCGAGCAGACATGGACCGTACTCACTGACGTCGAGCGCATTGCCCCCTGCATGAAGGGCGCCGAACTGCAAGAGATCGAGGGCGACACGTACCGCGGGGTCGTCAAGCTGAAGCTGGGCCCTATCTCGACACAGTTCAAGGGTCAGGCCCACTTCGTGTCTCGCGACGACGTCAACCACATCGCCGTCCTCAAGGGCGAGGGCCGCGACACTGGTGGCAAGGGCAACGCGGAAGCGCTGATCACGGCCAGCCTGCACGAGGATTCGCCGGAGGTCACCACGGTGAAAGTGACGTCCGACATCAAGCTCACCGGCAAGGTCGCTCAATTCGGCCGCCTCGGCGTCATTCGCGACACGAGCGAGAAGCTGATGACCGACTTCGCCCACAACCTCAACACCATGCTCGATGCCCAAGGGGACATGCCCGTTGCGGCCAGCCCGGTTGCCGAGCCTGTCACTGCTGCGGCTGAGGCCGCACCGGCCGCCAAGCCCGCACCGGCCGATGCGCCAAAGGCACCGCCGACCGTTCGCAAGATCAACGGCCCGGCAGCGGAGCCGATCGAGCTCAGCGATGTCGCCAACACCGCAATGATCAAGAAGGCGCTGCCCTTCGTTGGCGGGCTGGTGCTGTTGCTGCTCATCTTGCGCCGTTTGACCAAGTAGTTCGTAGGCCACCGTGGCCGCCAATGCTGCCTCCCCCGACGCCGCGCGCGTCGCCGAGCTCCTCGGGCGCGAGCCGGAGAGCCTCTTCGAGGTCGTCGTGCGCGACGCCGCAGGCGAACCTGTCGTTCTGCGCAACCACCCGCTGATGTTCAACGGGCGGCCGATGCCCACCCTCTACTGGTTGGCCGGCAAGGACGCGCTGCGGCGCGTCAGCCGACTGGAGGCCGCCGGTGGCGTGCGCGCCGCGGAGGCTGAGATTCCCGCCGACGAGATCGCCGCGGTCCACGCGCGCTACGCCGCCGCGCGAGAGGCGCTGATCCCCGCGGACCACACCGGGCCACGGCCATCCGGTGGCGTCGCAGGAACACGCGAGGGCGTCAAGTGTTTGCACGCGCACTACGCCTACCTGCTGGCCGGCGGCGACGACCCGGTTGGCCGTTGGGTCGCACAGCGACTCGCCGAGGAGGACTCCGAATGACCACACTGCACATCGACCTCGGGCGGCAGTCTTGTGTGTTTCGCGATCACGAATCGGGCGCCAGTTACGTCGTGCCAGTCGGCACCGACACCTTGGCCGCAATGATCGTTGGCGACCCTCCGTTGCCCGAGGAACTGACCAACGCGATCGGGCTGTTCATGGACCACATCGAAGATGTCACCCGCGAGGTACCCAGTTCCACGTTCGCCGACAGCATCGAGGTCTGCGGACCGGGCCTGCAGGCGCTGGTGAATACCGAAGTCGGCCACCCGAAAATGCTTCCGTTCGATGTGTCACGCGACGCAACTGAAGAGGTGTTCCGAACGCTGGCCACCGAGACCGAAAAGGACCGGTGCCACAACCCTGGGCTACCTGCCGAGGAATTGCATCATGTCCTTGGGGTGTGCTGCGCACTCGTCGCAACACTGCGCGGCCTGCGAGCCAGCGCCCTGTCCATCACCGGCGACGAGGTCGACGCGTGAGCATGCGCGGCCACGGGCACCCGTCGATGACGTCGGGCGCGGCAGTGCGACTCTACGGGCGACGGGTCATGCTGCGCCCGCTCACCGCCAGTGATTGGCAGCAGTGGAGCGAAGTGCGCCAGCGCAACGAGCAGTGGCTCACCCCGTGGGAACCGCTGCGCCCGGGTAATCTGCTCGACCCCACCCGTGACCGCGACGCATTCGTTTCTCGGTGCAACGCCCGCGACCGCGATCGCCAGGCGGGAATCACCTACGGCTTCGGCGTGTTCGTCGGCGCCGACTTCGCTGGCGAGATCAACCTCAACGGCGTCGTACGCGGGGCGCAGCAGGGTGGCACCATCGGCTACTGGATCGACCGCGAAAAGGCCGGGCAGCGCTACACCGCCGAGGGCGTCGCCACCTTGCTGCGCTTCTCCTTCGAGCAACTACACCTGCATCGTCTTGAGGTGTGCATCGTGCCTCGCAATCTCAATAGCCGGCGGGTCGTCGAGGTGCTGGGCCTGCGCGAGGAAGGGATCGCTCAGCGATTCCTGGAGATCAACGGCACCTGGGAAGACCACATCCGCTACGGCATCACGGCCGAGGAGTGGGCGGGGCGACGAGAGGAATTGTCGGCCGCCTGGCTGTGAGGCACTGGCGACCGACCGTTCCTGTCAGGCTTGTTCAGCGGCGAGGCGCATCTGCTGCGCCTTCGCCTTGCGCACCGAGGAGCGACGCTTCCAGTCCTTGACCTTCCAGTGGCGCACAGGCTTCGCCATTGCGCTCTGCTTACCACGCTCGGCATCGTGGTGGTGGGGCGGAACCCAGGCTCTACCGGGCTCATGCACCTCGTCGGGCTCGAAGCCCGCACTCACCTGGGCCGCAACTGCATGCAACTCGCTGTTGATGCGATGCCGCTCGTTGTGGGCGTGGGCCTGAGCATCCATTTTCGGCGGCGGGGCCGCCTCTTGGTTGCGATGGCGTTGGCTCATGGGTACCTCCGTGTTGTTCGGAACGTACTTGCTGTCAGTGCGAACGGTAGACCAACGCCGGGTGACCAGGTAGGGGCTTTTGGTAACAGTTGTGCGCGCTTTTGGCCATCGCCTTCGGCGGTCGGGGTCAGGGCTTCTTGGAGCTGATCTTCGCCTGCAACGCGGCGATCCGCTCAGCGAACCACGGCTGGCGGGTGCTCCACACCTGCGGCACCAGCTCACGATCGACAGCGTCGGGGTGGTTGTCGATGTCGGCCATGTCCTGGATGGTTCTCTTGACTTCGATCAGAAGTTCCCGCGGCGCTGTTGCAGCGCGGGCACCCATCTCGTGGGCGGCGGCAAGCAACTGATCGTCGTCGTAGCAGCGATGCACAAGCCCGACGCGCTCGGCCTCGGCGCCGTCCGTCACTTCGCCGAAGACGACACTGGCGAACGTGGCTTGCGGGCCCACGATGCGACGCAGCATCCAGGTGTGGCCGCCGCCAGGGTGAATGCCGATCTGCAGAAAGCGGGTGTCGAACTTGGCGCGCCGAGCGGCCAACCGGACGTCACAGCCGAGGGCCAGGTTCATGCCGGCACCGACTGCAGCGCCGTTGACAGCGGCCAACGTCGGCAACGGGCTGCGGGCGATGCGCAGGAAGCCTTCGTAAATGCCACCGAGGCTATCCTTGGTGGATTCGGCGAGGTTGCCCAGGTTGGCGCCAGCACAAAAGGCAGGGGCGGCGCCGGTGACCACCAGCGCGCCGACCGCTGTGTTGGCCTCGATCTCGTCCATGGCCGCGATGATCTCCGCGACCATCGCGGCGGTCAGGGTGTTGCGTTCGGCGGGATTGTTGAGTGTGAGCGTGGCGACACCGTCGGCCACATCGACAAGTACGAGCGACATAGGTGCAACCGTACTCACGCGCGCCGTGGCGCCCGCTACCGTCGCACCCGCATGCTCGACCACGTCTTCACCGATGCCATCAGTGCGCTGCGCGACGCGTTCGAGGCTGCCTTCCTCGAACGTCAGCCGTTCGAGGAGCACTTCCAGTCCGACATTCTTCTCGGCGACCTCACCTGGGAGACCAGTTACGGCCTGCCGGGCGAGGGGCTTCCGCCGCATGTGGTCGCGCACATCACGTTCGACTGGCCGTCGTGGAGTCAGACCGCATATCGCCAGTGGTATGTCGATGAGGTGCTCGAGCGACAGCCGGCAATCGAGATCGAGATCGTGTTTCGCGTGCAGAACTTGCTCGACGCGCCGCAACCGGAACGCTTCTACGGGGCGACCGAGGAGCTGAGCCCGCTGATCGGCGATGGCCGGCTCGAGCGGGCGGGCATCACGGTGGAGACAGCGTTCGCGGAGGAGACCCGGGAGATTCCGGAACACGCGGTGGAGGTGACCTACGAGGGCCCCTACGAACTGGCCGAGATCACGCTCGCCGACGGTGCCAACACCCTCCTCGACGACCACCTCGGCGTGCTCGGCGGCTGGATTGCCACAACGCTGGTGCGGCTCGCTGATCTGCGCTGACGTGTGACAACGTCGCGTCATGTCCGACGTAGTGCTCTACGAGGTGAGCGAACGCATCGCCACCATCACCCTCAACCGCCCTGAGGCGCGCAACGCGCTGTCCAGCGAAGTCCTGCGCCAGTTGCCGCAGCGGCTGCGCGAGGCGGACGCCAGCGACGACGTTGACGTCGTCATCCTCACCGGCAGCGACCCAGCCTTCTGCGCTGGCCTCGACCTCAAGGAGCTTGGGTCGACGGGCGGCAATCTGGGCGCGACCGGGGCCGACGGGCGGCACGATCGCATTGGTGTCCGCGGGCCCTTCCCCGCCATGGTCAAGCCACTCATCGGCGCCGTCAACGGCGTCGCGATCACTGGCGGCTTCGAGCTGGCGCTCAACTGCGACTTCCTGGTCGCCAGCGAGTTCGCCAAGTTCGGCGACACCCACTCACGCGTGGGCGTCATGCCCGGGTGGGGCCTCACCGTCTTGCTGCCGCAGGCCATCGGCGTGCGCCGCGCCCGCGAGATGAGCTTCACCGGCAACTTCATGTTGGCCGAGGAGGCACTGCAGTTCGGCCTCGTCAACCACGTCGTCGCGCACGTCGACCTGTTGCCGTTCACCCATCGATTGGCACGCGACATCATCGGCAACGACCAGCCGGGTGTCCGCCAGATGCGGGCGACATACAGCGAGATCACCGGCGACTCGGACGGCTGGCAGATCGAGGCCACCAACGCCGGCCGCTGGCAGCGCGAAATGTTCAGCGCAGAGAAGGTCGAGGCCCGCCGCCTCGCCATCCAGCAACGCGGCCGCCAGCAGTAGGCCGCCTCGGACCTTCAACCAGCTGGCCTAGATGGCGGCGCCGCGGGCCCTCAGGTCGGTCTTCACGGCTTCGGCGATGTCGATGGCCAGGATCTCGGCGCCGTTCTGGTTGAGGTGAAAGCCGTCGTCGGCACGGACGTCTTTGCCGACACCGTCGCGGGGGTCCACCTTGTATTCGGCCCAGCCGCCGTTGGGGCCACTGAACCGCTTCCAAGTGTCGACGAACACGACCTTGGGTCGCTTGGCTGCCTCGGCGCGCACGACCTCGTCCTGCACCTGCATGCGGGCGGTGACCTCAGGGTTGTCGTCGTTGGGGATACCCACCCAGATCAACGTGCGATTGCCGTCGCTGAGATAGTCCATCGTGTCGCCGACCCGACGGCCGTACTCCTCGCGCCACTCGGTGTCGTCGGCCGAGGGCACGCGCTCGACCACCCATGACTCGTCGAGGTTGCGTAAACCTTGCGCATCGTTGCCACCAAAGGTGGCGATCACGATGTCGGGGTTGATCTGTGGCACTACCTCGCGCATGTGCGCTGGCCAGTCGAAGAAGTCCGGCCGGGACAAACCCGATGACACCTTGTAATCAAGCTCGGTGGTGACGATGCCGGTGGCGTCGAGCAGCGTCTCCAGATACGGCCCGAAGGTGCCCGCATCGCTGTCGCCGAGGATCAGCACCTCGGCGGGGTCAGCCGCCGACGGAACGACAACCTCTTTCACCGGTGGCTCAGTGGTCGTGGTGGCCGGCAAGGTGGTGGCCGGCAAGGTGGTGGGGTTGCCATCGCCGATGATCGTGTTGATGGTGGGTTCGACTGCGGAGACTTCGTGGGTGTCGTCACTACCGAACACGCTGGTGAGCACACTGAACGCTCCCCACCCGAGCGCCAGCACGAACGCGCCAACGACAACACGGCGCACCAGATAGGTGCGCTGCGTCGCCCGCCCCCGACCGTTCGGAGCGGCTCGGTGCCCTTGTGACATCGACATCACGCCAGGTTACGAGCCGGTGGGGGATGAAGCGCGGCGCCTCAGTGCGGCTAGACTCCCAAGCGGATACATCATCCACCACAATCCATACTCCAAGGGGGAGAACCAAATGCGCAAGAGCAAGCGCTTTGCCGCAGTGGCATTCATTGCCACCTTCGGCCTCATCGCCGCCGCCTGCGGCGACGACGAAAAGACCGCCGACACCACAGTGGCTCCTGGCGACACCGCCGTCGACACTACCGCTGTCCCGGCGAGCGACCTGAAAGTCGGCATCGCCTTCGACACTGGCGGCCGCGGAGACGGTACCTTCAACGACTCAGCCGCAGCCGGTGCCGACAAGGCCAAGACCGAACTCGGCGCCAGCATCGACGAACTCGAAGCCACGACCGCCGACGACCGCCAGCCCAACCTCGAGACGCTCACCAGCGCTGGCGACAACCCGGTCATCGCCATCGGTTTCGCTTTCGGCGATGGCCTCGCCATCGTCGCCGCCGCCAACCCGGGCACCTCGTACGCCATCGTCGACGGATTCATCGCCGATGCGCCGCCGAACGTGACCTTCCTCGGCTTCGCCGAGCAAGAGGGTTCCTTCCTCGTCGGTGCTGCTGCGGCGCTGAAGAGCAAGTCGGGGCACATCGGCTTCATCGGCGGCCAGGAGATCGACCTCATCAAGAAGTTCGAGGCCGGCTACACCGCTGGTGCCAAGTACATCAACCCCGACATCAAGGTCGACGTCCAGTACCTCGGTGCTGCCGGTGACAATGCTGCGTGGGGCTCGCCCGACAAGGCCAAGGTCATCGCCAACGGCTGGTACGCCGACGGTGCCGACGTCATCTACACCGCTGCCGGCGGTTCGGGTCAGGGCACCATCGAAGCCGCTGTCGAGTCCGACGCCTGGGCGATCGGCGTCGACAGCGACCAGTGGGCAACCGCCACCCCCGACCAGCAGGCACACATCCTCACCTCGATGCTGAAGCGCGTCGACGTGGCTGTGTTCGAGACCATCAAGGCTGCCAAGGAGGGCACCCTCGCCGGTGGCTTCTCCACTTACGACCTGAAGGTCGACGGCGTGGGCTACAGCACCTCGGGTGGCTATCTCGACGATGTGAAGGACCAGCTGGACAAGATCAAGGCCGACATCGTCGCCGGCACGATCGTGGTTCCCACCGCTCCTGCCTGAGTCACTGCGCTGTGGTCATGGCCGCAGCAATCAAATGAAGTAACAGAGTGCCCGGGGTTCGGCCCCGGGCACTCTGCTATAACAGGAAGCATTCGGGGAAGGGGCAGTATGGACACCGACGGTTTCGCCGTCCAGTTGAGCGGCATCGAGAAGCGGTTTCCAGGCGTCATTGCCAACCACGACGTGAACCTCAACGTCAGGGCAGGCACTATTCACGCGATCGTCGGCGAGAACGGCGCGGGCAAGTCGACACTGATGAAGACGCTGTACGGAATGCATCAGCCGGAGGCGGGCACCATCACCGTCTTTGGTCAACCGCACACCTTTCGCTCCCCCAGCGATGCGATCGCCGCCGGCATCGGCATGGTGCACCAGCACTTCATGCTCGCCGACAACTTCACGGTATTGGAGAACATCGTGCTCGGCTACGAACCCACGACGGGTGGCGTCATCAAGTACGACGCGGCGCGCGAGAAGCTGGAAGAGATCATGGTGCAGTCGGGGACCTACGTGGATCTCGATGTCAGAGTGTCGGAACTCGGTGTGGGCAGGCGTCAGCGGGTCGAGATCCTCAAGGTGCTGTACCGCGGCGCCCGCATCCTGATCCTCGACGAGCCAACGGCGGTCCTGGTGCCGCAGGAGGTCGATGAGCTGTTCGGGAACCTGCACCGACTGGTGACCGACGGCGCCACGATCATCTTCATCTCGCACAAGCTCGACGAGGTGCTCGCCGTCTCCGATGACATCACGGTCATCCGCGACGGCACCACGGTG
>Ga0105047_10008238_pt1 | contig 17389 bp, 8 predicted proteins | sample MAT04_FD_78384 | JGI IMG/M metagenome (GOLD analysis project Ga0105047, IMG submission 78384) | Freshwater microbial communities from Lake Fryxell liftoff mats and glacier meltwater in Antarctica - MAT-04 (megahit assembly) | ecosystem: Environmental > Aquatic > Freshwater > Ice > Liftoff...
AGCCGCCAACTGGAGCGACATCTCCTGATACTCCATGTCGGGCACAATTCCCAGCGGCAGGCTGGCCAAGTCTCGACCGAAGGTACTGATTGTGCCGTCTCGTGAGCGCAGGATCGGAGTCAAGTGCCCCGCATTGACGACTCGCAATTCATGGGTTTTGGGGTTCAACACCATGCACAGAAACGTAATGAACCGGTGCCCCAGTCCACTCGATGCGATCTCTGCATTCAGGCGACTGATGGCTTGCGCCGGACTCGCCGAAGTCAGGAGTTGCAGCCGCGTCGACGAATACAGCCGAGCCATCAAGAGCGCTGCGGGCATCCCTTTGCCCGCCACGTCCCCGATGGTGATCGCCAGACGGCCATCTGGCAGGGGGATGTAATCGAAGTAGTCTCCCCCGACACGCAGAGCAGCTTCGTAGTAGTCGCCAAAGAGATAGCCCGGAACCTTGGGGCGTGACTTGGGAAGAAAGCCCAACTGGACTTGAGTCGCAAATTCCAGGTCGCGTTCGATGGCCCGGCGTTCGAGAGCCTCTTCATGCAGGCGGGCATTCTGGATCGTCAGCGACGCCTGCATCGCCAGGCTCTCGAGCAGGTCGAGGTCATTCTCATCAAACGAATGGTTTTCACTGCGACTGACGATCTGGATCACGCCCAGCGATTCTTCGTTTTCGTCCAGGAGCGGAACGCACATCATCGAGCGGACACCCATCCGGCCCAAGCTCGTGCTGCTTTTGAACCGGGTGTCGTCCATGATGTTTTCGCTGAGAACCGACTCGCCGGTCTTCATCACGTAACGCACCACTGTCATGCTGACTGCGACGGCATCGGCTTGCTTTCCGCCACGGGCCTGAGTCGCTTTGACCTTGAGCTTGTCCGAATCGGAGTCCTTCAACAGGACGAACCCCTGATCGGCCACAGGGAAGATGTTAAACAGCGTCGAGAGCAACTTCGGGAGGACCGCATCGACTTCCAACTGGCCGCCCAGTGCCCGTGCGATTTCCAGAATCCCGCGCAGCTTTACTTCCGGTTGAGCGATGATGCGCGAGTCATTGGGACGGTGGAGTTCCGCCCGGCGACGCAAAGTCGAGGAGGACTCGAAGTCCGGCTCCGCGTACGATTCGGGAAGGATAAAGATTCGACTTTCATCCACGGAGTCAAATTCAACTCCGGTGGGGCCATCGACTCCGGGTGGCCCACTCCCTTTCGCAGACGGAATCTCAATAGTCGCGGCGGATGCGTTCAGATCGAACCGCATGGTCGCATCACAAATGCGGATCAGATCCCCATCCTTCAGTTCCTGCCGTCCTTCAATCAGGACCTCATTGAGGTAGGTCCCATTGCGGCTGCGGAGATCTTCGAGGAAATAGGAACCGTGGCTTTCCAGAACCTGAGCATGCTGGCGGCTGATGGCGACGTTATCGAGAACCAGTTCGCATTCGGGATGCCGTCCCATGACCGTGCATTCCCGGCGAATTGCAAACGCCGGTACGTTCGTCTGACCACGGATGACTTGCAGGACCGCCACGGAGGGGGATATCCCAGTGCAGAGAGGGAGATGTGAATGACAAATCGACAATGAGTGTACCCCGCGTGTAGGAATGGGGTCAAACGGCGAGTCCGTTTCGGGCCGATTCGTTTTGATAGGCGACCTGCTCAGGCACAATCAGTGCATCACGCAAGCTTGTGAGTGTTTGTACTCCACACTCCTTGCAACAAAGTAATCCCCGTACGATGACGAGTCTTGGAAACCCTCATTTCCAGGGGACGCTGAGTCATTCTACGCGGCGATGAGAGTGATGCGTTACATGGGAAAACCCTTGTGAAAACGAGTCTTTTCTTCAGGTCCTCTTGAGGCGTTCCTGCCGATGACCTAGGTTACGACTCACTTCGTTTTGCCTGTCACTTGTTCGCTTGGAAACACGGTCTCATGGTCGCTCCATCCCTTCGACGCATTACGACCTACATCGTGGACGACTGTCCGCTGCTCTGCGATGCGCTGACGGCACTCCTTGGACGCGAACTCGATTTTGAAGTCCTGGGCTACTCGACCGATAGCGATGACGGGTTCCGGAGGATCATTGACCTCCAGCCCGATTTGGTTCTGTGCGATGTCGAACTTCCAGGCCGAGGGGCTTTCACGATGGCTGAAGAGGCTCTGTCGCGGCTGCCTGCCATGAATCTGGTCTTCTTCACCGACTACGTGACCGATGTCTTTCTCGATCAGACGCTACGAGTCAATGCGAGAGGCTATCTCCTGAAGAGGGAGCGACCTCACCACATTGTCCAAGCCCTGCGCACTGCCGTTCGAGGGGAAAGCTGCTTTTCCACAGAAGTCCTCGAGCGCATGGAGTACAACCCGGTGATCCGGCGTTACCTCGTTCGCTCCAACAGCTATTTGCTCACCCTGACAAACCGCCAGCTGGAAGTATTGCGGCATCTGGCTCGTGGGGAGAGCGTCAAGGAAGTGGCCAAGTCGATGGTCTTGTCGGAACGGGCGATCGAGAGCCACAAGTACCGCATCATGCAGAAACTCGGCATCCACGACCGCGTGGAATTGGCCCGATATGCGATCCGCGAGGGGCTGACAGTGCCGTAGGGATGAGGGTTGTCCAGCGACCAGCCCTTCTGGAAATCTGAAGCCCGAAGGCAATTCGGGAGGCATCACTCATCGGTGTCGCCTTCTTCATTCGAGCCGAACTCACCCTCGTCTTCATCGTCGTCGAACCCTTCGTCCTCTCCGTCCTCGTCTTCATCGCCGTCTTCGTCTTCTTCGTCGTCATCATCATCGAGTGAACTATCCCGCAGCCCCTGCCAGACGATGCCGGGGATGTCGGTATATTCGGACCCGCCTTCGTCGACTCCGACAACTTCAGCGGTGCGATCCATCGCTCGCCCCTGCATGTCCACGACCAGTCGCCGTGCCTGATCCTCGTTCTCAGCCAGTACGCCCCAGACGACCTCGTATTCGGTCCAATCGTCTTCGTTGGCGAGTCGGTAAATCGAATCCTTCCACGTCTCGTCCATCGTCTGTCGGATCAGCACGCGGTAAAAAGTGATCCCGTCTTCGATGGGAGCCTGTCCCGAGCCCTCGCGAATCGCCGAGAACATCTCATTCGGAGCGAGACCGGTCCCAATCAGAAATGTCTCATAGGATTCCAGCAGTGGGTCATCCGCCGACCACGCATGCAGTGCCATCCAGAGTCGCCGGTGCAGACGCGCCAGCCCCTGAACACTGAGCGATGTGATCGCCGCCAGCGGAGTCTTGAGGATCTGTTGTAATCCCGTGCGGCACTCCTCATCTCGCTTGAGGCCCGCGTAGGCCGAGACCTTTTGCACGAGTGATGCATATGCGGCCTCGGGATTAAGCTGGCCGTCTGCTTCCGCAGCCACGAGAGCCTCTGCATAACGCTCCAGCTCCAACAATGCTGCAGCCCGGTAATGTCCGCTCCACGGCGTATTCGGCTTCCATTGATCGAATCGGTCCAGATAAGTCAGCACCGGTTCGTATTGTTCCAGACCGTAGGCATACAGAGCCGCCTCCCAAGCCACATCCGGATCTTGCGTTCCCTCACGCAGGCACATGTCGAGCACTGCGAGCCCATCGCGGCGACGATCAGTCTGGCTGTAGACTTCCGCGAGTTGCAAGGCTGGCGAACTGGCAGCACGGTCGAGCCGGCACGCACGCGACAGGCAGCGTTCTGCTTCGCTCAGGCTACCCTGCTGCAAGTGAAACGTACCCGCCTGAGCATGCGAGAACGCTGAGTTCGGGTCGAGATCCATCGAGGTCCGGAACAATTCGGTAATGCGGTCGGTGGAAATCACCGGAGGATCGGAGGGGAACTGCGCCAGGATGGCCCCCAGGACCGCCCGATGGCAGATGATGTTCGCCATCCGTCCAAACGGCTCGCCCACCGCTTCGGCCCACGCCCAGAGAGATGCCGGGTCGGCCGTATGCGTCAATGAATACTTGAGCAGCTGAAGGAGTTTGCTGGCGTCACGATCATCCGTCACTGACTGCGGAGAAATAGCGAGCGCCTTCGCCCGGACCGCGGCAAATGCAGGCTCCGCAGCTGCAGATTGCAGCTCCAGAATCAGTGCCTCAATCGTCGGAGAAAGCGCCGAGGGCGGCCGTTCGGGGTCGATGGCAGGAGCGGGACTTTCGGGGGAAATCTCGTCGGAAGTTGAGGGGACCACGATCGCCGGAACCCGAGGCAGTTCGGTCCGAGGAGCTGCGAATGGACCCACGGTGACATCGCCCACCAGCCCCAGTGGAGTCGGGTAAGTCGAGAGATCAAGAACCCGCTTTAGCCTCCGCAAGGTCAGATAGTCACGAGCTTCGATCGCACTGGCTTCGAGCTGCTTTGCGAGGCCCGGCACACGCTCCATCTGACCCGCATAGCGCAGCGTGGCGATCAATTGCAGTCGCACATGGAACCACTCGTCAAGGCACTTTTGCCGTCGCAGCTGAGGGTCCCACTGTTCGAGTAACTGGATCGCCCGAGCATGATCGTCCGAGCAAAACGCAAAGAACGATTCGAACATGTCTGAGCGAAGGTCGTACCAGGGGTACTCTCCCCGAGGTGGCGACGCAAACTGCGAGGCCAGTTCGGGAGTGACCCACTGTGGCAGCTCGGCCGGTCGCCCATTGAGCGTCAGCAGGACCTTCATCAACATGCTGCCTTCGATCGAGGCGGCGTAGGGATCGTGGTAGCTCTCGCGCATCGACCAACCGCGTTGCAGCCCCGCAAGAGCCTCTTCGATCTGTCCTTGCAGCAGCAGCAGGCGGGCTTCTTCTTTGACCCCCACCCATCTCCGGTCATGTGGCCCGGGATCGAGATGGGCGATCCCCAGCCTCGCATTGTGGAGCGCCATCTCCAGATCATCCGCGGCTTCGTAGACTTCCGCCGCGTACTCGCGAAAGCACTTCAGGCACTCCAGCTTTCCCGTTCGGCGACAGACCTGCAATCCGTCGTTGATGCAGGCGTGCATGCCCTCGGAGTTAAAACCCTGGATATTCGCCACGGCTCGTGCGAAGTTGTCATACGCACAGGAGGAGAATCGGCTGCGATACCAGTCGTACTCGTCTTCGGGCAGATCAGGTTGCAGTTGCCGGGCTCTGTCTTCGTTCTCCAGAATCGCGATGAGTTCAATCGCATGGTCGCGCCCGGTCTCGGGATCGAGACACGAGACTCCATAGTTCATCGCGATGAACAGACCCCGGATGTAGGGGACCAACTGGCCTTCGGACTTGGCCAGACGACGAATCTCATTCGCGACGCGCACTGCGGATTTGTACTTGCACTGATCGGTCAGTTCATCAATCTGCCCGAACAAGGCTTCAAACCGCTGCTCAAGTTCATCGGATTCCAGCTGGCTCATGAAAATGCCTTGATGAGTAAGAGTCGCACCGCACTAGAGCAGATTCAGAATTCGTCTTCAGGCGGAACAGACAAGAATGTCTACTCCAGTAGAGCAGACATTCCTGTCTGCTTTTCTTACTGAAGACCAATTCTGAATCCGCACTAGGGTAACGAAATCGCGGAGATTCGAAACCAGTGATCTCCCGAGCCACAACGATTGTGTTGATATCACGTCGGTTGGCGAGGTTGACCAGAGCCGCGGGCCTCATGTGACGATGCGAGACATGGCCTGTTTTTCAGGGCACTGTGTGACATCGCATCGCCGGGAGAGTCGTGAGGACGAAATCGTCCCCTCCGCCCCGGGCGATGACAGGCTGCGCTCATCCCACGTCGCCGCGAGTAATGCGCTGGACCTCTTCGAGGGTGGTTTCTCCGCGTAAGACTCGAAAATATCCCGATTGACGCAGAGTCTGCATCCCGGCCTGGAGAGCGTGCTCACGGATGGATCCGGTGCTGGCACCCGTCGTACACAGGCGACGAATTTCTTTATCAACCACAAGCAGTTCGTAGACCCCCGCTCGACCGGAATAGCCCGACTCACGACACGCACGACAGCCGACCGGTTTGTAGATCGGCTTCCCGCTGGCCGGGGGAAAATCGCTCGGCAGGTCGCGGGCTTCGGGGACGTAGGCCTGCTTGCACTCCTTGCACAAGCGTCGGATCAGCCGCTGAGCGAGAATCCCTTCCACGGTACTGGCGACGAGGTACGGTTCGACGCCCATATCGACCAGCCGAGTAAAGGCCCCCGGAGCATCGTTCGTATGCAACGTGCTGAAGACGAGGTGACCAGTCAGCGAAGCCTGAATCGCACTGGTGGCTGTTTCGCCATCGCGGATTTCTCCGATGAGTACCACGTCCGGGTCATGACGCAGGATCGAGCGCAAGCCCGCGGCAAAGGTGAGACCGATTTTGGCGTGGACCTGGATCTGGCTGATGCCCGCGATATTGTATTCGACGGGATCTTCCACCGTGATGATCTTGACTTCCGGGCTGGCGATCTCGGCCAGAGCGCTATAGAGCGTCGTCGTTTTTCCGCTTCCCGTGGGGCCGGTCACCAAGACAATTCCGTGTGGCAGTTCGATCAGTTCGTGAAAGGCATGGTAAACATCGTCGGGCATGCCGACGCCCTGAAGATTGAAGACCATCCGCTGCTTGTCGAGCAGACGCAGCACGATCCCTTCACCGTGGAGCATGGGGATGATCGACATACGGACATCGACCTCGCGCCCCTGGACACGGATGTTGATTCGTCCGTCTTGAGGGAGCCGCTTTTCGGCAATATTCAGGCGGGCCATGATCTTCAGTCGCGTGACAATCGCGTTTGCAAACTGATGGATTTCGGGCGGGAGTGGCTGGATGCGGAGCATGCCGTCGACGCGAAAGCGGACCGAGAGCCCTTTTTCCTGCGGCTCCACATGGATATCGCTCGCTCGCTGTTCGAGGGCTTCGACCAGCAACTCGTTCACCAGTTTGATGACTGACGGAGCCTGGGCCGATTGAGCCAGCTCACTCAGCTCATCGGGGATGGCATCGAGGAGTTCAACACCCTCTTCGAGACGCTGGGCGACCAGCAAATTGATGGTGTCGCCGCCGACACCCAGTGTCTTCTTAATCAGCTCCACAATCTCATCACGGCAAGCGAGTACCGGTTCGATCCGACATCCGCCCAGCGAGGAGAGTTCGTCGAGCGACTCGAGATTGAACGGATCGCTGATCGCGACCGTCATGCGTCCGTTGTGCGCCTCGATCGGCAGGACTTCATGTTTGAAAATTGCCGTCGTCGGGAAGCGAGCCAGCAAGGTGAGGTCAGGTTGAAACTCCTTCAGCGGCATGAACCGCATACCGAGTTCGTCGCCCATGGCCTGCAGGGCCTGGTCCTCGCGAAGCATTCCCTGCTCGATGAGAGCGCGATCGATTCGCATTCCAGGACGTGCGGCTTTTGCCGTCTGAATCTGTTCGGGAGTCGCCAAGAGGCGTCGGAGAAAGACCTGAGTGAGATCCATAGGGAGCAGGTTTATTGTTGATGGTTCTGGATTGTTCGAGCAGGGATTCGAAATACGAATCAGGCAGTGTCGAGTAGCGACAAGTATTCTACGTCGAGCGATGATCGCGTGCTGGAAGAAAATGCGATGTGGGGCCGAGTCACGTCACCGGTGCTAGTTTCCTCCGCGCCCGCGCCCTCGCCCACGGCCACCCCCACCACCACCACCGCCATTGCCCCCACCGCCAAAGGGATTCCCACCACCATTGCCCCCTCCTTGCATCCTTTGGCGAAAGAGGTCTCGCATCTGTTGATCCTGGTTCTGTGGCTGAGCGGATCCGGGGGCGTTTCCTCCCGACGTTGTTGTGCTCGGAGATGTCCCGTTGCCGGAATTCGCATTGGAACTGACTCTGGGGCCGCTGCTACTGACCTTCACCTTGGGCATCAGTTGGCCGAGGGCCGAGGTCACGACGGATGAGTTGGTGTTCTGGAGCGAGAGAACCCGCACGGTGCGTTTCGCTTCCTGGGCAGAATCGTCCAAGGAGTGCGCGAGAGATTCGATCTCCTTAAACAGCGAGTCATCACCCCAGACGACGATCTGATTGGTGCGTTTATCGACACTGATCGCGAGCTGAGTTTTGGGCTTCTGATTCGCGTCGTTCTTGCCACGACCTCCCCCCATCAACATCGCCAATGCATTGGCCTGGGGATTGTTACTCGCATCCTCCAAGTACCCTTTGTAGACCTCTTTGAGAACTTCATAGACCTCTTGGGCATCCGCATATTCCAGCTGAACCATATGCGAACTTTTGTTGCGAAGATTGTCGGGCCATTCACTGGCATCGAGAACCTTCAGCATCTCTTCGACTTCACGAACCTTGGAGATCGGCCCGGCCACAAACAAAGCATTCAATCGCAGTTCCGGGATAATTTGGAGCGTTTGTGGACCCGCTGACATGTTGCCCAATCCCGTCATGCCCATCAGGCTGCTTCCGAATGACGAAACACCTCCTCCCATGGCCCCGAGCATTCCGCTGGAGCTGGAGGAGGAGCTGACCGAACTTTCGGGGATCAGCTGCTGCAGCATCGTCGCCACTTCGGTCGCATCGGCGGTCTGGAGTGTGTAGACCGTCCACTGCAAGCGAGGGGGAAGAACCTCCATGGTCTTGCCCAGCAGCTCTTCTAACTGGTCGAGTGCAGCAGGGTCATCGGAGGTCAGGAGCAGTTCATCGCCCAAGACTGTGATCACGACCGGGGTCTCTTTGCCAATCACTTTCGACTGGGGGAGCGAATTCTGCGTGGAGGACTTTTCAGGTGTTTCAGTCTCGTCGACCGACTGAGTCTCCGATTTCACAGCACCGCTGTCTCGCAATAACTCCTCGATTGCAGCGTCGTCATCGGCGGCTTTCGACTTCGCTGGTGTGGGAGTCTGAGTGGACTCTTCTTCAGCTAATTCATCTCCCGCCAAGACAGCAGTCTGTACCCGCAGGCCGTGAGGGCGAGTCGCAGCGGAACGCCCTGGGCGATTGAGCTTCGCTGAGGGTTGGACAGCTTCATCGGTCTTCGGAGTCTCACCGGCTCCTTGATTGGGCCGGATGACACCCTTGATCGAGCCCCCCTTATTGCGGTCGTCACCGCGCTGACCGGGAGTCACAATCCGAATCGGATTCGGGGAGGCTGTCCCCCACATTCGTTCAATCAACGGAAGTAGCTCTTCCGGATCGCGGCCGCTGATTGGATAGCGGCGGAACGTGCCTGCGTCACTGCCTTTCTTACGACCACTTCCGTCTTCACCGAGTTGAGTCAGCAGCGTCTTCACCTGCACGAGTTGATCCGCTGTTCCGCGGACCATCACTTGCCGCCCGATTAAGTCGGCTTGAATCGTCGGAGCGGTATTGCCATCACGCATGAACATGGACTGCAAGGTTGATACTGCCAGAGTGGCGTCCATCTTGGTGAGTGGAATGACGGCCACTTGTTCCGAGCCTCCACCCCCATCGAGTTGGCGGATGAGTGTGTCGGCTTCCGTGTGCTGCTTCTCATTGGCAAAGATGCTGATCGCTCGGACAGTCGTGTCCTCGTTGACCACAATCCCCGGCATGAGGGCATTGATGGTTTTTGTGACCTCGCGGGTATCGGCACTCTTTACCTTATAGACTCGCAGGAACGGTTTCCCCGAACCCGTGTTCCCGCTCCCCTGGGCTTCGACATCGATCGTTTTGAGTGCCTGTTCGATCAGCAGATGCTCTGCGGCAGTGGCTGTGACGAGCAGAGCATTGGTCCGCGAATCTGCGGTCAGTTGGGCGGAACTTTTACTGGTTCGGCTCGGAGTGGCTGGCGCTGCGGGTGGTCCCCCGCCGAAGCCTCGCTGCCCCCTGGACCGGTCGTCAAATCCCGAGGAGGCACTCACATTGGTCACGGGTGCCTGCAAACCGAGAAGGCCGCGTAAGACCTGCTCGGCATCGCTCGCAGCCAGGTACTTCATGGTATAGGGTTTGAAGACGAGGTCGTTCGGTCCCCCGCGAGTGGCCCCCGAGAGCAGCGATTGGATCCGTCGCAGATTCGTGCCGATGTCGGTCACCAGCAGAGAGTTGGTGGTCTTCATGCCGACCACTTTCCCCTGCGGGCCTTTGACTTGCTCGATTTCTTTCGCGATCTGTTCGACATCGACCCCCTCCAAAGGGTACACGACCGTTAACAGTTCGTTCTTACCCCGCGAGGCCAGCTCATCGACTCCGATGACCGGCACGAGATTGGGTGCAATCTCCTCATCGATACTGATGCAGACCAGGAAGTCATCACGGCGGACGAGCACAAACCCTTTTGGCAGCAGATACCCATTGAGGATGTCGAGGGCCTCCGTCGGGGTGTACTCTTTTTTGTCGTAATAGCTGAAAGTACCCGGCGGGACGGCGTTCAAATCGAGCGAGAGATTCGCCGATTCCGCAAAGAGCTTGAGCACATCCATCCACGGGGCGTAACGGAAGCCGAACTTGAGCTTCTGGGTTTGTTTTGACTCCGAGCCAAATGAAACTTCCGGCGTCACTCCGGGGGGAGCCTCGACGATGATTGGCGGACGACGGGTACGGGGAGCCGCTGCAGGAGCTGCACTCCCGGGGTTGGCTGCCGCAGTATCGGCGGGAGGGGGACCAATCATCCCCTGCCATTTGGTCTGTTGTTCCGGGGTCAGGATGGCTGAGATTTTGGCTTTATACTCATCGGTAATCTTCTGACGATCTTCCGGACTGCTCTGGAACCCCAATTCCCGGAAAGCAGTGCCTTGTTCCTCTTGAAGTTTGGCGATCTGGTCCTTCTGCTCTTGCGACAGGCCGATTTCCTTGGCGACCGATTCCTGCGTGACTGCATTCACTCCCTGGCGGTGATAGTTAATCTGCCGGAGACGAGACATCTTCTCATCGCCGATCACCTGCTGGATTTGAACTTCCGCTTCGGCCTGGGCCTTGGCCATTTCGATCTGCATATCGGCTTGCAGGAACTGACGTTCTTCGTCGGTGGCATCCCGCATCTTGCCGAAAATTTCTTGCAGCTTGGGATTGTTATTTCGAGCATCTCGGAGGGTCTGGTTCAGATCTTCGAGTTGTTTCTTCTGCTCATCGGTCAGTCCGAGTTCCTGAAGAGAGGCCTCGTTGCGAAGTTCACCCGTGACGCCGCCACCCCCGCGACCAAAGCCGCCTCGACCGCCTCCGAATCCACCGCGATTCCGTCCACCACCCCGACCTTGCCGGCCAGCAGGCGAACTGCCAGCGTCCGGTTCCTGAGCCATTCCCCAACCACTCACTGTCACAAACAGGAGGGCCAGAACGGTGAGGTTGCGGAGATAGCTCACAATGAGGACCATATTTCCCATCACAACCCTGAACTTCATCCGATGAATGGAGAACACACTGCCCGTACCTGTCAGTGAGGCCTGACATGTCCTGTATGCTCACACCGATTGACGGAACTCACAATCCCGTAGAGAGTACGGACCGCTCAAACAGGATTCTACAGTCCCGCTCTGTTTCCCAGTTCTCCAGTATCGTCCCTAGAGGCCACGCCATGTGGAACTCCATCTTAGATACCTTCGGACCTCTCACTCCGGTGTCATGCGGAAAACTCCGAACCACCGGTTTTGTCCGGTTCTGCGGGCTGTGCCTGATGTTCGGGATATACACCTGCGCGAGCTTGCCAGCTCAGGGTCCAGAGGGCAGTTCCTCCGAGGGGGGGCGACGCACTGAGGATCGGTCTGGCCGCCGTGGCCGTGGTGGTGGCGGTGGCGGGCGAGGTGGTTTCGACCCCGCTCAAATGATCAGTGGCATGGACGTGGACAAGAATGGGGTCATTACCGAGAACGAAATCGAACGAATTCCGTCGTTCATTCGAGATCGCTGGCAACAGCAGGGCTTGGACTTCAGCAAGGGGGTCCGCGTTGAAGATTTGCAGCAGAATGCCCAGCGTGGAATGGAAGAGATGCGCCGCCAGCGGGAAGAAGGCGGGGGCGGGCGCCCAGCTGATTTTGAACGCTCCGATCGACCGGAGTTTACGCCTCAAGATCCAGCAGCAAATGGCAGCACCAGCAGCGGTGCAAGTCCGCCCGCAGGAAAACCACCCGCTGCGGGGGCTGGAAATCAATCGACCACTCAGAAGCCGTCTCGCAGTCGCGTCTCGCCGCTGTTACCGGGCTCTTTTCAAGCGTTCGACACCGACCTCGATGGGCAGATCGCACTCTACGAATGGCGAAAGGGAAAACGCGGACCGCTCTCCCAGTTTGCACAATACGATTTGGACGGGGATGGATTTCTGATCGCCAAAGAACTTGCCAAGGCCATCGCATCCGGTACCGCCGCCGCTCCGGCAGTTCCGCCTGCAGCTGGAGTGACTGCTGCGACAACAGTCGCGACGACCGCTCCCGTGTCCTCCGCTGCTCCTCCCGTCTTGGCACAGGTCGCCGTGTCTGTAGACGCTGCGTTGAAGGCCACGCGCGCTTTCGAGCTTCTGGATACAGATAAGAGCGGTACTGTCGTCGGCGCCGAATGGGCCGAGAGCAAACGCTTGAAGCCACTCTTTGAGAAGGGGGGCTACGATTTGGCGAAGCCCATGACCAAGGATGAGTTCACTCAAGGGTATGTTCGCGTCGGTGCTGTGAAATAAGCCAATCGCGAGTGACTGATCGAAGGGATGGGCTCCTCGCTCGACTTGCAGAGAGAAGAGCTGCGAGAGAGGATGGGGAGGTGGAAATGTCTGCCCTTGAGAATCTCCTTTGATTCCTTCGGAGTCCTTCGATGTCTGAAAAACCGTTGCCTGTTGATCCGTCCCTCTCACGACGCGATCTGTTGCAAGTCATGGTCGGAGCTGGGGCAGTTGTCCAACTGGCAGGCACAGCTGGCTCTGCCCCCCCCGCAGTGCGGGCGACAAATCCCATCGTGGAAGAGAACCTCAAAGAAGGCTCTCTCGACTGGCAATTGACTCGTGTCCGGTCCAAGGATGGGGATGGCTACCGTGCGAGCGACATCGAGGGGTACTGCTCGCGACAGAGTGTGAAGGCCGGCGAGTCGCTCGACATCTTCGTCTCGACGAATCCTCCTCGCCCGTTTCGGATTGAGATCTTCCGGACGGGGTATTACGGAGGTCGAGGGGCTCGGCTGATGACAACACTCGGCCCCTTCACCGGGACGAGCCAACCGGTGCCCGAGATCGGCCAAAAGAACCTGCACGAATGCCGCTGGGATAAGACCACATCGATCAAGATCCCTGACGACTGGCGGAGTGGCGTCTACCTGGGTCGGCTGAGCCTGGTCGAAGACGATCCCGCCAAGGGGTATTGGCAAAGCTACGTCGTGTTCATCGTGACCGATGACCGACCGGCGGACATTCTGCTTCAATGCTCCGATAACACTTGGCAAGCATACAACCGCTGGCCCAGCCACTATTCGGTCTACACCGATCCCAAAGGGAACCAGGGTCCGTGGGCGGATGTGAGTTTTGATCGTCCCTATTCGAAGTATTCGCAGATTTACGAGAACCCGCAGTCCACGGGTTCCGGAGAATGGCTCTGTTTCGAATTCCCACTCGCCTATTGGCTCGAACAGCAGGGCTATGACGTTTCGTATTGCTCGAATAGCGACATGCTGACGCCTGATCGTGGACTGAAGTGCAAGGCGTTTCTGAGTAACGGTCACGATGAATACTGGGACATCCGCCAATACGAGAGCGTCGTTAAGCTACGCGACGCAGGAGTCAACTTGATGTTCTTTTCGGGAAACTCGGTGTGCTGGGTCACACCACTTCGAGAGAGCCACTCCGGGAATCCAAACCGCATTATGTTCCGTGGCGGACCCTATGGAGGCCAGTACAAGTACGCGTCCGACCGCGACAAGGACCACGGCCCCTTTCCCCATCGTGGTCCCGACGAGGGATACCTGATGGGGTCCCGCAATATCGAACCCGTCAACGGGGGTGGCGATTGGATCTGTACCAAGCCAGAGCATTGGATCTTTGAGGGGACAGGCATGAAGCAAGGCGACCGCATCCCCGGTCTGATCGGCTGGGAATACCACGGTGACCCGCCGACCGACATTCCGGGTCTCGAAATCGTCGGTGCAGGAACTGCACTCCAAGGCGGAGTCAACCCGCAGCACTGGACCGCCACCATTTACCCCGGACCGAAGAACAACTTCGTCTTCAACGCCTCCACAATATTCTGGTGTCAGGATCTCTCCAGTCCGCCTGGCCACATGCTCCCCTGGTCTCACTACAGCCGCCCTCATGGCCCCGATGCGCGGGTGCAGCGAATCACGCAGAACCTGTTGGACCGCGCGATTGGCAAGTAAAGTCTGGCTGTTCGATGTGGCGTCGACTTCGGTTCACTCGCCAAATTGAGATCGCAGACGAACCCTTCCGGAGTATGGTATCCTCAGTCGAGTCGCGACGGACAAAGACCTCCGTTGGGCAGACACAAGAGCTTCAGTGAGATCGAATCGATGGCCAGACCAGAGTGGGCGAATTGGAATGGCAGCGAGATGCCACTCAGCGAAGTGCGAGTCTCGGTGACCGACCGGGCCTATTTCTTTGGAGATGGCGTCTACGAGGTCTTCCGCGTCTACAACGGTCAGATGTTTCTCGATCGCCCGCATTTTGCTCGACTGAGAGATTCCCTGGCTCAGATGCGAATTGTGACCGATGTCAATCGCCTGGAACAACGGGTGCGAGAGACGCTGTCTCACAGTGGGGTTCGTGAAGGGCAAGTCTACTTGCAGGTCTCACGTGGGGAGGCTCCACGATCGCACTCTTTTCCCAATCCGCCTGTGACTCCCAATGAACTGATTTATGTTCGGGAGTACGACAAAGACCCGTATGCTGCATATCGTGCATCCGGAATTCGCGTATTGATCGTGCCCGATCTGCGCTGGAAGAGATGTGATATTAAGTCACTGAATCTCCTTGGAAATGTTCTCGCCTCTCAGGCTGCCGATGAGGCCGGTTGTCAGGAAGCGATCATGGCACTCGAAGACGGGACAATCACAGAGGGCTCTCATTCGACTGTGTTTGGTGTTCGAGGTGGGGCTCTCGTCACAGCTCCGCTGGAGGCGAACATTCTTCCCGGAATCACCCGCAAGCTGGTACTCGAACTTGCGGATCGCTGCGGCATTCCGTTGGAAGAGCGACCGTTTCTCGTGGATTCGCTGCACGAGCTCGATGAGCTATTCGTGACGAGCACCATCGCGGAAGTGCTTCCGATCGTCGAGATCGAGGCCCATCCCTGGAAGTCCGGTGAACCCGGCCCCGTGACTCGCCGGTTGCAGGTGGCTTACCGAGACTATGTCTCAGCCGCCGTGGGTCCGCACTGAGACGCTGAACTGGAATTGGATTGCCTCCAGAATTAACATCCAGATACACTGATGGGTAACACCGCGCCGTAAGCTACTGGGGTGCACTCCAGTTCGCAGTGACTTGTGTTGTGAGATCCCTCGATGCTAACCATCCTCGGCCAGCCCGACGCCTCTCGCCGTGGTTTTTGTGACGGGATTTCTCGCCGGAGTTTTCTGACGGTCGGTGGGTTTGCTCTCGGGGGAATTGGGCTGTCTTCGGTGCTGCGTGCAGAGCCGATGAATCGTTCGCACAAGGCGATCATCAACATCTATCTTCCGGGTGGACCGTCTCACATCGACATGTGGGACCTCAAGCCCGATGCCCCTCGTGAGGTTCGTGGCGAGTTTAATCCGATCCAAACGAACGTCCCCGGAATTGAAATCTGTGAGCTGTTCCCGCGTATCGCTCAAATGATGGACAAATTCGTGTTGATCCGCGGGCTGTCCGATTCCAGTGGCGATCACGATGCCTACCAATGTATGACCGGTCGCAAGAAGAGCGACCGACAACCGCCCGGCGGATGGCCTTCCGCTGGGGCCTGGGTCTCTCAACAGCTGGGCCCCGTGAGTCCGGCGATCCCGTCGAATGTCGGGCTGATGTACCCCGTCGGAAACTGGGGCAATCCCTATTCTGGCGGGTTCCTCGGCGTGCCACATGCCCCCTTTAATGTGCTTGGACGGACCGCGCGCAGCTCGAACGAGAGCATGGTCCTGCAAGGCGTCACGCTCGAACAGCTGCAGGATCGCGTCAAGTTGCGAGGAGCGCTCGACTCACTCAAGCGTGGCTTCGACACGCATGGCACGATGGAGAGTGTTGATGTCTCCGTGCAAAAAGCGATGGGAATTCTCACCAGTACTCAACTGGCGAATGCTCTCGACGTGAAGCAAGAGGACCCTCGCGTGTTAGCCCGCTACGGGGAGAGCAACGAGGTCTTCCAACGGGATGGAGCCCCGCAGATGGTCGAGAACTTTTGCATCGCCAGGCGGCTGGTCGAAGCCGGCGCGAGATTCGTCTCGATGAACTACAGTCGCTGGGACTGGCATGGCGGAGACGGAATGAACTTCATCAAGTCCCGCGAAGAGTTCCCCAAGCTCGACCAGGCGCTGTCGACACTCATCACCGACCTGCATGAGCGCGGCCTCGACCGCGACGTCTCAGTGGTCATGTGGGGTGAGTTCGGACGCACTCCCCGAATCAACAGCATGAACAGCCGAGACCACTGGCCACAAGCGAACTGCGCCGTGATGGCAGGCGGCGGTATGCGCACCGGCCAGGTCGTAGGCAGCACGAATCGCAAAGGTGAAACACCCGAAGACCGCCCGGTCAAGTTTCAGGAAGTCTTCGCCACGCTGTATCACAACGCCGGGATCGACGTGGAGAACATCCGAGTCTTCGACCAGGCGGGAACGCCGCAGTATCTGGTTGAGCAGGACGCCAAGCCGATGCGTGAATTAGTGTGAATGCGGGATTGACTCTACGCGGTCATTCCTGAAGATGAGCCCCTGATTTAGAAATGGGGCTTGCCAGAGAGTCACCTTCCCATCGTGAGTGGCGATGGCGAGTGCGTCGCCTTGTGGGGAGAAAGCAAGGCTGTTGAGCTTCTGCTCTCCGACGCGTATCGAGGTCAACGGCTGATGATTCTCCGTTCTCCACAGGCGAATCCAGCCTCCTTCATCCCCCGTGGCGAGGACCTTTCCGTCGGGCGAAAGTGCCATGGAGCACACCCCCTTCTCATGTCCAGTGAGCGAGCCGATGGACTTACCGGTGGAACGACTGCGAAGACTGATGACACCCTGCATTTGACCCAGCGCGACTGTGTCCCCATCGGGCAGCAGAGCCACACTGTACACGTCGAACTCCTCATTCCAATTGTGAACGACGCGGTCTTTCTGGGTCAGGTCGCGAAGACAAACCGATGATGCATTGGAGACCGTCAGAAGAGTTCGATCCTCATCGAGAAACATGATTTGACGGATCGTCGCATCGTGGTCCTGAAATCGGTGCCGAATTTGGAGTGAGTCCGCATCCCACAGCAAGACTTCACCATCATTGCCTCCTGTCGCAATCAAGCTTCCATCTGGACTCCAAGTCAGGGTGCGGGACTTGCGGTGCTCCTC
>Ga0105047_10008239_pt1 | contig 17388 bp, 9 predicted proteins | sample MAT04_FD_78384 | JGI IMG/M metagenome (GOLD analysis project Ga0105047, IMG submission 78384) | Freshwater microbial communities from Lake Fryxell liftoff mats and glacier meltwater in Antarctica - MAT-04 (megahit assembly) | ecosystem: Environmental > Aquatic > Freshwater > Ice > Liftoff...
CTACTCAAACAAGGGAGATTGGAACCTTTCGCACACGCGAGCCGTTGAGAAAGCGTTCTCAAACAAATGGTTTGAAAGGGCAGGCTTGAAAATTGTCTCTAATCTCGGATTGGAGCATTGGTTGCCCATCAATGAATGGGTGAAGTTAGTGTGAAGAGCCGTGTACTGACCCGTAAGCACGGTTCTGTGGGAGGACGGAAGCCTTACGGCTTCCTCTTGCTCGATAAGAATCGGCGTGGCAACCGCTGCAAAAAGCACTCAAATCTAGGTAATTCCGATTTTATAAACACCCTTTAAGAAATTAGAGACTATTCTAAATTGTTGCAGGCTCTAATATTGGCCATACTCGGGAGGTTTCACGAAAATACCCCATTTACCGTGGGGTCGACTTCCATTTACCCATTCCTTCCAAGATGACATCGGATAGCCTACCGATGCCGTGTAATCTAAACGCCACAATTCTAATCGAGCCGTACCGGGATTGACTACAAAACCGAATTCATCCTTCATCCAATTTGAATCGGCAAAAATAAGCGGATTGGGAATTGCATAACCAAGCTTGCGAGCTGCTTGATTGATATGAAAGTGGTAATCGTAACGGGTTGAGGTGGACATTTCTCGAATACAAATTAAAGCCTTGCAGGCTTCCTGTAGATTATGAGAGCTCATGATTAATGAGAGCCGAGAAAGAGAAATATTTTCAAGAAGTTTCAGAATATCTTCTCTTTTGTGTTGATCTATACCAGGTAAATGTTCAAGGATTTGACTCACTCTTTTTTTGAGTTGATCGGTATGAAAAAAAGGAAGGTGCTTGAATAAAGCGCTATCGACTTCATCGATCGATAAAACCGGTCTTTTATGAAATTGTAACCCTTTATCTTGCTCGAATGTGTCGAATATCATTTCGCGTAAGGAGAGGGAGGTAAGAGGTCCTTTAAGATCTCGAAAAACGTTTTTAAAACGAGGTTGATAGTTTTCCGGAATTTTTTCGCCCAAAATTTCTATAAAATAGCGAATCATTTCATCGTCGAGTAATAATCCGCTAATAAAAATTTCCGCGGGTTTAACAAAACGATCCCTTACTGAAGTGTAGGTAAACTCGTCGTTTTGCCAAGCTTCGTAAAAAGGATAAGTGTTTGGCTTAAGAAGAAAAGCATGCGTGGGGGAATGCATGAGAAGAGAAAAGCGCTGCTTCTTCAGATAAGGATCTAAATAACGATAGGGCATGAGTTTCAAAGTATCAACAATAAAGACTAATAGCTCCATTTCATTTTCCACCCATTTCTCTTCTTGTAAAGGTTTTTGGCCTATTCCATAGTAGCAGTTAACTAAAGTATTCATTGTACCGCCGGAAGTATATGACCAGGGTTTTTTTTCAATTTTTTCCAAATGATTCAAAGGATCTTGAATAACAGAAGTTTTGTGAGCGGTAGCCATGCGATAAAAGGCTGTTTCTTGAAATTCTTTAGTTCTTATGTAGGTAATAATATTGGAAACAATTTCTGCAAAATCTCTTTCCACCTCCTTGTCGATTAACGAAGTTATATGAGGTTCTGTCGCTACAAAAAAAGAAGTAAGGGATTCTACGTAATCATTCAGGCCTCTTAAGCGCGTCCATTGAGACGGGTTATTACGCCCATGTTTATAAAGTAAACGAAAGCCTGCAGGGCTATCATCAAAAGGATTCGATTGAACTTCTTGCATATCTGCATCATAGACTTCTTGGAAATATTCTTTAAACAATTCGATATAAGATTCATAAAGCGTGTCATATAGATGGACAAACGCTTGAGCTTTTTGTCGAGCGATATTTCTTTGATCTTCTAAAAGTTGATATTGATTTAAACGATTTTGATAATCCATTTTCAACCACTGCATTTCTTTTTCACCAGAAGTATGGCGTAAGCGCGACTCTAAAGTTTTAACTTGAGCATAAGCGGCTTCACATTCATATTGGAGATCTTGAGTTAATGCATTAATTTGATTAAGCTTACTTTGAATTTTAGACTGAATTTGCTCTCCGATTCCACCTGGCTCATCAGCCGACATGCCTAAGCCTGCGTAAAGGTTCCAACTTGTAAACTCTAACTTGGTTTCCGAAAAGGAAGCCAAAGTAAACTCCCAAGCTTTGAGAAGAGGATTATCTGCTAAGGCTTTAAAAGCATTTTTGGCTTGATCGAAAAATGAATAAAAATTAGAACATTTTTCACCTATTGTCATCGATAACTTGGTTTTATTCACCGGTAAAATGAAAAGTTGACTTTGCATCATATCCCTTGGTCTATTTTCATATTCCTTCAGGGACTGCTCGCTCAATCCTAGTGTTTCTAATAAAACTATCCGAATAATTTCTTCAGCTGTTGTGATGTAGTAGGAATCATAACATTTTTGTTTAAAAATACGTTCAAGCCATTTTTTTAACTGGATAATTTTATTTTTATCAGCTTCATTTTTTGCAAGCAAACCCATTGCTTCAAATGCTGCTATTAAACCGGGAGAATACCAAATTTCCGGTGAGATTCCTTGGCTTGTTTTTTTCACAACCAAAGGTTTTTTAAGATCTCCGTTTCCCCACGTGTCGCTTAAAGGAACTGAATACTCTATTCCTTCAAAAGTACGTTTCAAACTGCAAAAGGTCAAAAGGTCAATGAGATCCTGTAAAAATAGTTCCGGCTGCTCGGCTTGGATAATTTCTGCAGGCGCAGTCGCAAAGCAAGATCCTACATTTTGCCTAAGCAGGCAAAACCAAGCAGCCAAAACAGCCCGTTTTGCATGAACATCTGTTAAAGCGATGAATGAAGAAGGCAATAGTAAGGTTTGACGGATCAAATCTTCAGCAAGTTTATTAGAATAGGGACGATCAATTTTTTTTAATAATAAAACAACTTCTTTGTTATTTACTAGTTGATTTAAAACAGACAGGATGTGTTCTTGTCGTTTGGCATCATATTGACGATTGGGGCCTAAAGAGTATAAATTCGATTTTAACCGGTCAATTAACCCGGGTATAAGGTCTGTGCGAAGGTCACCTTTTTCGTTGATCAACAAATCGGCTAGATTTTTAGTTCTTAAAACGTTTCTAACCGAACAGCTCTCTTGAATTTGGGATTTATCTAGCCTTCTAGATAATTCCTCATATTCTTCAGTTAAAAACTCGAAAGAAGGATCTTTAAGTTTTTTACGCTCTGCTCGGCATTCCCGTGCAACAAGAGCAAAAATTCTTGGATAAAATAAAGAATCATTTAAAACAGCTTTAACGGATGAAAGAAAATCATTAAGGCTTTTTCTCGACACAATAATTCCCACTAGAAATTTAAAACTTCACTTATCTTGATTTAAAACTTATGTTCACACTTCAAATGGCCAAGAGCACTCGAATTTATCGGATTCGCATTTGAAAACAGACTCTAAATTTCTTTTTAAGCGCTGCTTTAACAACTTGCAAGATGCCACGTTCTTTTTGAAAAGATTCAGAAGCGGGTAAATAAGAGCATATAACTATTGATTTTATTTTACTATTTTTCAATGTGTTTCATACGCTTCCTTTTAGAAATTCTTCCGAAAATTCGTTAATTGCTGTCGATCGATCATTGTTGAAAATAATTATGGAAATGTGGATCCAAGTAGCACGACAGGTCCTTTGACTACAGAGCCTGGATTGGCAAGAATCGACTTTGATCCCTCTAAAGGAGATTCAAAAGTAACATGGGAAAACCGTGACATTTCGATTCCTTCAATCGTGACAGCATTTTCCAAAGCCGATGGTCTGATTTATACATACGCTAAAGATTCTCGTGGATGGTACTTTGCAGCGGTGGATTATCGCAATGGAAAACTCGTGAGTTCGGATCGCATTCTCAGTTCAGGAATCGTAGCCGATTTTTTAGGCAACAATTTTTACGGTGGTCTTAATATTGGGCCCGATAAATCCGTTTATGCAGGAGTATTCGGCGGTATTGTAGAAAGGCGGCCTAATTCTTGTAGAAAGGAATAAAGAGCAGGTTTCTAGATTATTAGCTGCTTGAACTCTCATTTTGCTCCGGAATCTCTCCATCACAAAGAAAAAGAGAACGATAGTTCGTATTTTCAGGAACAGCAGTAATCATAATTTTCGTATATAAGTTTTTTTTGAATAAATGAATCAAATATCTATTTTCTGGACTTTTGACAAATTAAAAGGGGAAAATCTATGCCTTATTTTTTTATAACCTTTTATATACTCACTGGAGGGCTTTTTTATCCGTTATTAGGGCCGCATTGGGATTTTTCGCGATTTACAGGTTTGGTTGTGAAATGTGTTAAATCTCGAAAAAAACGCGAGTTTTGAGTCATTGAGATCGAACAAGGATCTGAACGACTTGTAAAGTATTTATCAAAAAGCAAAAAATTACAAAATATCATAAATTTGTCAAAAGTCCAAAATTTTAACTATCTTTTATTTTTTTAGTCAACTGATCTATATTCTTATTCTGAATTAAATAATTTATTTAAAAATTCAATAAATTGAAATATTTTTTTTGTTGTAAATGTTTATTAAGTTTTTTTAACTAAAGAAATTACTTGAAATTCTCCAAGGCAAGATCATCTTAAAAATTAGGACAGAAACGAGGGTATAGCTTGTAAACTTCAAGATAAGACGAGAATTTTGAAGGAAAGTGTTCTATTCAGGATCTACGGAATGGGGGTTAAAAAAAGGTTTCTTGGAACTTACGCATCTCAAACTCACTGAGACAAATATCTCTGCCGGTCGAAAAAAGTTTACAATCCACTTTAAAAATTCATTTTTTTTCCTTTTTCTAGTAAACTGATTTTCTATAAATAGATTAAAGGAAATCCCATCATGATTATTAAATTTAAAGATTCTTCCATCGAATTACCAGAAAAAAGTAATGCAAAAGATTTGGCGGATAAATTAAATCTCAAAGGGCCCCATGAGGCTCTTGGAGCTTGTGTCAATGGAAAAACTGTCGATCTTTCCCACGCGCTCGAAGAAGGCGATCAGGTCATTCTCTGGAATTTTAATGATCCTGAAGGGAAAGAAATTTATTGGCATACTTCTGCACACGTTTTAGCACAGGCTGTTTTACGCCTTTGGCCTGATGCACAGCCGACAATAGGTCCTCCTATTGAAAATGGATTTTATTATGATTTTGCTAATCTTCACATTTCAGATGCAGATTTTGAGAATATTGAAAAAGAAATGCAACACATCATTAGCACGAATTATATTTCGCAAAGGGAAGAGATTGCTTCAAAACAAGAAGCCCTTAAACTTTTTGCAGGTAATCCCTACAAATGCGATTTAATCGATAGTTTTGAAGAAAATGCCTCTTTATCAGGATATCGACAAGGCGAATTTTTTGATTTATGTCGCGGACCGCATCTGTATAATTTAGGTAAGATTAAGTCTGTAAAAATCATGAAAATAGCCGGCGCTTACTGGAGAGGAGACTCTAAGAATGAGATGTTGACACGTATTTACGGCATCACTTTTCCCGAACGTTTGCTTCTAAAAGAATATCTTTATCAGTTGGAAGAAGCAAAAAAACGCGACCATAAATTATTAGGGCAAAAACTGGATCTTTTCTCCCTTAAAGAAGAGGCTCCCGGAATGCCTTTCATTCATCCGAAAGGATTGATTGTCTGGAATGAATTGATTGCTTATCTGCGGGAATGTTTGAATCGTCATAACTATGTGGAAATAAAAACTCCTTCCATGATGACTCGTGAGCTGTGGGTAACTTCAGGTCATTGGTTAAATTATCGTCAAAACATGTTTACATCGCAAATCGAGGATCGAGATTTTGCGATCAAGCCTATGAATTGCCCTGGATGTATGCTTTATTATAAATCAAACACGCATAGCTATAGAGAGCTCCCTCTAAGAGTAGCCGAAATCGGAAATGTGCATCGATATGAACCTTCCGGTTCATTATCCGGCCTTTTTAGAGTGCGTAGTTTTCATCAAGATGACGCGCATATTTTCATGAAGCCTGAAGATATTCAAAATGAAATCAAGTCAGTGCTTAACTTGGCAGATGAAATCTACACGACATTCGGTCTTAGCTATCGTTTAGAGTTATCGACTCGGCCCAAGGAAAATACGATCGGTACAGATGAAGAATGGGATACTGCCACTGCTGGTCTTAAGGGTGCCTTGGATGAAATGGAACGTGAATACCGCATCAATGAAGGAGACGGGGCATTTTACGGTCCTAAAATTGATTTCCATATTCGCGATGCGATCAATCGTAGTTGGCAATGCGGAACCGTCCAACTTGACATGGCTTTACCGGAAAAATTTCATTTAGAATATACTGCACAAGATGGAACTCATAAACGTCCGGTCATGATTCATCGTGCTATTTTTGGATCTATCGAGCGCTTTTTCGGGATTTTAATCGAGCATTTTGTGGGAAAATTTCCTTTGTGGTTAAGTCCTTCACAGATACGCATTATCACGGTAGCCGATAGGCACGAGCCATTTGCTCGAACGGTTGCGCAACGTTTTAAAGACGAAGGGTTCCATGTGGATGTGGATAGTTGCAGCGAGTCCGTTAACAAAAAAGTGAGAAATGCTCAGCTTGCTCAATATAATTACATTTTGACAGTCGGCGATAAAGAAGCTGAAAGTCAAAATGCCAATTTACGTACTCGCGATAATGTGGTGCATGGCGAGATAAATATTGAAGATTTTATCTCACGGATTAAGATAGAGCGGAAACAGCGTTTATTAGATTCGGTTTATAAAACAGATTTTAAAGGAAGTTAATATGCATGTAATAGCGATTAGCAGTTTTAAAGGGGGCACAGCTAAAACTTCCACGGCTTTGCATATAGCAGCTGCTCTGGTGAAATTTCATGCTAAACGAGTTTTGCTCATCGATTTTGATGCTCAAGCAAATTTAACAACCGGCTTAGGTTTAGACCCTGATGAAAATGATAGCTTAGCGCCTGTTTTACAAGGAGATAAACAAATTGAAGAGGTAATCAGAAATACGCATATCCCTCATTTAGATTTGATTCCTGCGGATACTTGGCTAGAAAGAGTAGAAGTAACAGGTATTCTTGCTGCAGATCGGTATTCACATGAAAAATTACGAGATTTGATCAAGCCCTTGCCTTATGACTTTGTTATTATCGATACACCCCCATCTTTATGTTGGTTGACAGAATCTGCCCTTATTGCGGCCAATCATACTTTGGTTTGCGCCACACCTGAATTTTATAGTGTCAAAGGCTTGGAGAGATTAAGTCTGTTTTTAAGTAGTATAGGTTTGCGGCACCCCTTAAATGTTTTAGGAGTGGTGTTGTCTTTTTGGAACGCACGCGGCAAAAGTAACCAAGCCTTTTTAGAAGCGATTGAAGCGACTTTTCCGGGTAAGGCTTTGCAAAACAAGATACGCCGAGATATTTCAGTTTCCGAAGCATCTATAATCGGTAAACCGGTCTTTGATACCGATTTTCAAAGTCGAGCATCGGAAGATTATATGGCCATGTCCAGCGAACTATTAGGACGATTGATCTTCTAAAACTTTAAAATCTCTAATAAGTAATTGGATGCTTGATTTATTAATTTGCGGTGTAAACGCAACTCGTAATTTTAAATGTTTTTTCCGTAAATGAATCCCTTGAGCTGCTCTCCCTAAAGCGACACCTTCTAAAACCCGATCACCTTGTTCAAGATAAAGTTTTAAATGAGTTTTGCCTACAATCTTAGGTGGCCAGGTCTGCCAAGCATCACAGTATAGAATCGGCTGAGAATTTTCATTACCGTACGGTTCTAGTAATTTTGCGGATTCCATAAAATCAAATGTCAATTCGCTAAACTTAACCTCGGCATCCAAGGTTAATTTGCTCATGACGTCTAATTCATTAAGATGCCGGTTTGCCGATGCAATGAATCGATTCTTAAATTCTTCTATATTTTCCTCTTTTACACTTAAACCGGCTGCAAAATCGTGCCCGCCAAAGTTTAGAAGAATATCTGCACTGTTTTTTAAGGTAGTAAGAAGAGGAAATTCATGGATCGATCTTACAGATCCTTTTCCAATCCCTTTGTCGATGGCGATCATCACAGTGGGGCGATTATAGAGTTTGGAAATACGAGTGGAGAGAATCGCGATCACACCCGGATGCCACTTTTCAGAGACCATAACAATCGCTTTGTTATCTAAAATGTTTGGATTTTCTAAAATGGTGGAGTCTACATCCACAGACATGGTGCGTTCAATTTTCTGACGTTCAATATTATTTAAATCGAGCTCCAAAGCCATTTTTTCAGCTAATTCAGCTTGTTTAACTAAAAGCATCTGAACGCCCTTGCGAGGATCGTCGATTCTCCCTAAACTATTAAGGCGTGGAGCGATTTTAGAAGCGATTGTGAAAGTGTTCAATTCATTGACATCGACATCACAAATGGAGAATAGTTTAACCAGTCCCATGCGCTTACCTTTTCTCAATTGACGCAGGCCGTATTTAACCAAAATTCTATTTTCCATTACAGATAGAGAGCCCATATCGGAAATCGTGCCCAATGCAACCAAGTCTAAATAACGTTTTAAATCAATTTTTTTGTTAGGGATTTTACCGTCGGATGTCAATTGGTTTGTTACGCCATGCGCTAATTTAAAAGCCACGCCTACACCCGTTAAATCTCGGTTAGGGTACTTGTCGTTAACAAGTTTAGGATTAAGAGTTGCGACGCAATGAGGAATTTTGTCGGTCGGTTCATGGTGGTCTGTAATGATGACATCGACGTTATGGGCAGCAACTTCAGCAATCTCTGTCGCTGCTGTGATGCCGCAATCTACAGTGATAAGCAACTTGCATTCGTTAATTAAAGCATATTCTAAGGCTTCGACGATTAAGCTTTGACGAAGTGTTCCACGATTGGAGACATAGAAAAAAACATTTGCACCTAAATCTTGTAAAAACTCGGTTAACAGTGTTGTGCCGGTCATCCCATCAACATCGTTATCTCCGTAAATTAAAATATTTTCATGATTTTGGATCGCTTTGCAAACTCTTTCAACGGCTTGCGGCATTTCAGACATTAAAAAAGGATCGTGAAGATCCGGTAATTTAGCATAAAGGTAGTCGTGAATTTGTTCAAAAGACCGAAATCCTCTAGAAACAAGAATTTGGGCAATGACAGGATGTAATTTAAACTCCTTAATGATGCTTTCCTTCAGTTGTTCGTCCTTTCGAGGGTAGATCCAAATCGGATCCTCATGTGGGGGCGTGGAATGCATCAGACTCAAACTCCATTTATATCGTTCTTAATCTCTCAATTTTGAATGTGCATAGTACACTTTAAAGCTTAAATTTGTGGTTTAGACTTGTCAAATAAACATTCAAAAACTTAAGAATCAAGCGAATAAGTCATTTCTATTTCAATTTATAGTAGTCATCACAAAACGCGATCAAGTTTCCGACTAATTACCATTTTATGTTTCATTTCATCAAAGTCAAGTTAAATGTCAGTTTATAATGAATTTACATGAATTCTCAATTTGAGCTAAATTGGGTATATTCAAATATACCCTTTTATAGATGAAGGATTTTTCTTGCTCTTTTAATTAAATTTATAAATAATTTAGATCTTAAGAACGTTTTTTCAGAAAACTGAATAGTTCTAATTATTTTCAAAAACTTTACATTAAACTAGTTTGAGGTTTATTTATGTCGCAAGGTACCAAACAAGAATTTGGTAAATGGCGGTCATTTTTTTGGCCGGTTCATGGGTTCGAATTAAAAAAGCTGCTGCCCATGTTTCTCATGTTTTTTTTCATTTCATTTAACTACACGATTCTAAGAGATACAAAAGATACGTTGATTGTTACGGCAGCCGGAGCTGAAGCGCTTCCTTTCTTAAAATCGTTTGGTGTGGTTCCTGCAGCTATTATTTTCATGATTATTTTTTCAAAATTAAGTAACGTATTGAGCAAAGAAAATCTTTTTTACGTCACGCTTTTACCTTTTATAATCTTTTTCGGATTGTTTGCTACCTTTATGTATCCTGCAAGAGAGTCATTAATGCCTATCGAGTCGGCAGCAACTTTTCGTTCTTACCTCCCGGGTGGATGGGTCGGATTAGCGGCAGCTTATGAAAATTGGATGTATTCGATTTTTTATATTTTAGCCGAACTATGGGGAAGCGTTGTCTTGTCTCTACTATTTTGGGGTTTTGCTAACCAAATCACCCGTGTAATAGAAGCAAAGCGTTTTTATAGCTTATTTGGCTTGGGAGCTAACCTTGCATTGTTAGTATCGGGACCTGCAATTGTATATGTGTCGGATATTCGCAAAACATTGCCGGCCGATGTCGACGCTTGGCAGATTTCTTTGAATTATTTGATGACGATGGTCGTGATTGCGGGTTTAGCTGTGATGGCTATTTACTGGTGGATTAATCGTAACGTTCTTACCGATACTCGTTTTTATGAGCCTGCTGTGGTAAATCCTAAAAAGAAAAAAACCAAAATGTCACTGAGCGATAGCTTTAAATTTATTTTCACATCTAAATATATTCTCTGTTTGGCGATGTTAGTTATCGCTTACGGAATTTGTATTAACTTGGTCGAAATTACTTGGAAGAGCCAGCTTAAAATTCAATACCCTAATCCGAATGACTATAGTTCATTTATGGGGTGGTTTTCATTCTGTACAGGTGCCGTCACTATTTTAATGATGTTGTTTGTGGGTGGAAATCTGATCCGATGGAAAGGTTGGGGTTTTGCCGCTATGGTTACGCCAGTCGTTCTGTTGATTACAGGTATAGGTTTCTTTTCTTTTGTTATTTTCAGAGACAACTTAGCCGGAGTAATTGCAGCAATCGGCTCCACACCTCTCTTCTTGGCGGTGATGTTCGGAGCGGCTCAAAATATTATGAGTAAGTCTGCAAAATATTCGCTCTTTGATCCGACAAAGGAGATGGCTTATATTCCATTAGATGAAGATTCTAAAGTGAAAGGTAAAGCGGCCGTTGACGTTGTGGGTGCCCGCTTAGGTAAGTCGGGTGGATCGATGATTCAAATGTCCTTACTGGCATTCGGAACATTAGCCACAATTACGCCTTATATAGGAGTAATTTTAATGATTGTGATTGTCGGTTGGTTGTACGCAGCACGTTCATTGAATAAACAATTCTTGAGCTTAACTGCAGCGCCTAAAGCGGATGGAGAAATTAACAATGAACCTGTAACAAGCTAAAATTTAGATTGTTTTTATAGGGAAAAATAGCTTAGAGCAAAAGAATAAAAATTCTTAGCTTTGGGCTATTTTTTTTCTTATGTGACAAACAGTTACATTTTTTGAAGAAAATGTGACTGTTTGGCATTTCTTTCGAATGAAAAATGTGGAATGTCTCACTTTTAAAGAATAATCGATCGATTGTTTTTACCAAAGAAAATCGAAATAATAGCATTATCCAAAAAATCATTTAGCATTTCTTTAATTTATGTAGACAGAATCGAACTTAATTTGTTATTCTGCCTGTTTTATCTAAGAATTATTGTCTTTTACCGGACTGTACAGAGGAAAAATCATAATGGAAAAACAGAAGCGTTGGCAATTTTACTTAATCATTGCTGTATTGGTTCTTACGCTCTATAACATTTTACCGACTATTTTCTATTACTCGAAACCATTGAATGAACCCATAGATGCGCCACGCGCTGAAAAAGTGGCTTCATCCATTATGACTCGAGTGAACGATTTAGCCGGGGATTCTAAAGAGTGGTTGTACTCTTTTAATGATATGCTTGGCATTAAACCGATTTCTATCGATTTAGATCCATCGAATGCAGGACTTATTCAAATTGCTTTTAAAAATGAAAAAGATGCCGAACTTTTTAATCGTTTTTTACCACGAGCCGGACAACTTATTCCTTTTCTTCCTGCTCAACTAGAATTAACTCCTGAAAATACTTCTACGGATGCTTCACGCGTTTATGTGCAAAGGAATGTCGATTTTCTTCTCGATCCGAATGAAACAGATCAATTGTTTCAATTTGTTTCGAAGTATAATGCAGACAACATGATCAACGAGCAATATAAAGAGCTTGTCGATGATCGATTCATTCAAATTGCTAAAGCAATTGCCGGGCCAAGCAAAACCGCTATTCAATTAGCAGCCATTAATTCAATCAGTTCCGAGCAAAGTAATGAGATAATCATGAATATTGCTCGGGAAATTGTCGATTTAGATGGCACCTTGGGAAGAGAAAATCCTATTACTAAGCGTTATTATGCAAGTTTTACACAGATTGATGCTAAAGATAGAGAAAATTTGGTGTCAAATTTTTCAAGTAAGCTTGAACTCTTAGAGAAGTATTTTAAAACTCAAGCTCACACGATTGAAACAGAGCAAACAGCGCGGCAAGATCAGGATTTGCCTCAAGATACCAACCAGCTGCAGCAGCTCGCGTTTTTGAAAAACCAAATACAAACGCTTGAAAGTGCTTTTTTAATTCTTAGTAAGCATCAACCAGAATTTGAAAATGGAATTTTGCCGATCACTCAAAGTAAAATTCAAGAAATTTTAACTTCAGAAAATCATAATGGAATTCAAGAAGTTAATTTAGAAGGCTACAATCCTTTAATCAAAGGATTAAGGATTAATTGGGAAAGCAGCAAAGTTGCATTAATCGTTTATGACGATCTTCAAAAATTACGTTTACAGGAAGCTAAAACAGAAAAAGAACATTATTTGAAAGAAAAAGCAAATCAATATTTAATTAATACGATTGCTCAAATAGCCAGTTCAGCCGATGAAGTGTTTAAGCCTGGTGAAGAAACGTTTGTTGTAAATTTAGACGCTCTTCCAAATAGCAGTAGTTATTTAACAATGAATTTAAGCTATCTTGCAGGCGTACAAGCGCGTCAAGTTCTTGATCAATTATTGCTTTCTTGGTCGCCGAGCCATGCCGATTTAGTGCGAGAGAATTACCCTGTTCGGGATTACAAGGGTTACCGTTCGGAAAAGCCAGAAAATCAAAAATTAGGCTTAGTTGTTTACGCACCTGCATTATCCGGAACGACTCCTCCTTCTGGTTTTCATAACGGTTCAATTTATGTGATTGCAAAAGGAATGGATGCTGTTATCAAAAAATATGAGGACAATCCTACTGCTGCTGAAAATCAAGGCCTAGTGGATGACTTTAAGCAATTGAGCGGTATTTTGCGACAAATGGGCTTTATCGGATACTCAGGTTCAGTATTTGACTTGGCTAAAGAATTCAATAAAGATCACATTTTTGAATATAACGATTACTACGGAACTCTTCTGCAGGCGACAAGAGAAGATTTTCATGTGCAAGGAAGTAAACGCTTTGCTGTTTTAGATTTCTCAGACGTGGAACAACGTATTTTGACAGCAAACAAAATTGATGATCGCGTCCAAGAAGATTTATTGAAATGGAGAGAAACTTATCAAGCTGCCCAAGTTGATCTGAATGCAAGAAGTAAATACACAGTTCCGCCTCCGACTAAAAACGTTTATTGGCAAAATCTAAAGTTGAGCGCGACTAAATATTTTCGCGGAGACGATCGCAAAATTTTGAAATGGGGATTAGATTTATCGGGTGGTAAAACTGTACGAATCGGTTTAATTGACCATAACGGACGTCCTGTAACTGATCCCGCAGATCTCAACCAAGCGGTTAATGAGCTTTATAGTCGCATCAATAAGATGGGAGTTGCTGAAAGAACGATTCGTATTGAAAATTCAAATATTATTTTGGATTTTCCGGGTTCCCAAAATTTATCTGCATCGGACTTGATAAAAGCTTCAGCAATGTATTTTCATATTGTAAATGAGAAATTTACTCCTAACAACCCTACTCTTTCATCTGCTGTAACCCGGTTTTTACAAGATATTTGGAATGAGGCTGTTGTTACGAATCGTAAAGATATTGAAAGCGTTAATGAAATTGCATGGCAACATCTTGGCGGTGATTTGGAGCTTTCTACAAGCATTTCCCCTCGAAGCGAATCAGCCAAGCTTCTTTATGATAATGGGTTACGCTTAGCTAATCCTAAAGAAAGATCGGCAAGTCCGGCCTACGAAGATACTCTTTCTACTCTAGCATTATTTCGTGGCGGAGAATCAAGTGAATGGGGCAATCAAACGAATCCATTGATCGTTGTTTTTCATAACTATGCATTGGAAGGATCGAATCTTGAAAATGTGAATGCGAGCTATGACTCGACACAAGGAAACATTTTAACTTTCGGTGTGAAAAGTTCATATGAAGGAGCTAAGGATTCGGGAAGTCCGCGAGATAATTTTTATGGATGGACATCGCAATTTGCAGAAGACAAAATATCCGGCACACCGAAAGAAGCTTATTCCGATGCAAGAGGCTGGCGGATGGCTGTGATTTTGAATGGCAGTATTATTACTTCGCCCACGCTTAACTCGGCTTTAAGGGACGGGGGAACAATCACTGGAAGATTTTCGCAAAGAGAAGTGAATCAATTAGCTGCCGATTTAAAAGCCGGTTCTTTGAGCTTTACTCCTCGCATTCTTTCCGAGGCGAATGTTAGCCCAGAATTAGGTCAAGAAGAGCGGGCTAAAGGAATTTTTGCATCATTAATTGCATTGGCTCTTGTTGTTGTGGCCATGATCAGTTATTACCGTTTTGCAGGTTTAGTTGCTTCTTGTGCAGTTTTATTGAATATTTTGATTATGTGGGGCGTATTGCAAAACATAGGTGCAGTATTAACATTACCCGGAATTGCTGGTATTGTTTTAACCATCGGTATGGCAGTGGATGCGAACGTGTTGGTATTTGAACGTATCCGTGAAGAATTTAGGCTAACAGGGCGCATAGGTTCGGCGATTCAAGCGGGATATCGCAAAGCATTTAGTGCGATTGTCGATTCCAACATCACGACCATTATTGCGGCATTGATCTTGATTCAATTTGATTCAGGACCGATTAAAGGTTTTGCTGTCACATTGATCATCGGTATTTTATCCTCGATGTTTACTGCTCTGTTTATGACAAGGTATTTCTTTGCCGGATGGGTCAAAAATCCTAATCATAAGCAATTAAACATGGCTCAATTTTTGAAAGAAACAAATTACGATTTCTTAGGTAAAGCGAGACCGGCCATCATTCTTTCCGTGATTGTAATGTTGCTGGGTACATTCTTCTTCATCTCTGAACGTAAGACAATTTTTGGAATGGATTTCACCGGAGGTTATTCTTTAACTCTAGATGTTGAAGGGAAGCCGAATCATCCAAATTATAGATTGGAAGCAATCGAAGCCTTTTTAAATAAAGGTGCTTCACGTACAGATTTTGAAGTTAGAGAATTAAGTCGCCCTGATCATTTGCGTATTCAGCTTGGAACAAGTATGGACGAAAAAGGCCATCCTTTCTACCAAATGCCGGAAACAAATAACGAAGGCATTTACTCCTATGAATATCAAAGGGATCCTCGCTTACAATGGGTAATAGAAGCATTGAAATCGAACGGGTTGGAAATACCTAAATCTGAGTTGACGAATTTGCAAAAGAACTGGTCGATCATGAGCAGCCAGTTTTCAGATTCGATGCGTAATAACGCACTTCTTGGATTAGGCTTCGCCTTACTTGCAATTTTGATCTACATTACTTTCCGCTTTGAATTTAAGTATGCAGTCGGAGCTGTGGCGGGATTAGCACATGACGTCTTTATTACACTGGGAATACTTGCTTTCTTTAATGCGATAGGATTCGCAGTGCAGATTGATTTGCAGGTGATAGGTGCGATCATGACAATCATCGGTTACTCTCTAAACGATACAATCATTGTTTTTGATAGAATACGTGAAGATGTGAAACTCATGAAGCGGATGTCATTTAAAGAAGTGATTAATCATGCAGTAAATGTGACCTTAAGTCGTACCATTATGACATCGGGTACAACGCTCCTTGTGTTATTAGCTTTAGTATTGTTAGGTGGTCACTCCATCTTCTCTTTCTCTCTGGTGATGACAATAGGGGTCTTAGTGGGGACTTTATCTTCACTCTTCATTGCACCGCCGGTATTACTCTATTTCCATAATAAAGAAGTAGAACAAAGAGAAAGTCATAAGAAGGCGATCACTAAAAAGGCCTAAAGGCAATTCTTTAGGAATGATGCTAGAAAACAAAAAATGGCCCATCGCATTTTTGATGCGATGGGCCATTTTGTTTATTGGAACTATTGCATTTCAAAACTTCACAACATTGAATACGATCACAAATATTTATTCGAGGTAGAGCATTAGGGTGATTACTGCCGCCGCTTCACGGCTCTATATACAATACATTTAATTGCACAAGCTGACGAATGTGGCTACATGCTTTTGCCGCCTCGCGGCTATATCAAACGGGTTAAATCGAGTTTTCTGAACGAAAATTCGAGTTTGGGTCTTTTTTAAGCCGCGATAATACCTCATTTCCCGTAAAAACTATAACTAGTACACTGTCAAGACAGCATTGATGGGTAAAGTTTACGCAATTTTATCCTTGCATCTGCGGTTGTAAATTGCCAATCGGCAATTATTTTTTTATCATTTCTTGCTGTAGTGCAGGCTTCCACTTCTTCCGCCATATCAGACCTTTCACCTATTCTCCGATCTAAACATTGTCGATTCAAGTGACTCAATTCTATTTCAGCCATGTTTAACCAGCTTCCATGTTTTGGCGTTTAGTGGATTTCAAATCTATCTGCAATTCTCTTCGCTTCCGATGGCTCAAAAGCCTCATGCAAAGAAGATTTATGATGCGTATTCAAATTGTCCATTACAAATATAATTTTTTCAGCTTTGCTATAATGATTGTCAACTAGATCTTTTATATATATTGCCCAATCAACTTGTGTTCGCTGTTCAGTTATTTTGGTAAAACACATCCTTGTAATTGCTCAAACCCCATGAATATACTTGCTGTTCCGTTACGCTCATATTCTGTATCATATTTAAGAACTTCCCCTGGCTGCATCGGTAAAGGCTCTCTAACTTCTTTTGTTAATTGTTTACTTGATTCGTCCATCCATACCACTGGATATTTAGGGTCGTATGGGCGCTTATAAATATCTAAAACTTCTTCCATTTGACAGACGAATTCTGCATTAGTTCTGCGAGGAATGGACCATTCTTTTTTTTTGCCAAGGCTTAATTTCGTTTTTTTTAAAGCGTTTCGAACCGTTTCATGTGAGATCGAATCTACATATTCCATTTCAACCATTTTATCTGCTAATAACCGTAAAGTCCATTTAGCATGGCCTACTGGAGGTTTTCCATAAACAAGAGCTACGAGATATGCTTCTTCTTCCCCTTGAATAATTCGCTTTTTTCTATTTTTTTGGATTGATCTATCCAGGGTTTTTTCCAATCCTTCTTCTACCAGC
>Ga0105047_10008241_pt1 | contig 17387 bp, 17 predicted proteins | sample MAT04_FD_78384 | JGI IMG/M metagenome (GOLD analysis project Ga0105047, IMG submission 78384) | Freshwater microbial communities from Lake Fryxell liftoff mats and glacier meltwater in Antarctica - MAT-04 (megahit assembly) | ecosystem: Environmental > Aquatic > Freshwater > Ice > Liftoff...
ACCAGCTTAGTTTTGACGTCGTTCCACGACGGCGTGGTTTTCTTGGTGGCCATCCCAGCTATTCCTTGTCGGTGTCGGGCTTGCCGCCGGTTTCGATCTGTTTGAGCATCCGGTCGAAATCGCTCTCAAACAACCGGTCCTGCACGATGCGGTATTTCTCGAATTCGCTTTCGGCGTGAACCTTGGCAAGTTCCGCTGTGACCTTACCGGCATTCTGAAGAACTTCCCGGTCCCAGAGTTTCAGGAACCCGCTCAAGCGCTCTTCCCAATCCTGCATGGTCATCGGGATTTTGCGCATGGCCTGAAGTTCGGCCATATCCAGATACGCAGAAACGATCCGCTGCAGCTGCGCCAGCTCGAAATCCGAGAGGTAGTTCTTGGCAACCGACACATCGTATTTGTGGATCTTGCCTTGGGGCGCGCCTTCCCAGTGGGTCAGGCCCATGTTTCCCTTCTGGTGATCTGCCCGGTCCACGATCACCTCGGCTGCTGTCTGCCCGTGGATGGCGTAGTGCAGCTTGTTCTGCACGGCGGCAAAGAAGCGCTTGGTCGCCGTGGCCGACGTGTCGTAATCCAGTGCCGTGGCGTAGATGTCGGTGATTTTTTGATAGAACTTGCGCTCGGAGAGCCGGATCTCCCGGATTTTTTCCAGTTGTCGCTCGAAAAAATCTTCGGTCAGCACGCTGCCGCCGCTCTTCAGACGATCCACATCCATGACCCAGCCCTGAATCGTGTAGTCCTTGACGATCTGGTTGGCCCACTTGCGGAACTGCACCGCGCGTTCGTTTTCGATCTTGAAACCGACGGCAATGATGGCCTGCAGGCTGTAGTGCTCGACCTTGCGCTGAACCTTGCGTTCGCCCTCGGTTTGAACCATTAAGTACGGCTTAACAGTTGCCTCGCGCTCCAACTCGTTGTCGGCATAGATGCGCTTCAAATGCTGGCTGATGGCCGGCACCGACACATCATAGAGCGTGGCCATCATTTTCTGCGTCAGCCAGAGGTTTTCATCCTCGTAACGCATTTCCACGCTGGATTCTGCCTTGCCGGTTGCCGCGACAAAGGACAGGTACTCGGCCGCCGAGGAGCGGACGATGGAGACCTCGTGTTTCTTGAGAACCTGCGGTGGTTTGTTCTTGCTCACTCCTGCCACCATCTAATTCCTTCAGACAGGAGAATCTCGTCATTACAACGGTACTCAATGCACTCCTCGCCGGACTGGCCGGTGAATGTAAGAAACTCTGCGCTACTGTTGTTGATCAGCACACTTTTGCCGTCGGTCATTTCAGATGCTCCTCGATCCCATCCCACCGCTTGTCCTTGATCATCACAAACCGGCAGCGCCCTTCGGAAAGATTGGCCCACAGGCCGCCAATCAATCGGTCATCCTCGGCCGATAACCAGCGGTCTGCGCCCTTGTATTCGACGCACAAGACGGGGCCAGGCCGCCCATCGACAGCGGACAGTTGGCACAGAAAGTCCGGGTAGAAACGCCCGTCCGCCTTCTGCAGGAAGAACGAACTTCCTTCACGCCGCACCAGATTGCGCACCCAGAACTGGATACGCCCCTGTTGTGCCCACATGTCCAACTGGCAGGCGCATTCGAATTCTTCCTTGCTGTCGAAATCGCCCATGCGCCCGTAGAAGTGTTTCCTGAAATCGAAGTGACTGAAGCGACCATCGTAGTCACGGCTGGGCGCATAGGCATGGGGGTGAAAATTGAAGGCATATTGATCACTCACCGCAACACGGGACGATGCATCATCGCCAAATAGCATTTGCTGGAACGCCTTGCCGACCGCCTGCTTGCGCAAGTCGCGGATGCGCGCCTCGAGGCGATTGCGGATCAGGAACTTTTGCAGATTGGCGCGGGCCAGCGTGACATCATCCCGGCGCAGCAACTCGGTCAGCCACGCGGCGACGAAGGCTTGTTTACTGGCGTGGGTGAGGGATTGCTCCGGAAGGTTGCGGCAAAACCACGTGGCGAGGCGAATCTCATCCCAATTCTCGGGTTGGTACACCAGGCCCAAGTCACGTTGCAGATCAGGCAAGAAACGCGAAATGACGCGACCAGAGGCGTCGTCCACATCGATCTCGCCACCTTCCGAAACCTTGAGGCCGGCACCGAGTGCCGAGAGGTCGTCGGCGGTTGGTGCGGCATCGTAAGGCGAGAGATCCCACGGGTACTCCAGCACTTCCGGGTCATCGAACAACTGCAGTTCGCCCTGCGCACCGTGAATACGCAGCGCGAGTTGCGGAACACAGAAGCGTTCGCCCAACTCGGCAGGCGTCTGGAAAAACTCGATGGCGGTGGTGCGGCTAACTTCAGCCGCTTCAACGATGGCTGCCGCTGCTGTTTCTGAGGTAACCGAGGCCTTGAGTGTTTCGGCTTCCTCCTCGGTGAGTGGTGTGCTGATGGTCAGCGTATTCAGTTTTCCATCCCAACTCACCTTGTCGCTGATCGGCTTGGGCACACTCTTGAGATCAGGCTTCTCGGACAAGGTAATCGCCACCGATCGAACGACAACGCGCCCGGCGTGGCCCTCCAGATCCAGCCGCGATTGTTCGGCCTTGGCCGCTGTCACGAACTCGGCCACCTCGCGCCGCTCGAAACCCGCCCCGGCCACTAATCGGTCACGCAAGGCGCTGGCGGTTTCGGCAAAGTTGCGGGAGACGACGAAGGCGTAGGACTGATTCAGCGCGCGCGCCTGCCGATGACTCGCGCCGGGTTGCCGCAAAACGCGCCCAAGCAACTGCTCTACCGCCGTGGCCGAATGCAGCGAGGCCATACTGACCAGGATGTAAGCAAAGGGGCAATCCCACCCTTCGGCCAGCGCCTTCTGGGTGATGACAAACTTCACCGGGCAGGCCGGGTCGGCAATGCCCAGCTTGTAATCCGCATCGATCTGCTCCAGCCCTTTTTCTTCGCTGGTGGCTACGATAATCTCACTGGCCGGAATGCCGTGGTTGGTAATCAGCTCGTTCTTCACACGCTCGAAATCCAGCGTTTCGATGCCGGCCCGGCGTGGCTCGGACTGAATCAGCACCAGTGGCCGCAAGTAGGCGGCACCTGCTCGGCGTTCGTCGTCGGCCAGCTTGTGCAGGGCATCACGACGACCGATGGCATCGGCCAAACACTGCTGCCAGTTCGGCTCCGTTTCGAGCACCACTGGCAGTTTGATCATTTCTTCCGCCTTCAACTCGGCGGCGGATACGCTGTGCAATACGTTGCTTGGGGTGCGCTCCAGGTCGGGCGTGGCGGTCAGTTCCATCACGCCGCTGGGGCGGAATCGCGCCAGCATGTCGAAGGCCAGTTCGGTGCGGTTGTTGTGCGCCTCGTCGACGACCACGAAGGGTCGACGCAGACGCAGCACGTTGGCCAGCGAATAGGGCGTGATCCGTTCCGTGCCTTCGCCTTCGGTCAACAAACCGTCCCGCTGCGTTGGCGACAGATTGTCGAAGTGATGCATCAACGCGCCGCTGGACTGGTACACCTTGCGGCATTCCTCCTCCTCCACCTGAAACGCCTGCCGCGTCGCCACGATGATCGTTGTCGACGTGTCCAGCGTGGCGCGCGTCACACTCTTGGCTTCTTCGAGATCAAGAACGGTGATAGGGCCGGCTTCGCGCAACGCCGTGTGGTAAGGATGTTGGCGATTGCGCAAGGCACGCAGAGTTTGCTCGCGGATCGGCTTCGAGGGCACCAGCCACAGGATGACGCTGTGCTCGCAACGCAGCAAGTGCGTATTGACTAGGGCCACGCTCTTCGCCGCCAGCCAGGTCTTGCCGCCGCCGGTGGGCACGCGCAGGCAGAAATACGGCATATCGGCCGGAAAGCCCGATAGCGGGTTGTACGTATTGCCTCGGCCCCACAGGCGCTCGGTGGTCGCGGTGAAGGCAATCGACGGTGACGGCAGTTCGTGGCAGCCTTTGAAGTAGGCTTCCACGCTGTCGAGCACTTGCTGCTGGTAGATCTTGGGCGCGAATGTGGTCATGGTTTACACCTCCAGCGCGTAAGGAGTTTGCTTGAAGGTGATGCTCTCACGCGCAGCGCGGCCACCCATGCGGTTGGCGGCGGCGTAGATCACCTTCGGCCCGGTGAATTCGGGCAGTACGTCGAACACCGGCCCGGTCAGCACATTGCCGCCGGCGATGGATTTGTCTTTGAGGATGCCGTTGTAGAGCAGGTAGATGCTGCGCCCCTCGTGTATGCCGAGCAGCGGCGAATCGCCTTGGCCTGCGTAACCGCTGCCGGTTTCAGCGAACCAGACGAATTCGGCCAGTTGGGCAAAAGTGACATCGGAGCGAATCTGCCCCTCGGCAGTGAACAGCGGCTCGGCAGACAGGCGGCAGAACTGAAAGCCGCCGCCCAAACCTTCGACCGTTTTGCCCTTGGCGTTGGTGTAGCCGGTGGCAACGCGCTTGACCCGCTCGGCGGTGAGGCTGCGAGCGATGCCCTCATCCATTTCAACCATGATTGATCGGCGGCAACCGCTATCCTCGGCATTTTGCTTTAACACCGCGTGCCCCGTGGTGCCTGAACCCGCAAAACTATCAAGAATCAGCGAATCTTTGTCGGTGGCGATCTGAAGAATTCGCAGGATCAATGCAGTTGGTTTTGGAGTAACAAAAAGATCGCTGGATGCGCCCAGATTGAGGATTTGGCTGATTTCTTGTTTCGAATGTCGCGTGCTGCCAACTTCCTGCCACGGCCATAGCGTCCGTGGAACGACACCATCTTTCACATCAGTGAGAAAACGCTTGATGCCCGGGCGATTGCTGCCAGTTTTCCCCCACCAAATTCGGTTGTCTCGATTCAGCTCCCAGAACTTTTCTTCACTGACACGCCAATAGCTTCCTGATGGTGGGCCATCTATCACTTTTCCTGACGGCGTAGCAATTGCATATCGACCTTGGGCGTAGAAATTGCGTGCTGCTAGATCACCAAGCAACCATGAGCCACGTGGATCGTTGTCAGGGTTTTTGTAGCGAGCAATCATTGCCTCACTACGTTGCAGCGGATTCGGCCGCCATTTGTCTTTGTTCGCTGCATACAGAACGACGTACTCGTGGTCTTCACTGAGATGCCTAGCGCTGTTTTTCGGGCTGTCCATCATGTTCCAGATTACTGAAGCCACAAAGTTCTTCGCCCCGAAGATCTCATCCATCAACAGGCGCAGCGTCGCCACCTCGTTGTCATCGATGGACACGAAAATCGCGCCGTCCTCGCGCAGAAACTGCTTCAGCAGCACCAACCTCGGATACATCATCGACAGCCAGCGGTCATGCCGGTCCAGCGTCTCGCCTTCCTTGCCGACCACTTCGCCCAGCCACTTGCGGATTTCCGGACTATTGACGTTGTCGTTATAAACCCAGCCTTCGTTGCCGGTGTTGTACGGCGGGTCGATGTAAATGCATTTCACCTGCCCGGCGTAGCGTGGCAGCAGCGCTTTCAGCGCATGTAAGTTGTCGCCCTGCACGATCAGGTTGCCGCTCGCCGTCCCGTCAACGCCGACTTTGTCGCAGGACAGTTCCGGCACCGGCTCCAGCAGACGGAATGGCACCTCTTTGTGGTGTTTGACGACGGCGTCTTTGCCGATCCAGTTTAACGTTGGCATTCAGAATCTCAACTTTGTTCGAAGGCGATGTATGAGGGGCACACATTCTTGTTTTCTGGGATGCCTGACTGGCATTTTGGCGCGGCGCTTTGGCTCAAGCATTTGGGGCTGAGCCAAACTGGAAATGGCGTCGTAACAAAGAGTTACGGCGGATAGCCAGTCGTTTGGCGCAACGGTTTGGCTCAGTCCTGGCCGATAGGCCGAGGTTTGGGCCAAGTTACGGGAGGCAATAACGTGTGCCACTTCGTACGCCCCCTGACTGTCGCTTGCCGTCTTTGACCAGTTGCTCGATGCCGCGCCGGATACGCGAACGCGGAACCTCCAGACCGATACGCTGGTGAATGTCACCAATCTTCGATCTGGGGTAGCGTCCGACATCCTCGACGATCAATGCCGACAGCCGATGTGGCTCAATGCGTTTGAGCGTGGTACCGCCGACAAAGTTGAGATTGCGCAGCAAATTCGGATCGATAAAGTATCGAGTGGCCTGGGTGCGGCCTGCGCTCTGAACCAGATCCCACTCCAGCAAACGCTTGATCCACGGCTGCAATGCATCGACCGAAGCCAGTTCCAGCGCGGAAGTCAGTTCTCGGGCCGTGAGTGCATCGTGCTGCGCCAGCAGGCCCAGGGCAATGCGTTCGCGCTGCGTGAGCTGGTAGGTCTGATCGGCTTTGGCGATGAAGTCGATGACTTCCGGCTTGAGGATGCGGCGACGTACGGTGACTTGTACGCGGTCGTGCGTTTCGATTAACTCCGGCGCGGGGCGGCCTTGTGGAAGCAGTATCTCGAAAATCTTGTCGAAGCCCCTGCCTTCTCGCTCCATCAACTTGAGGTCGTGAAACAGGCGGGCAAGATGCTCGTTACGGCGCACCGTGGTGTGCAGCACATTCTGTGGGGTGACACCCAGCGGCAAGGGGCCGGGGTTGACGATCTCAAGCCGGTCGGGATGCAGATTCAGGAAGATGTCGCCGCGCTGGGTGTAGGGGCGATGTACCAAGGCATTGACCAGCAACTCGCGCACGACCACTTCATCAAACGCGGGAACATTCTGCCGGTACAGGCCATCCGGCAATTCGTAGCGCTCGCGGAAATCGGGGATTTCCTGCCAAACCGCTTCGATCAGTTCCATTGGGCTCAGCGTGTGGTCGTCCCACACCAGCTTGTTGACCTTCTGGCCATGCTCGTCGTACTTGATGAATTGAATGACCGGTGCCGTCGTCAGCTGCGCGCGCTGGCGTTGTTGCGCAAGGCAAAGAGTGCCGAGGTGGGTCAAATAGAGACCATCTGCGAGTTGGTAGTGGTCGAGCATTTCGTCGTTGGTCTTTTCCTTCACTGATGACTTGACGCGGTCGGAAGCGCGAAGCGCATTCACCAGTTTCTCAACCTTGGCCGGATCGGCGCCGGTGCGGGAGGCTTGCAGCGTGGTCTGAGCTTCCCACGGCAGCGCGGCGCGCTCAGATGCCAGTCGAAGCACGTCATCGCCGGTGACTGGCTTGCTCTGGTCGGCCACGCGCAGGAAGTAGCGGCCGTCGGTGGTTGAAGCAACCGCGATTGATCTGGGGATCGCGAGATCAACGTACTGGCCGCCGTTGTGGGCAGTAATCACATCCGGCAGCACTACAACATTAACGGTTCGCTCAGCAATCTTGCGCCGAAGGGCATCCGGCAGGTCGGACGGGATTCGCTGATCGGCTGGCGGCGCATCCTGGCCATCCTCAATACCGAGCAGGAGCCGACCGCCCGTTGCATTGGCAAAGGCGATGCAGTCCTTGACGATTTCGTGCCAGTCCGTCGTCTTGCCGGTCACTGCCCGCAAGGACTTCTGGTCGAGGAGTTGCCCTTCCTGGCTCAATCGATAGTCCTCCCGACGTTGCTCATTGCTTCCTGCTCACTGAGTCTTCGTCGGCCCCACCAGCACGTACCCATTCATCGACCTCGGAAATCTTGAACTTCCACAGGCGCCCAACGCGATGCGCCGGCAGGCTCTTGCGATCAATCCATCGATAGATCGAGTCACGTGTCACCCCGATGTGCTCGGCGATTTGTTCGACAGAAACCCATGGCTCACTCATTGCGGTACTCCGGCAGGGTTTGAATGGATCGCATAAAGTCGTATCCAGCGGTAAAGGTTGCAATTTATCAGGTCTGGCAGATACAGACCACCTTTTGGTACCTTTTGATGCGAAGTGCATCGCCAAATAGCTTGGCTTCCTGATTGAACAACGCGTTCATGGTGGCGTCGTCAACCACATAACGGAACCCACGATGAACACCAAGCAAACCGCCCTCGACGCCTACCTCGCCCGCACTGCCGCCATTCACGCCAAACTGGAGCGACTGCAGCAACTCGCCGGCGGCCACTTCGGTCACGACCCCGATGCGGCTGGCATTGCTTTCGCCAACAGTGGTACGCGGCATCCTCGATGGCCACCAGCCGAAGACCCTGACTCTGAACTGGCTGAAGAACAATCTGCTGCCGCCCGAGTGGGATGCGCAGCACGCATTGTTTGATGAATTCGATGCGTAGAACGGGTTTGTGGTGATTCTGGTGAGCGCGTTTGACGCACAACCATCGGCCCGAAACCCGCATGAAATCGAGGGGTCGAGCGGTGGCCAGCCACAGGTCAAATGGAGAAAAGAGAGGATTCCGGGTGGCGATGGACGGGGAAATGGGGCTGTTGCTCAATTCGCCGACAACGCATCGAACCCCCGATCCGCGCCAGCACTGGCGCCCCGGGCGAAAAAAATCCCAACCGATAAGGGTTGGGATTTTAGATTTGGTGGGCCTGCAGAGATTTGAACTCTGGACCAAAGGATTATGAGTCCTCTGCTCTAACCAACTGAGCTACAGGCCCGAAAGGGTTCAACTGTTGCCGTTGTCGAGGAAGCTGCGCAGTTTGTCGGAACGCGAGGGGTGGCGCAGTTTGCGCAGGGCCTTGGCTTCGATCTGGCGTATGCGCTCGCGCGTAACGTCAAACTGCTTACCAACTTCTTCGAGGGTGTGGTCGGTATTCATTTCGATGCCGAAACGCATGCGCAGGACTTTCGCCTCGCGCGGCGTCAGCGTGTCGAGGACGTCCTTGGTGATGAAGCGCAGGCTCGAGAAGAGCGCGGCGTCGGTCGGCGCGAGCGTTGCCGAATCCTCGATGAAGTCGCCGAGGTGGCTGTCGTCGTCGTCGCCGATCGGCGTTTCCATCGAGATCGGCTCCTTGCTGATCTTGAGGATCTTGCGAATCTTCTCTTCCGGCATTTCCATCTTCTTGGCGAGCGTCGCGGGATCGGCTTCGAGGCCGGTTTCCTGCAAAATCTGCCGCGAAATGCGATTCATCTTGTTGATCGTCTCGATCATGTGCACCGGGATGCGGATCGTCCGTGCTTGATCCGCGATAGATCGTGTAATGGCCTGGCGGATCCACCACGTGGCGTAGGTCGAGAACTTGTAGCCGCGCCGGTATTCGAACTTGTCGACAGCCTTCATCAGGCCGATGTTGCCTTCCTGAATCAGGTCGAGGAACTGCAGGCCGCGGTTGGTGTATTTCTTGGCGATCGAGATGACGAGGCGCAGGTTGGCTTCGGTCATTTCGCGCTTGGCGCGGCGCGCCTTGGCTTCGCCGGTCGACATCTGCTTGTTGATGTCTTTGAGTTCCTTGAGCGGAATGCCGATGCGGTCTTGCAGGGCGAGCAGTTTCTTCTGCTCTTCCTTGATGTTCGGCGCGTTGCGCGTGAGGATCGGCGCGTAGGGCTTGGTCGCGGCGTTCGCGAGTTCGCTGTCGACCCAGTCGAGATTAAGCTCGTTGCCCGGGAAGACCTTGATGAAGTGCGGACGCGGCATGCGCACGGTGTCGACGCAAATGCGCTGAATCTTGCGCTCGCAGCCGCGCACTTCCTCGACCATTCCGCGCACTGAATCGCACAGGCGCTCGATTGTCTTGGAGGTGAAGCGGATGCCCATCATCTCTTCCGAGATTTTGCTCTGCAGTTTGAGGTAGACCTTGTCCTGCGAACCCTTCTTGACGAGGATGGCGTGCGCCTTGGTGTACAACGCCTGGAGCTCGGCGAGGCGCGCGAGGCCGTCTTCTTTCAGCTTGAGCAATGACGCAGCAGCGGCGGCGCCTTCGGCAGCTTCGCTGTCTTCTTCGTCGCCTTCGACTTCGGCTTCTTCGTCTTCGGCGAGGTCTTCAATCAACTCGGACGCGTTCGGATCGATGACGCCGTCGATCAGCTCGTCGATGCGCATTTCGTCGACGGCGATCTTGTCCGCGCAGCCGATGATTTCGGCGATCGTAGTCGGGCACGCGGAGATGGCCTGGATCATGTGCTTCAAGCCGTCCTCGATACGCTTGGCAATTTCTATTTCGCCTTCGCGCGTGAGCAGCTCAACCGATCCCATTTCGCGCATGTACATGCGCACCGGGTCGGTCGTCCGACCGAATTCGGAGTCTACGGTAGACAGCGCCTGCTCGGCCTGCTCTTCGACGTCGGCGTCGTCGGCCGCGACGGCCGGCGCCGCATCGGACATGAGCAGTGTTTCAGCGTCGGGAGCGTCGTCGTAGACCTGGATACCCATGTCGTTGAAGGTGCTGATGATGCTTTCAATCTGTTCAGCGTCGACGACGTCGTCGGGCAGGTGATCGTTCACTTCGGCGTACGTGAGGAAGCCCCGCTCCTTGCCGAGCTTGATCAGCGTTTTTAGCCGCGTCTTGCGCGTCTCATCATCCACCGGTGACGGTTGATTGCCGATTTGTGCCAGCAGTTCAGCCGTTCTGGCTTTTGCTGTCTTGGTATTTGTTGCCTTTGCCATGACCACTTCCCGGTTAGCGTTTCACTGGAAAACCCTAAATTTTACCACAAGTCAGTTCGAAGCACTCGGCTCCGGACGGCGTCCGCTGGTGTTGGAGGCGTGGACGTACTGCTGTTTTTCTTCGCTCGAAAGGCCAGCGAGGCCAAGCTTTGAAACCTTCTGTTTGAGCAGTTCGAAAGCTCGCCTCGTTTCGGCCTCGAGCAAGCGCTGCACGGCGCCTTCGAACTCACTGTCGATATCCTCTTCGGCAAACGGCTGTTGCATTAGTTCGGCCGCCGCTTCACGCAGCACCGCGTCTTCTTCTCCGCCGCGCAGTCGTTCCAGCAAGGCTGCGTAGCCCGGCGTCGGTTCGCCCGCCGCCACGATTGTTTCGCACAGGCGCCGCGCCGCATTGGCCTCGGCCGAGTGGGTCGGCAAGGCGGCGAGCGGCACACGCATCGCCAACTCAGGTCTTTGCAGCAAGAGACGCAGCAGGGGCCGGAGCAGCGACGGCGCCTGGCGCGTGACCCGGGCCGGCGCCGCACGGACCACTGGCCGCAGATCGCACAGGCGTTCGACTTCGGCCTGCGAAAAACCGCTCGCTTCGGCTAGCCGCTTGACCAACTGTAGTCGCAATAACGGCGTTTGCAAGCGCCCGAGCAGGGGCTTGGCGTCGGCAACGAGCCGCGCCCGGCCTTCGGCGCTCGTCATGTCGCAATGCGCGGCGAGTTCGCGCAACAGGAACTCGGAGAGTGGCGTCGCCTGGGTGACCAGCTTGTCGAACTCCGCGCTGCCCTCGCGGCGAACGAAGCTGTCGGGATCATCGGCCTGCGGCAGGAAAACAAAGCCGATGCTCTTTTGCTCAGGCAGCGCCTCGAGGCTATTCTCCAGCGCGCGCCAAGCCGCCTTGCGCCCGGCATTGTCGCCGTCGAAGCAATAGACGATGCGGTCGACCTGGCGCAGCAGTTTCTGCACGTGCGTTGCCGTCGTCGCCGTACCGAGCGTCGCCACCGCGTTACCAACGCCGTGCTGAGCGAGTGCGACGACGTCCATGTAGCCTTCGACGACGATCACCGTATCCTTTTCGCGCAGCGCTGCGCGCGCCTGCGGCAAGCCGAACACCTCGCGGCCTTTTTCGAAGAGTGGCGTTTCCGGCGAGTTCAGATACTTTGGCTCGCCGTCGCCGAGAACGCGGCCGCCAAAGGCGATCACCTCGCCCTTCTGGTTGATGATCGGGAACATCACGCGGTCGCGGAAGCGATCGTAAAGCCGCCCTTGGTCGTTCTTGATCACCAGCCCGGCGACCTGCAGCTCGGGAAGCGTGTAGTCGTCGAACGCGGCGCCGAGATTTTGCCAGCCGTCGGGCGCGTAGCCGATGCCGAACTTCTGCGCGATTTCGCCCGAGACACCGCGCTGCTTGAGGTAGCTGACCGCCTTCTCCGAGCGCTTGAGCTGTTCGTAGTAGTACTTGGCCGCGCGCGCCATGATGTCGGTCAGCGCAGTCATTTTCGGGCCGTCGTGCACGCGCCGCGCGTCGTCCTCGGGAACTTGCAGACCGGCGCGGTTGGCGAGTTCCTTGATCGCGTCGATGAAACCCAAGCCCGAATATTCCATCAAAAAACCGATCGCGCTACCGTGCGCGCCGCAACCAAAGCAATGGTAGAACTGCTTGCTCGGGCTGACCGTGAACGACGGCGATTTTTCGTTGTGGAAAGGGCAGCAGGCGGCAAAGTTGGCACCCGCTTTCTTGAGCGGGACGTAGCCGTCGATCAGATCGACGACGTCTACGCGGTGCAGCAGTTCCTGAATAAATGATTCGGGAATCACGCGATCACCTTGTGAACGATGCCCCGGCCAGCAGCTCTGGCCAGAGGAAAATCAAGCACCCGTCAGCCGCGCCTTGACGAGTCTGGAGACTTCGCTCATGTCGGCGCGCCCGGCGAGCTGTGGCTTCAATAACGCCATGACCTTGCCCATGTCGGCGGGACCGGCAGCGCCACTCGCGCTGACCGCCGCGGCGATCGCGGCAGCAATTTCGTCAGCGGACAGGCCGGCCGGCAGATAGGCGACGAGCAGCGCGGCCTCGAATTTTTCCGCGTCGGCCAGGTCCTGACGACCGCCGGCCTCGTATTGCGTGATCGAATCACGACGCTGCTTGAGCATCTTGTCGATCACGGCAAGAATCGCCGCGTCGTCCAGGACGATGCGCTCGTCGACTTCACGCTGCTTGATCGCCGCGAGCAGCAGACGGATGGCGCCGAGGCGGGCCACGTCCTTGGCCCGCATGGCGGACTTCATGTCCTCGGTGATGCGCTCTTTCAAGGTCATCGTCAGGCTCCTTGGCGATTGGTGGTCGTCACATGCGCCGCGCGGCTCGCAGGCGCGCAAATGCGAACCTTAGAAACGCGAAAAGCCGCCTATCCACAGACAGGCGGCTGTACGGCGATCTGCCTTGCGGCTTAGAACAGCTTGGGCGGCAGCGTCTGGCTACGCATGCGCTTGTGATGGCGCTTGACCGCGGCAGCCAGTTTGCGCTTGCGCTCGGCCGTCGGCTTTTCGTAGAACTCACGAGCACGCAGCTCGGTCAGCAATCCGGTTTTTTCGACGGTGCGCTTGAAACGGCGAATCGCGACTTCGAACGGCTCATTTTCCTTCAAACGAATGGCGGGCATTAACTCTATCCTAATTTCAGAGATCGACAGGCTACAACTGAGCTGAGCATTATAAACAAAGCCGGCGACAAATTCAAAGTCCTTTGTTGATTGTTTGGGCGAAGGCCGGTGAACGCTGGAGTAAAATGCCGGTCATGCTGATTCTTGGAATTGAATCCTCGTGCGACGAGACGGGCATCGCCCTCTACAGTACCGACCCCGACGGCGGCCTCCTGGCGCACGCGCTGCACTCGCAGATCGTCATGCACCAGGCTTACGGCGGTGTCGTTCCCGAACTCGCCTCGCGCGACCATATCCGGCGCGTCGTGCCGCTCGTACGCAAAGTTCTCGCCGAGAGTGGGCGCTCGCTCAGCGAAGTCGACGCGATCGCCTACACCCAGGGGCCGGGGCTTGCCGGCGCGCTGCTCGTCGGCGCCGCCTTCGCCGAGGGCCTGGCCACTGCGCTCGGCGTGCCGACGGTGCCGGTCCATCATCTTGAGGGTCACCTCCTCTCGCCGCTGCTCTCGGACACGCCGCCGCGCTTTCCCTTCATCGCGCTGCTCGTCTCGGGCGGCCACAGCCAACTGATGCGGGTGGCCGGCGTCGGCGCTTACCAGCTCCTCGGCGAAACGCTCGACGACGCGGCCGGCGAGGCCTTCGACAAGACGGCCAAACTGCTCGGCCTGCCCTACCCCGGTGGCGCGGCGCTCGCCGATCTCGCTGCGACCGGGCGGCCCGGGCTCGTCAAATTGCCGCGCCCGATGCTCAATTCGGGCAACCTCGATTTCAGTTTCAGCGGCCTTAAGACCGCGGTGCTCATCAAGGTGCGCGAGATCGGCACGCCCGACGAACAGCAGCGCGCCGACATCGCGCGCGGCTTCCAGGATGCCATCGTCGAGGTTCTCGTCAAGAAGTCGATGCGCGCGGTAATGGACAGCGGCCTTGCGCAACTCGTCGTCGCGGGCGGCGTCGGCGCCAACCAAGAACTGCGCCGCCAGCTCGATGCGCAGGCAGCGAAGGCGCGCATCGCGGTCTTCTACCCGAAGCTCGAGTTCTGCACCGACAACGGCGCAATGATCGCGCTGGCCGGTGGCTTGCGCTTTGCCGCCGGCATGTCGGTCAAGCCCGCCGGCGCTTTTGCCGTTCGCCCGCGCTGGCCGCTCGCCGACGCGCTTGCCTGATCAGGCTTTTTTTCCGGCGCCTATTTTCGGCTCGGTCCCGGCCATCAGCCGCTGCAGGTTTGGCCAGTGCTTGCCGATCAGCGCTATGGCGATGACGCCGACGGCCAACAGTAGCGGGTCGCTTCCCCAGAGAATGAACGCATAGATCGGCGCGGCCGCCGCTGCGACGAGCGCGGCGAGCGAAGAGTAGCGCATGGCGAAAGAGACGAGCAGCCAGGTGGCCAGCGTCGCCAGACCGAGGCGCAGGTCGATCGCCAGGAGAACGCCGGCCGCCGTCGCGACGCCTTTGCCGCCCTTGAACTTGAGAAAGATCGGGTAGAGGTGGCCGAAGAACACGGCGAGCGCGACGAGGCCGACAAAGCCATCGCCAAGACCGTACTGCGGCCCGTATTTCTGGGCGAGCAGGACGGCGAGCGCGCCTTTGGCCGCGTCGCCGATGAGCGTGCATATCGCCGCCGCCTTGTTGCCGCTGCGCAGCACATTGGTCGCTCCGGGGTTTTTTGAGCCGTAGCTGCGCGGGTCGGCGAGACCGAACAGCCGGCTGCACACGACGGCAAACGAAATCGAGCCGAGGAGGTAGGCCGTGGCGATGGCGCACACGGCGATCAGGGCGTTGGGCATGAAGAGTGACGATCCGTAAGCTGGGTTAAAATGCGCTCACTATCGGGCACCGACTGCCACCCGGTCAATGATTTTATACCGAGCCGAGCAATTGCCACATGGACCTCATCTTCATCGACGACCTTCGGGTAACGACGCTTGTCGGCATCTATCCGCGTGAAAAGGCGATGGCGCAGACGATCGAGATATCGCTGCAGATTGGCGTATCGACCGAGCGCGCCGGTGCCAGCGACCGCATCGGCGATACGATCGATTATGCCGTCGTCGTCGAGCGCCTGCGCGTGGAACTCGCCGCCCGTCAATTCAACCTCCTCGAAAAGCTCGCCGAACACGTGGCCACGCTGCTGCTCACGGACTTCGGCGCCGCCTGGGTCCGCGTCTCGATCGCCAAGCTCGGCATGATGCGCGGCGTGCGCCGCGTCGGCGTGATCATCGAGCGCGGGACGAAAGGGTAGATTTCGAGCCGCCGTTTGAACCGCTCTGCGTCGAATGCGTTTTTGTCAGGCCTTCAGCGCGACTTCGACGACGCTCGGCGCAAGCGCGCTCATCAGATCGTGCGGGTGGACGCCGACGAGAAAGCCGCGGCGGCCGCCGTTGATGTAGATCAGCGGCAGATCGAGAATCGTTTTCTCGAGGTAGATCGGCATCTTCTTTTTCGTTGCAAACGGGCTCGTTCCGCCGACCAGGTAGCCGCTGTGCCGGTGGGCGGCTTCGGGCGTGCAGGCCTCGACCTTCTTGCAGCCGATCTGGCGCGCGAGTTCCTTGGTCGACACCTTGCAGTCGCCGTGCATGAGAACGATTAGCGGCTTGCCGGCCTCGTCCTCCATGACCAGCGTCTTGACGACGGCGTGCTCGGCGACGTTGAGTTCGCGCGACGAAACGTGCGTGCCGCCGTGCTCCTCGTAGTCGTACCAGTGGTTGGAGTGAGCGATCCGGTGCTGGCGCAGGAAGTTGGTCGCCGGAGTTTCAGGGCCGTTGGCAGGTTTCATCACGTCGCCTCGCGGATTACGAACAAGGATTGAGCATAGCAGAGCCGGCGCGACAGGCGCCCGCTTCAGCCGCGCGGGTGATGCGCGGCGTGCAGCGCTTTGAGGCGCTCGCGGGCGACGTGCGTGTAGATCTGCGTCGTCGAAATGTCCGAATGACCGAGCAGCATCTGGACGACGCGCAGGTCGGCACCGTGATTGATCAGATGCGTGGCGAAGGCGTGGCGCAGCACATGTGGCGACAACCGGGCGGGGTCGATCCCGGCGACCAGCGCATAGCGCTTGATCAGTTGCCAGAAGGCCTGGCGCGTCATCGCTGCGGCGCGCGCGGTGACGAAGAGATCGTCACTTTGCCGCCCGCCAAGCAATATCAGCCGGGCGCCGGCAAGATAACGACGCAGCCAGTCGATGGCTTCCTCGCCAAGCGGAACAAGGCGCTCCTTGTTGCCTTTGCCGAAGACGCGGATGACGCCCATGTCGAGATTGACTTCGTGCAGTTTGAGGCCGACGAGTTCGGAGACGCGCAGGCCCGCCGCGTAGAGCGTTTCGAGCATCGTGCGATCGCGCTCGCCGAGCGGTGTCTCGCTGTGCGGGGCGGCAAGCAGCGACTCGACCTGCGCCTCGGAGAGTACCTTCGGCAGGCGCGCGGGTATGCTCGGCATGGCGATCTTGAGCGTCGGGTCGGCGGCGATCCGGCCGCGCGCCAGCAGGTGACGGTAAAAGCGCCTCAGTGTCGAGATGGTGCGGGCTTGCGACGAGGCGCGCAGCGTCTGCGAGAGTAGCGCGACGAAGCGCAGCAGGGCCACTTCATCGACGCGGCAGAGGCCGCGCTGCCCCTGCTGGCGCAACCAGTTGGCCAGATGCACGAGGTCGCTGCGGTAGCTCGCCAGCGAAGCCTTGGCGAGGCCGTCTTCGAGCCACAGCGTATCGCAGAAGGCGTCGATCTCGGCGGCGTCGGCGCTCTCGTCTACGGCGGGTTCAGCGGCTTTCATGCGCCAGCAGCCAGCGCTTGACGTCAAGCATGAAACCGACCCGTTCGCGCGCGAACCCGCCAAGCGCGCCGCCCGCGGCAATCACGCGGTGGCAGGGAACGACGATCGGGAAGGGATTGGCGCCACACGCCTGGCCGACGGCGCGCGGTGCGTTGTGCACGGCTTTGGCGACTTCGCCGTAGCTACGCGTCTGATGCTTCGGGATGCGTGCGACTTCTTCCCACACCCGGCGCTGGAAAGTCGTTCCCGACGGACGCAGCGGCAAACCGAAATCGAAGGCTGCATCGGCGAGGTAGGCGCACAACTGGCGCACCGCCTCGGCGGCGAGCGCGTTGGCCGGCGCGACTTCGCGGCCTGGCGAAAGATAATCGAGCGCGTGGATGTCAAATTCGTCGCAGCGCACGCCGACGCAGAAAAGCGGAGCGGCGACGACGGCCTGGTAGGCGCCAGTGAGTGCGGCTGCCATCGGGCTCGTTAGCTCGGTTGGCCGAGAAGCGCCTGCTTCAAGTCGTTCTCTATTGGCTTGTTGCCGAGCCAGATTTTCAGCAGTGCGGGGTA
>Ga0105047_10008242_pt1 | contig 17387 bp, 16 predicted proteins | sample MAT04_FD_78384 | JGI IMG/M metagenome (GOLD analysis project Ga0105047, IMG submission 78384) | Freshwater microbial communities from Lake Fryxell liftoff mats and glacier meltwater in Antarctica - MAT-04 (megahit assembly) | ecosystem: Environmental > Aquatic > Freshwater > Ice > Liftoff...
CCAGAGGTCGCCAAAAGACACCCCCGCCCGGCGTGACGGCGAAAACCAATTTTCGCAGTGTGTGCCAATATGCGCGCGTCGAGCGGAGCAATCCGCCTCGGCGCCGCATGTTGGCGTTTGGAGTTGGGTTGCTAGTTGTTTTGCTGTTTGAACGTTTGCACAGTTTCCGAGTTCGAATTGAATCGCCATGCCGCCACGTTCTTTCCCAGCCCGAGATGTCAGTGAGGGATCCAACCCAGTCCGGCCTGCACGCCAGCGGCCACGCGGCTAGCAAACGCTTGTCTTATGCCGTACCCCGCAGCCAACGACCGATCGCTCACCCGGGCCAGGCGGATTATTTCGTTTCGGGCAATTGTCCGGAGGAGCGAGGGTTGCCTCAAATCGAGGTCTTTCCTGGCGATTGGACGTCTGGCGAGGGGGATTCCTTCCCCGCGGCGTGGCATTCTGTTTGACTACCCCACAGCCGTCAGTAAAATCAAGGTAGTAGGGGATTTATGCTTATGCATGCGCTAGGGCGGAAGCCCGCCTGCGGCAGCGCACCATAGATTCCTGCCCGCCCTCCGAATTTGGCCACCTGCGGCGAACAATTGCCGTGGCTGGTCCACCTGCCTTCTCAAGAGACCCGTCATGCAACTTCTTGGCTTTATTGGCCCCGTGGAACTCGCCATTGTGGGCGTGGTGATCTTGCTGCTGTTCGGCAGCCGGTTGCCAGGCGTCGCCCGTTCCCTCGGCAAGAGCATGGTCGAATTCAAGAAGGGGCTGAACGGAGTGGAAGAAGACACTTCCGATGGCCGCAAGTTGGAACGGTAAGCGGTTGAGAACCGTAGTAGCTAAGTAGCGATAAATTTGTATTGTCCGCCGCGGAGTTGTGGCGGGCGATTGAGTCAATCGAATGCCAGCGTGAGGGTTAAGCCATGTTTGGTCTAAGTCCAATGGAAGTGATGATCATCGGCGCAATTGCCGTGCTGCTCTTTGGCAGCCGGCTCCCCAGCGTCGCCCGCTCTCTCGGCAAGAGCATGACGGAATTCAAGAAGGGGATCAGCGGCATCGAAGAGGACGTCAACGTCAACTCGCGTCCATCGTCGACGCGCGTGAACTACGCCCCGGCCGACGACCGCGAAGAATCGACGGCGCAAAAGTTTGAGCCGCCAACCAGCGAGCCCATCGCCAGCGATCCGGCCGACAGCCAACCGGCCCAGCGGCACGTGGAAGCGTAATCGCTTCCGGCCTGAGATTTATCGATCAACCCAAAGCGCCGCAGAATTCTGCGGCGTTTTTTTTACGCGCGGACCGTCTCGGCGGATCGCCGTTGGATGCAGTCGCAATCGCCAACGCTCAGGCTTGCTCGAAGCTCCCACCTCACCCGACGCGGCAGCGTCGCACTAAAAGGTTAGCGGGTGCGGGCTGGGGCGCGCTTGCGGGCTTGCGGAGGCGCTGGCATTTGGTTGACAGTGTAGACTGCGGGGTCATCGATGATCCATTCCGTCGTCACCGTCTGGCCGTTGTTGGCGCCGAAGACGTCGAAGAAGCAATCGATCAGGTAGAGGCATTGGAAGTTGTACGGCCGGTGAGACGCGATCTTGTCGGCCTCGGTCAGGTCGTCCGTGCCGGGGTGGGCGTAGTAGTGGATCATCCCATCGGGCGAGAACGACATGCCCAGCGTCCACCAGCCGGCCTCTTTGATCGGCATTGCCTGGTAATCGTTACCGGGATTGGCGGCGCGAACGACGATCGAAGCCGGCGCGCCGTTCTTGCCGCGATTACGATTGTTGTTGATGAAGATGCCTGGCCAGTACGGCTCGGTCTCTTCCTTCGTGCCGGGCTTGCTGCCGCGGACAGTGGCGCGGAAGGCGAACGACGATCCGTTGCGCGCCTCCCACTCTTCGAACGGTTGCAGGTAGACGCGGACCACGGCGCTCGGCCCGTAGGAGACCGGGATGTAGCGACCGATGCGGTTATCGATATTCAGGTAGATATCATCCTGCTCGCCCTTGCCCGATGGTCGGCCGGGGATCCCAGTCACTTTTGACTGCAGCAGCAAGGCCCCGGTGCTGCCGGGGAGACCCCCTTCGGGCGTTTCAACGCGGCGGACGACGTCCGGGTGGCCGCGATCAGTATTCTCGCGCCAGCGACCGTTCTTGGCGTAGCCGGCCGGCATGCGGAGCTGCTTGTCGATGTCGAAGCTGCTCTTGGGATTGTTGGGGACATAGGTCCAATCGGGATCTTCGAAGTCATCTCCGACGATCGTCATTTTGTGGCCAGAGCCGGGCACAATCGGCGCGGCGTCCGCAACAGCGGCTCCCAGCACAGTGACAACCAGCAATCCATGGCAGAGGAGACGATGGATTCGCATGCGAAAAACTCCCAACAAAAAAATGGCGGCAAGCGGCGAACAGCGACAGGCGGACGAAAGCCCTGGGGCGCTTCCGTTCTAGAGCTATCGGACGCAGGCCGGACTTCAATTCAGCCGAGCGCCGCTGGCCGGATAAGTCAACGCTGGCGCTGCTGGCATCGCTGGCGCGTGGTCGACGCGTTGGCGGGCGGAACGTTGGAGCGGCGCCTGGCCTGCGCCGCAGGTCTGGACTTGTCCGGCCTCGGCGAAAGTTTTAATCTGCCGCAGTTTTGATCGAGGGTTTGCGCGAAATCCCAAATGCGCGCAAGCCCTATCAACCGGCGTGACGCGGGAACGGTTCTATGCAAGCCAGCGGCCTGACCTCAACGCTTGCGGGCGACAAGCGGACGGCGACTCTCGATACTGTAACTCTTGATACGGCGATCTTTGCGCCGGACGACATCTGGCAGTCGCGACTGGTGACGCTCGGCTGGATGTTTGTCGTTTTGGGGATCTCGCTACGCGTGGGGCGGTACTTGCTGAACTTCCCGCTCTGGGGAGATGAGCTGTTTCTGGCGCAGAACTTTTTGCACCGCGATTACGGGGACATGTTTCGCCCGCTGTCGATGGCGCAGATTGCGCCGCTGCCATATTTGTGGATTGAAATCACGTCGATCAAGCTGTTTGGCTTCTCCGAATGGTCTCTGCGGCTGTGGTCGCTGATCGCGGCCGTGAGCAGCGTGCTGTTGTTTCATCACTTGGCGCGCCGGCTGCTGAGTCCCGCGGCGACGGTACTGGCCGTCGGCGTCTTTGCCGTGAGTTACCATCCGATTCGCCACGCGGCCGAGTGCAAGCCGTACGCGTCGGACTTGATGGCCTCGCTGGTGCTGATTGTGCTGGCCGTTCGCTGGTGGCAATCGCCGAAGAACCGTCGCTGGCTTTGGGCGCTGGTGGCGATTGGACCGCTGATGGTGGCGCTCTCGTACCCCGCCGTGTTTGTCGCCGGGGGCGTCAGCCTGACGCTGGCTTGGTGCGTGTGGACGCGCAAGGACTATCGGGCGCTAGCGCCACTGGCGATTTACAACCTGGCGTTTGTGGGCGTCTTTGGGTTGCTGCTCTGGCTGGTCTCGTCAGGGCAATACTCCGACACGCGCGACTTCATGCTCAGTTATTGGGCCGGAGGCTTTCCGCCGGCCAATCCGCTGCTGCTGGTGAAATGGTTGGTGATGCAGCACGCCGGCGAAATGATGGCCTACCCGATTGGCGATGACCACGGCGGCAGCGCGTTCTCGCTGCTCTGCTTTTTGGTGGGCGTTGGGGCGCTTGTTCGCCGCCGTCAGTGGACTTTGATGATGCTGGTTTTGGCGCCTCTGGCGCTGGCGTTTGTGGCATCGGCCCTACGGCGCTATCCGTACGGCGGAACGCGGCTATCGCAGTGGTACGCGCCGCTAGCCTGCTTGATGATTGGCTATGGCGCGGCGATTGCCATCAGTTGGCTGAAGAAGTCAGTCGACCGCCGCCGCACGTTCGTGCTGGCGACGTCGCTATTGCTGATTGTGGGCGGAGCGACGCTGGCCAAGGATATGGCGAAGCCCTACAAACGCGTGGTCGACTTCGAGCATCGCGGTTTCGTCCGCTGGTTCTGGTCGACGCACAACGCCGCGGCGAAGGTCGTCTGCGTGCGAACGGATCTCGGCAAAGACTTCTTTCACGGGCTGGTTGGCGAGGATTACATCTGCTACCAGCGGATCTATTCCGCGCCCCATCGGTCGGGAACGCGCGAATTGGACCTGAACGACACGGCCGACGGCCGGCCGCTGCGCTGCGTTCTGTATTGGGACCAGGGCGTGAACCGGAATGAGGAAGAATTCAACGCGTGGATGGACGAGATGACCACACGCTATGACCTGGCCGGCGATCAAACGTATCGCGTGAAACTCAATGGCCCACGCGAGCCAGACAGAGTTGGCTGTTACCAGGTGTACGAGTTCCGCCCGAAGGCGTTCAGCGCGAACTCAGTCCCAGGCTCAAGCGCCGCGGAACTACGTTAGAGCATTGCCGTCGCGCGTTCGCCGCAACAGGCCATCTAGGACTTGGCGCCGTCATCCTTGGCAGCGGGCGCCTCGGGCTTTGCCGGTTCTTCCGCTGGCTTGTCATCAGCCTTGTCGGCGGCGTCTTCCTTTTCGGCCTTGAGGCGCTTGGCCTCGGCTTCGCGCACTGCCTTGCTGCGGAGATCCCAGGCGGAGATCCAACTCTCGGCGTCGCGGTGCAGGCCCAGGTCCTTGGTCATCCGCTCTTCCATATCGGGCATGTGGCCTGCGCCGTAGAAGACGGCAATCTTCTTTTTGCCGACGGCGACTTGCTCGGCCAGGACTTTGAGCGCGACCTTGTTGCGCTCCGTGATAATGGTCGATCCGTTCGGGCCGTCGAACGCGCTCATCGCGCCTTCGAGATCCTCGAACTGTTCGGCCATCAGGCGCTTGAGGCTGAGGGCACGGTTCTTATCGAACAGGGCCAACAGCATGTCGGCCTCGTTACCGCGAGCCGGCTTGCGGTTCTGTTGGGCGAGTTGCTGACCCATGGCGCGGAACATCATCGTCCAGACACTTTCGCCCCGATCGCTCATCGACTTGGAGAAGGCCTCGGGAGACATGTCCGCATGCACGAAGTTCTCCTTTTGGTAGTCCACGTGCTGCAACTGATGCTCCAGCTCCAGCATGTCCTTCATGCCGTCTTGCATCATGCCCACCGGGTGGCTGCTCCCTTTGCCGCCCCCCTTGGGGACGCGCGTACCTTCTGGGGCGACTAGCTCATAGAGAACGACGTCGTAGTTTTCGAATTCTTTATTGAGCGCCTCGTAGTAGGACTTCTCACCAATGTGGACGGCGCCGATCAGCGCGATGATCAGATCCTGCTTGGCGTCGTCGTTGGCCTTGTAGCGAACGACGGCCGTCTCCATGGAGATCGGGGTGTCCTTGGCGTCGCGCGTCAGGCGGATGAACTTCGACGGCGTTTTGCCTTCGGCCTTGGGCTTGGCGGCCAGCGCCGGCGTGGCCAGGGCGGCAACCAGCGCGGTCAAAAGCGCGAAAGCCAGAGAAACGTGCTTCATCGGGCGATACATCAGCCGGGCCTCCAGAGACGACGCTAGAAAGGAACACGCCAAATTATATCGCACCCAGCCGCCGAAACAACGAAACGTCCGCAGAATACCGCCGCAGCCCCGATTTTCTGCTCCGCCGGTGTCGACTGTGGCGTCCGAGGGAAGCTGACGGCGTCGAAAGGCGTCACGGAACATGAGCCTGGGCGGCAAACGGTGTAAATCGGCTTTGACAAAGATGGTCTTGGGCGGCAAAACTTTGCCGCCCGGCGGACGCGCTTGCGACTTTAGTCGTTAGATGACGCCCAGCCGCGCAGTTTCAGAATGAGATGGACACGAGAGGAATTTCTGTGCGAACCGTTTTAACAACCGTGCTGCTGCTGATCTGTTCCAACGCCTTTATGACCACCGCCTGGTATGGACACTTACGCTACCAAACCAAGGGAATGACGGGGCTAGTGGTAGTGATTCTGATCAGTTGGCTGATCGCGCTACCGGAATACGCGTTTCAGGTGCCGGCGAATCGGATCGGCCATACGGTTCTCACTGCGCCGCAGTTGAAGATCATCCAGGAAGTGATTTCGATCAGCGTCTTCGTCCTGTTCAGTATCCTCTACCTGGGAGAGACGCCACGCTGGAACGACTGGCTGGCATTTGGGCTGATCCTGTTGGCCGTTCTCGCGATGATGCTCCCCAAGATCCTTGGCGCGGGGGCTGCGACCGGCGTGTAGCCTATGGGAAGTTAAATCCGGCCCGCTCTATCAACCAGGGTTGGCCTGTTTGAGCATGCGGATAAATTCGGCCAGCAGGGGAGTGTTGTCGTGCCAGGTGCGAGCTGTGACCAGGTTCTGGTCGATCACGCAGGGCTCGTTTACGTACGACGCGCCTCCTTGCACGGCGTCGAGCGCGCACTTGGCGACCGTCGTCACCTTGCGACCTTGGATGCAATCCGCCGCCGTGAGGATTTCAATTCCGTGGCAGAGTGACGCGACGGGCTTGCCGGTTGAAAAAAAGTGACGCGTGATCCGCAGCAGGTCCTGATCGTAGCGCAAGTATTCCGGCGCTCTGCCGCCCGAGACGAACAGGCCGGCATATTCCGTGGGATCGACGTCGGCAAAAGCCACGGTCGCTTGCAGGTGGTAGCCGGGAGTCTCGCGCGTGATGTCCCAGCGCGGATTCGCGTCGGGCGGAATCTCGTGCAGCACCATGTGGTAGAGCCGCGCCTCGGGTCCGGCCACAACCACTTCGAAGCCATCCTCGGGGAGCCGATAGTAGGCGTACATGGTGTCGAGGACCTCGGTGGCGTCCCCAATCGGCATTAGAACTTTTCGAACCGCGCGCTGCATGGGATCCCCTCCTGACGGGGTGTAAAGCGTACCTAAGGTGGAGCGAATGTCGTTCGAGTCGCCTGGAATCTAACGACTTTTTCCTCCATATTTCCACCGCGAAAAAGCGCGCTGGGCCAACGGCAACTCTGCAGTGGATTGATTTCGAAAGACCAAAAAATGGAATCGAAGATTGTTTGTCGGTTGAATTGCCATGAAGGGACTTGCTTTCTCTCAATTCATGCGCATACTTGGATTAATTGCTGAGAGCTTGCTCTTGGCAATTTGGCCTCCGCAGGTTCCTGCCCCACCTGCGGGGGCTTCTTTTTTGCGCTGAGGGCAGCCTCGATTTTTTGCTGCGGGCAGCCTCAATCGCTCTTTGACGCGCGACACTGGAGCGTGGCTACCACCGGGAAGTGATCGCTCGGATACTGGTTGTCCTTTGAGAAGGTAACGACCGATGTCGCCAGCGCTTCGACCGGTCCGCGCGTCAGGATCCAATCGATCCTCACGCCTCCCTTGCGCGGCCCACCGTAGTTGTGGAACGTGCCGACCGCCTCGCCTTGCTCGCGGGCGGTTTTCCAGGTGTCGCTGAAGCCGTCTTCGTTCACCAGGGTTGCGTAGGCCTTGTTCGCTTCGGCAGCCGCGTTGAAGTCGCCAACCAGGATCACCGGCAGCTTGGTCTTGAGCGCGCCGACGCGCTCGCGAATCAGTTCCGCGCTTTTTTCGCGAGCCGCCTGCACTTGATGGTCGAAATGCGTGTTGAAAAAGTAGAACTCTTCCTGCGATTTTCGATCGAGGAATTTTACCCAGGTGACCATCCGCCGATTGCTGTTTCCCCAGGTTGTCGAGCCGATCACGTCGGGCGTGTCGGAGAGCCAAAAATGGTCGAACTCCAGCGGTTCCAGCCGGTCGCGTCGATAGAAGATGGCCATGAACTCACCGCGGCTGCCGCCGTCCCGGCCCGTGCCAATCCAGGCGTAATCCGGCAGGTCTGTCTGCAAGTCCTTGATCTGCAGATACACGCCTTCCTGCGTACCGACGATGTCGGGCTTCAACTCTTGCAGCATGGCCGCGGCAACCGGCCGACGCTGAAACCAGGCGTTGGGCGGAAGTTTGCTGGCGTATCGCAGGTTGTACGTCATCACCTTGATAGGCTCTGCCTCGGCGGCTGCGGCCGTGGCGAGCAAGCCACTGGGCAGCGCACTACAGCACAACAGCGTCAGAGCCAAGAAACGGAATTGTCGGCGCGAGATTCGCGCGAGGGGTGCGTTCACGGTCGGTTCCTACCTGGTGGGGCATGCGTGGCAGTGATGCGGTCGCCATGATAGTCACCGTCTGCGCTGGCCGCCAGCAACGGAACTTTGGACGAAGTCGGCCGGCCCGCGCGACCTGCGCAGCCTGCTGGAGAAATAGCTGCAGTGCGGCGCGGACGATGCTAAGCCAGTTCGCCCGGTCGGCGCCCGGTCGCAGTGGACCATTCGGAGCCACGCGATTGTTCCCCTTTATGCCGATTGAGCGTGACGGCGCGGGTCCGCAAGAGATTACCGCGACTGAGGCAGCGCCAGCGTCGAGTCTGGCACGCAACTTGCTTTTAAGGGGTTCTATCGAGCGGACGCAAATTCGCGTTTCGACGTATCGCCGGGCGAAGCCGTTCGCCGGCGGACGGACCAAACGACACACTCAAAATTTTCGGAGAGATGATCATGCCAACTCGCAATGGAAAACACGCGACGTCGCATCTTGGCCAGGCACGCAAGCACGTATCGCAGATGTCGGACGACGCTGTGGCGGCTGCGACTGATTTTGCGTCGCACGCCGTCGACGACATTCGCGAACGAGTCGAAGCGGGGCAGGAACGCCTGCAAACGTATTTGGACGACGCGTTGGAAAGCGTTCGCGAACGCCCCCTTCGAATGGTGCTGGCGGCGGTTGGAGTTGGCTGCGTCATCGGCTGGATCCTGAAACGCCGATAAAGGCTATCGGCCTTCGCACTCGGAGCGTTCAGTTCTGCGTGCATCCTCAACACACAAAGTGAGCACATGGCGAAAAAGAAAACCGTAAAGAAGAAGGCCACCGCCCCCAAGGCGACCGCCAAGAAGAAGACCGCCAGGAAAAAGACAACTAAGAAGAAGGGCACTAAAAAAGGCGCCGTGGCGCGAATGATTGAGTCGGTGACCAAGAGCGTCAAAAAGGGCGTCGCCAAGCGTAAGGCCCGCCGCAAAGTTCGCCGCGGTAAAATTGCCGAGGCGCTCGGCCTGGGTTAGGCGGGCTTGGAACATTGCTTGAGTGGACGTCCCCAAAAGTCACGTCGGACTTCCCGCTTCGGCCGCAACACGGTCAGGCGAGGAGTCTTTTTTTTGCGCTCGATGCCCCCGGGGGGCTCGTTTCGTGTGGACGATTCGAAAAAATGGCGACCTGCGAGGCCGCATAAATGTGTCCGTGCGATCCGTCGCTGGCTATAGCCTGTGGCGCCTGACCCGTTTACGATAGCGGCGTTGGCATCGCACCACGCCTTGGGGGATTTCTGTCATGTCGCTGCGCTCCATTGTTCTTGCGCTGTTTGCTTGTTCTACGGCTGGCGTTTCCATGTCCCTTGTTTCGTCGTCCATCGCGCGCGGGGCCGAAGAGGCCGTTGCGCCGGCTCGGTTTCATCACGTCCATCTCAACGTGACAGACCCCAAGAAATCCATTCAGTTCTACCGCCGCGTCTTTGGCGCCGTGCCGGTGAAGTACCGAGGGCAGGACGCGCTTTTCACCGAGCGCTCGTTTCTGCTGTTGAACAAGGTCGACAAAGCTCCTGATAGCAAGCTCAACACCGGCATCTGGCACATCGGCTGGGGTGGCGTTGACGTCAAGAACGAGTACGAGTGGTGGAAGAACCACGATGTGGACATCCACACGCCCCTGTCGCCGCTGCCGGGCAAGGACAACTTCTACATGTACATCAACGGCCCGGACAAGGAATTGATTGAGATCAACACGATGGGGCATCACCGCTTTGCCCACGTCCATTTCTTTTGCACCGACGTCAACGCCACCACGGATTGGTACGCCAAGCATTTGGGCCTCAATCCCATGCGCCCGAGCGTGAAAAAGCCGGACGGCGATATGTCGACGCTGGCCGGCATTTGGATGAACTTCATCACGTGCGACAACGTGCAGATGATTTTCTTCGGCAAGCCGGACGTAACGCCCGCGCCGCCGTGGTGGCCCGACGCGCCGCTGAAGGACATTCAGCCGACGCGCGATCGGCCGATCGACCACATTGGTTTTTCGTACGACAACATCGAGCCGGTCTACGAGCGAATGAAGGCCGCCGGCGTCGAGATCCTCGCGCCCCTGGCGAGCGACGAAAAGACCAAGACCAAAAGCTTTCAGGTCCTCGGCCCGGACAAGGTGACGATCGAAATCGTCGAAGCGCGGCCGATCCCGATCGACGAGCAATAAGTTCACGCCTGGCGGATCACGCCTCGGCCGGTTGCGGCGGGTGCTCCAGCACCGGGATCGTGCAGTTAAATAGCAGCCAGCAGACGCTGCTTACCAGGTAGGCGATGGCGATCATGCCGATCGCGTCAGTCCACTCGTAATGCTCGGCCGCGTAGCCAATAGCCACTGGGCCGACCAGGGCGCCGATGCCGCCCACGCCGTTGGCCAGGCCAAAGATCGTGGCGGTGTGCTGCCCGCCGATATCCGTGACCGATCCCCAGACCGTGGGCTGGTCCCAGTCGCTAAACAGCTTGGCGCAAAACAGCAGTCCGCAGAGCGCCGCCTGGTTGTAAAAGCAATAGAGCGCGGCCACGACAAAGCCGCAGGCAATAATGTTGCCGGCAAATCCGATCGAGGAACGCGTCCAGCGCCTCCCCCAGAGCGGAATCAGCATGTCGTTCAGATAACCACCCAGCAGGCCCCCCAGCGCGCCGCCAATCAGCGGTAGCGCGGAGAGGATGCCCATCACGGCGTCGCTCGTCTCGTGCACGTTCTTGAAAACGTAGGGGAGCCAGGTGACGTAGAGGACATCGGCAAATGTGCAGGCGAAATAATGGAGCAGAAAGACGCCCAGATTGATTTGCGATCTGAGCGTTAGCCTTCGCCACCACGGGATGCGCTCTTCCTTGGCTTCTTGCGCTTCCGCTTGGGCCTCGACTGCGTAGGGGTCCGCCAGTGGCGTTTCGAGAATGATTCTTAGTTCCGCGGCGTTGACGCGCGGATGGACCGCCGGCGAGTTGCGAAAAACCAGCAGCACCAGCAGGCCCAACAGCACGCCTCCCATGGCCAACAGCACCACGGCCAGCCGCCAAGGCATGCCGAGCGCGCCAAACAAGATGGGAGCGACAATCAAATACGACATCGCGCCCCCCATCCGCCCGGAGAACGAAGCAATCCAACCTTGCAGCGAAGTGCGGATCGAAGCCGGAAACCAAACGCGCGTCACGCGTCCCAGCGCCGGATAGCAACCTGCCTGCGCGGTTCCAAACAACATTCGCACCCCGAGCATGGCGTTTTGATCGGGCGCCCAGGCGTGCAGGGCCAGGACCGCGCTCCAGGCAATAATGATTCCACCCAAAAACAGATGCGGCCCGGCAAAGTCGGCCAGCAGGCCGCTTGGAATCTGAAAGAACAAGTACGTGGCGTAGAACGCCGAGGAGAGTCCGCCGAGGCTGGTCTTGCTGACGTCCCACTCCTCCGCCAGGCTAGGCATGGCCAGGGCAAAGACGTAGCGATGCACATACAACATCCAGCTCGTCGCGCAAGACAATCCAAAGACTTGCCAGCGGACGTTGGTCGCCGCCATGTTCCAGGTAGCTTGCCGGGTGGCGTGCTCTTGGGGATTGCTCAATCGCCACCCACCGTTTTGGCTGAAGATCGCTGGCCCGTTGAGATGGGGCCAATACAGGTTGGGCCAGTTGGGAAGCATGCTAACAGCGGCGCAGGTCGCAGCATAGCGCGACCGGCAGCTTGGTCGCCATCTCGCCGGTTGAATCCGACAGCGTCGGCGGACGTTGCCGATTGCGATGGCGTTTCGGGTCAATTTCCGCCATAATTGAAGCCTGGATAGGCTCCTCGGACTGCATGGGACTGCCTGTCCTGAGCTGGGGCGCCCGCCGAATTCCTTCACACCTCTAGCGGCTCGATGGCAACGACTTTTTCATTCACGACTGCGCCGGCAGCCCGTCGCGCCCCCGGCACTCATATCCCCACCTATATATTCGAATCGAATCATGAGCTGGCGCGCCACGTGGCGCAGACCATTGCCGGCGTGATTCGCGAGCGCAACAGCTTTGGCCAGGCGGCCGTGCTCGGCTTGCCGACCGGCTCCACGCCGCTGGGGATCTACCGGGAACTGATCCGCCTGCATCAGCAGGAAGGCTTGGATTTTTCCGGCGTGATCACGTTCAATCTGGATGAGTACTTCGGCATTCAGCCGCAGCAGTTGCAGAGCTATCACTGCTGGATGCACGAGAATTTCTTCCGGCACGTCAACGTCCCGGCCAAGAACATTCACATTCCGGATGGGACCGCGTCCTTGGAAGACGTGGATGACCATTGCCGCCGCTACGAGGCCGCAATCGAAAGGGCCGGCGGGATCGACGTCCAACTATTGGGCATCGGCCGCAACGGTCACATCGGCTTTAACGAGCCATTTAGCGTCCGCCACAGTCGCACGCGACTGGCGACGCTCGACCCTGTAACGCGTAAAGACGCAGCCAGCGATTTTTTCAGCGAAGAGAACGTCCCGACCCAAGCCCTGACGATGGGGCTGGGGACCATTCTCGAGGCACGCAAGATCTTGCTCGTGGCACTGGGCGAACACAAAGCAGGCATCGTCCGCGAGACGGTCGAAGGTCCGCTGACGGATCGCGTGCCAGCCACGTTTTTGCGAGATCACTCCGACGCCGCAATTCTGTGCGACGACGCGGCCTCGGGCCAATTGACTGCCATCGCCACTCCCTGGGTCTTGGGCCCAATGGAATGGGACGACGCCACGATCAAGCGCGCCGTGCTGTGGCTATCCGGGCAGACGCACAAGGCGCTGCTGAAGCTCGACGAGCAGGATTTCCGCGACCACAACTTGCATCGCCTGCTGCGCCGGCATGGGCCTGCGCAGGAGCTGGCGCATCGGGTTTTTGGCTGGATGATGGACACCATCAATTCGCATCCGGCCGGCCGCGAAACCAAGCGCGTAATCTGTTTTAGTCCTCACCCGGACGACGACGTAATCAGTATGGGCGGGACCCTCATCCGCCTGGTGGAAGACAAGCACGAGACGCACGTTGCCTACATGACCAGCGGCAATATCGCCGTGTTCGACCACGACGCGCAACGCGTGGCCGATCTGGTGGTGGAGTTCAACCGGTTGTTTGGTATCGACTTGGAGCGGTCGCAAAACCTGGAGTCCGAGGTCAACCACGCCCTGGCGTCGAAAACGCCTGGCGAGCCAGATAGCGAAACCGTGCTGCGGATCAAGGCTCTGATTCGTTGGAGCGAAGCCAAGGCCGGCGCGCTGGTGTGCGGTTGCCGTGAAGAACATCTCCACTTTCTCGATCTGCCCTTCTATCGGACCGGCACGATCGCTAAGAATCCGGTGGGAGATGAGGACGTGCGGATCATTCGCGAACTGTTCGACCGCGTGCAGCCGCACCTGGTCTACATCGCCGGCGATCTCTCCGACCCACACGGCACGCATCGCGTGTGCGCCGAGGCCATCCTGCGAGCGCTCCATCAACTGGAGCGCGAGACGGGGAACCGGCCCGAGGCAATGTTGTATCGCGGGGCATGGCAGGAATGGGCTCCGCACGAGATTGACGTGGCCGTGCCGCTCAGCCCTCGCGATCTGAAGCAAAAGAAGGCGGCCATCTTCCGCCACGAATCGCAGAAAGACTCGGCCCTCTTCCCAGGCCCGGATACGCGCGAGTTCTGGCAACGGGCCGAAGATCGCAATCGCAACACGGCCGACGTCTACAACCAACTCGGCCTGCCAGAGTTCTTCGCCATCGAAGGCTTCGTCCGCTGGACGGGCGAAGCGATCTAGGGCGAAAACTTTATGTCGTCCTCCGGCTCGCGCAGTTTGTAGTTCAGCACGGCGCGAATGCTGGACGCAGTGACGCTGGTCACCGTGGGGGTCGCCGCACTTGCGACCGCGATGCGCTATGGCCTTTCGGTCACGCCCGTTGGTTCCTGCATTCTGTGGCTTGTTGGACCAGCGTTTATTGGCGCTGGCGTCTGTTTGCCGTTCGGACGTCCGGGACTCGGCGCCGTGCGAGGCGTTGTGACCCTGATCGGATTTACGCTTTGGATCGTGACAAGTTGCTAGCGTCGCGATGCATTCGTGCATTCCAGCCACTGCTGTACATCCGCTATTGACTCTGTACACGCGTATATTATAGTTTGGAGTCTTGAGGGTCCCAGGTTCGATATCCTGTATAGCCCGCCTATTCCACACTCCGCACACCCGCCTGACTAGTTGCACCAAGTTCGGCTTACCCAAGCTGAATTTAGTCTTCGGACGCTCCGGGTTGGGCGAACGCCAGAGGCAAACCTGACATATGGCCAATTTAGAAGCGCTCACCAAACGCCAGCGCGAGGTTTATCAGTTCATCCGCGAAAAGATCCGCAGCCGGGGTTACGGCCCCACGGTTCGTGAGATCGGCACGGAGTTCAAGATCAGCTCGCCCAATGGCGTCATGTGCCACCTGAAGGCGCTTGAGAAAAAGGGCCTGATCACTCGCGAGCCCAACATGTCCCGGGCGATCATGCTCGCCACGGAACCGGCCGAGCGTCACGACGGCTTGCCGCTAGTCGGCCGGATTGCCGCCGGTATGTTGCAAGAGGCGGTCGCGCAGGACGAGCGGATCAACTTCAGCGACTTCTTCAGCGCCGACGACCAATACGTGCTGGAGGTCCGCGGCGATTCGATGATCGACGACCAAATCGCCGACGGCGACTACGTGGTGATCCGCAAGCAAGAGACGGCCCACAGTGGCCAGATTGTCGTCGCTCAGACGGACGAAAACGAGGCCACCCTCAAGCGTTGGTTCCCCGAGGCGAATCGCATTCGCCTGCAACCATCGAATCCATCGATGGAACCAATCTACGTGAAAAACGCCCGCGTCCTGGGCGTCGTAGTCGGCGTTGTGCGCAAGGTGAATTAAACAGCGGGTGGCAGCGCGCGCCAGGATGACTGTGACTTCGCAATGGACCCCGTATTGGGTCGCAGATTGAATCGCCGCGATGCCTGGACGACCACGTCGATCGATGCGACGCTGGCAAACACCACAGCGAACTATTTCGCCGGAGCTTCGCGCTTGGTCAATTCGCCTTGCCAAAAGCGATATTGCGGATCGCCGGGGCGGAAGGTGAAGACGGCGTCCGGCAGATTGCCGTCATAAGAGCCCGTCGATGGAACGCGGACTAGGATGACGTCTTCACCGCGGCGTTCTAATTGGCAATTTTCTGCGGCGATCATCGAACAATGGCTTTCAGGGACCGGCGCGCTTGCCACGGGCTAAGATCCAATTTTCTGGCGGTGGGGGCCAGGGAAACAGTAATCCAAGCCACCACCGGAAGTCTAGGTCATTCTCGCTGAAACACGGCAAGCCTGCCAGGGCGCCAACCGGCAAAGCGACTCGCCCGAGGAGGCCATTCGGGCAGGTTTTTCGCTCGTTCGGCGGTCCGCTCGATCCAGGCCTGCTATCGTCTCAGGCCTCCAATCATTCTAGGTCCGCCACGGTTTGCCGACTTGCGAATTTGGCGGCTATTTCAGAATGGGGCAGACATCCAGCCAATTTCGGCCATCGGCGTTCATCCAGTCGCTGCATTCCGTCGGACCCCAGAAATCGGGTTCGTAGATCGCCAGTGGCGGGGCGCCCGTCTTATTCCAGGCGTCCTTTACGGGGTCGATCAGACCCCAGGCTAGCTCCACTTCGTCGCTGCGGGCAAACAGGCTGGCGTCCCCCATCAGCACGTCCAGCAGCAGCCGTTCATAGGCCTCGGGGAGCGCCTTTTGAAATTCGTCGTCGAAGCGGAATTCCAGGTCGGTTAGCCGCATATTCATGCCCGCGTCTGGGACCTTGGTCTGGAAGTGCAACTGGATTCCTTCGGCCGGTTGAATGTGAATAACCAGCCGATTGGCCTCGCTATCACGCCGCGCCTGCGACGGGAACATCCGATGAGGCGGCTGGCGAAATTGAATCACGATCTGCGTCGTTCGGCAGCTCATCGCCTTGCCGCTGCGCAGATAAAATGGAACGTCCTGCCAACGCCAATTATCGACATGCAACTTGATCGCCGCGAACGTGGCGTTCTGGCTGTCGGGCGCCACGCCCTCTTCCTGGCGATAGCCGCGGTATTGTCCGCGCACAGTGCTAGTGGCGACATCCGCCGGCGAAAAGGGGCGAATCGATTGCAGGACTTTTACTTTTTCGTTCCGCACCAGGTCCGCGTCGAACCGCGCTGGCGCCTCCATGGCCGTGATCGTCAGGAGTTGCAGCAAGTGATTCTGGAACATGTCGCGGAGGACGCCTGCGGTCTCGTAGTAACCGCCGCGCCGGCCAACCACGACTTCTTCCGCGGCCGTGATCTGCACGTGATCGATAAAGTTGCGATTCCAGAGGGGCTCGAAGATCGCGTTTGCAAACCGGAACACCAAGATGTTCTGTACCGTCTCCTTGCCCAGGTAATGGTCGATACGAAAAACCTGCGACTCCGGAAAGACGCTATGCACAACGCTGTTCAGCTCGCGGGCCGTCTTCAGATCCGAACCGAACGGTTTCTCGATGACCACTCGGCGAGGGCCGTGCGATTGATCTGCCAGTCCGCTTGAACCCAAACGTTTGATGGCCGTCTCGTAGAACTGCGGCGCGGTCGCCAGGTAATAGATGCGTTCATTTTGCGGAATGGCGCCGGCATTGCCGGACTTGTTCTGGTTCGCGCTCGATTTGCCGCCACTGGATTGGCTTGAGCCGACCGTGGGATTGGTTGTGGCGTCGCTCGATTCCAATTTGTCGATAAAGGCGCCCAGGGCTTGGATATCAACGTCGCTTCCCAGGTCGCCCGGTTGGTAGTAGATGCCTGCTGAGAATTCGTCCCAGAGCTTTTGCTGGAAGTCACCGCCAGCAAATTTCTCGGTCGACTTGGCCAGTTCGTTGCGCCATGCCTCATGCGAAAACTGGGTCCGCGAGAACCCGACGATCCGCGTATCGGTCGGCAAGCGTCCCTTGCGGCGTAACTGGTAGAGGGCCGGAATCAACTTGCGGCTTGTAAGGTCGCCCGAAGCGCCAAAGATCACGATCGTGTGAGACAAGGTACGGATCGCCTGTGAATGGGAAGTGGTGGGAGGTTTCAGGCCGGGCGCTTGCGCGTCGCGGACCTTCCGGTTGGGGCGGCGGGTACCGTTGCTAGGGGCCTCCGTAACCATACCGACACCCGGCCGGATCTGCACGGGCAAACGGGGTGGAAACGTGGGTTGGTTGCTCGCCTGCGGACTTGGTTCTACCGGGTTAAGCCACCGCTACTCGGCATTCAACTCGACTGGGTGGATCGTATGGATCTGATCGCCAAAAGTCGACGGTCCGTCGGCTTTTGCGAGCCGTGAGCAACTCTGCTGCGACCCTGGCGAGAGGGAAGAATGCCA